>Ga0256845_1000089_pt1 | contig 78525 bp, 60 predicted proteins | sample RiftiametaG_FD_189101 | JGI IMG/M metagenome (GOLD analysis project Ga0256845, IMG submission 189101) | Tube worm associated microbial communities from hydrothermal vent at the East Pacific Rise, Pacific Ocean - Riftia | ecosystem: Host-associated > Annelida > Integument > Unclassified ...
AATTATCATAGTCTTACTCCTCTGTTCTGTCCTTATTAATAACAATATAAATTTAACACATTTTAAATCAAGTAAATAGCATTAAAACAAACTTAGGATGATTATAACTCTAAAGGATTATTAGTTGAGCTAAGTTTTTTTGAGAATATTTCAAAAGTTGAATTATCTAATGTGATATCTTTTTCATCAATAAATTTAATAACGATAAGAGAGTTAGCTTTGAAAAATTGTTTTATTTCAGGGTTTAAGTTGCCAGAAGAAGGGAATCAGATAAAAAGGTTATCATTTTCAAATTGTCAGTTTGATACTGATAATTATACTAAAACAGCCTCCATAAGATCTCATTATGAGTATTTGAAATTTGAGTTTATTGAGAAAAAGTATTTAGAAAAAATCAATTTATTGGATGCTGACACATTATGCTTTAGAAACTGTGAATTATCAAAAGAAATGTTTTCAAAACTAAATAGTGGGGTTAAGTATCTTGATTTAAGAACTATCAAACTTAATCAAGAAGATATTGAATATATAAAGCGTAATAACCCTTCATTATCTGTCTTAACTAATGAAAATATGCCAAATAATTTTAAGATAAACCCACCATTTAAACAAATTGAAATTCCAACTCAAACACAAACCATGAATGGGTCAGAAGCTAAAGCTTTAGTTTATAAAAATACAGTATTAAATGTGCCTAAAGATGCATTTCTGACATCATCAGGAGAACCCTACACTGGAAATGTGAAAATGGAAGTTGTTGAATACTTCACGCCAGAAGACATATTGTTTTCAGGAATACCAATGACGTATAATGAAGGTGATGAAAATTTTATTTTTTCATCAGGAGGAATGATTGATGTTAAAGGACTTTCGGAGTCAGGAGAGCCGTTGAAATTAGCAAAACCGATTAATGTTGTTATAAACTCTTCATCCGCAAATACTGATATGAATTTATACCGTCTTAATAAGAAAGGGGTTTGGGAATTTAAAGAAAAAGATACAATCATAGAAGCTTTTAAATTAAATAAGAAGAAATTAGACTCTGTAGCAAGCCAAGATTTTAAAAGGATAATTTCAGAAAATGTTGTATTTAGAACACCACGTGTACTACCTAAGATTGAAAAGATAAAAGATTCAGATGGATTTAAAATTAAATTTGATGAATTACCAACAACAAATAGATTTATAAATGGTAATCGATTTATTTACGTTCCTTATGACATTGATGATGTCACATTTTTAAGTAAATCAAGATTGGTTTATTATGGAGATAGCGCTAAATATTATAGTAAATTGATAAAGTCTATTCGAAAAAAATGTAAGAAAGATTATAAAAAATTAAAGAATAAATTGACTAACGACTATTCTTTGAATGGGCCTGAATATATAAGAAATATAAAATTAGAACCAGATTTGGAGAAAGATGTATTTATGTTAAGTTTTACATTTAAAGACGATACAATAAAATTGCCAATGATTATTGATGGGAATAGAGGGAATATTAAATCTGAATTGAGATATAATAAAAGGTTATATGCGAAATACAAAAAAGCTATTAAAAAGCGAGAAAGAGGAAAGAAAAAGGCGTTAAGTCGTGTCGGTCGATTAATTGCTTATAAAGCAAAACGATTAAAAGCAATAGAGTTAGAAAGAGAAGAAAAAAGGCGGATTTTAAGAGACGATAATGATTCTTTAATGATGCGTCCGGTTGAGCCTTCATCAATAATAAGGGTTTTTAGTATAGATGGTTTTGGCCTTTTTAATTGTGATGCAATGGCAAGAATGATATCTCCTGAAAAAGTTGGGAGCCGTTTTATTTGTGAAGAAAAAATAATAGATAAAAAAGTAAAAAAAGTAATAGTATTAGATCATGAGCTTAATGGTGTGATTCAATTTTCAGATTCTAATAAAGCGTTTTATGATAAAGCATCAAGATCAACGATTATTATTTTTTTCTCTCAAACATTAATAGGTATTTACTTTTCTTGGAAGAATCATGACAATCCAAAAGGGTTAGAATTAAATATGTTTGATGTTAGCGGGATGTCAAATGAACAATTAATAAATCTTGTACGTAATCAATAAATCAATTTTCATATTATTTCAATTTGCACTATTTGTTTCATGTTCACAAAAAAAAGCATTTTATAAAGTGTTAAGTGTTATGCCTTATAGTCATTATAATGATTCTGTTGTTGTACCAGAGAAAAGTATAGAAATTTTAAACTTTAGTACCATTGAATTTAAATCATTATTTTATGCGCATATAAATGCGCATAAATTCAGGAATAGATATAGAATGAATCAAGATTCGATTTATGACAAAATTTGTGAAACAATGTTTGTAGCTTCTGATCATAAACTAAGAAAAGATAGATGGTCTAAAAATAAAAAGTATGTCTATAAATCATTAATTAAACTAAATTCAAACTATAGATACTTTAAACTATTTACGTTTCATATTTCTTTGGTGGACTACCTTGGGAAAAAGTACTATTATGATAAATCTAATACGGATAGTGATTTACACTTAATTTATGGAACAAAAGAGGAGAATGAAATTAAAAAGAAACAAAATGATAGCTTTATTTATCCATTAATTAAATCAAAAACTCAACTACAATTTTTTAATGATGTGTTAAAAAAATTGATTAGAGTATTTACAAAGAGTAACTTTAAATCTTCCTACTTCAATAGAGTAGGGTTTTCAATTAGGGTTGATCAAGATTCACTTCATAAAAAAGCATTGCCTAGAGCTAAGATTGTTGTTATGATTGGAGGTAAAATAATGTCTAAGATCAGATTATAACCAATTGGAATACTTTTTTGCTTGGGTATTTAAAAACGATAACCTTTATTTTCTTTCATTCTTTTTTTAACCACTACAGCTACAGGCAGGTTGTCTATTTTACTTTCCAACCATGACAATAAATCAAGGTATAAAAAGGGACGTCTTTCATATTTATTGTCAAATATTTTTTCCAATCTATTTTTAAGATTAGTAAACTCATTAGATAAGTTTTTACGGTTCATAGTGACCGAATTTTTTAAGAAGTTTAAGATTTCCTTTTGTACTTGTTGTACATCCTTCATCTTTAATAAAAAACGATAGGTTGAACGTATTTGATAATCAATTAAATCATTATCACCCAATTCATAATGAGCAATTAGACTCAAAATTCTAGAAAAACATTGTAAATCTTCTTTTAGATAGGTAGATTTATTATTAATAATTTCATTTAAATAGAGTATGCATCCTTTGAAATCAGCTGCTCCAAATTTCACACAGGCCATCTTATAATAAAAAACCATTTTTCTATGCTCATCAATGTAGTTAGAATACTGAGTGATTTGAGTTTCTAATTCAGCTAAATGTGCGACACCTTTTTCAAATTCAGCAAACAAAAAGAAATGATTAAGTTGGGCCGTCTCCGTAAATAAAAAGGCTTGTGTTTTTGTTTTAAGAGAAAAATTAGATTCGTTTTGTTTAACAAAGTCGGTTAATAGTGTATGGTATTTATTAAATCGATTTGGGTCGTAACAATAAAATAAGGCTGAAATTACGTTGTGTAATCCTTTAATATATAGACTGGGTTCAATTAATTTAAGATGAGGTGTTTTTTCAAATAATTCAAGCCATTTTAAAGAATAGAAGTAACATTTATCAAATTTTTGGATGATAAAATTATACCAAACATAAGACTGGTATTTATACAAGCTACCATAAAAACCTATGTCGGTTTGATTATTTTTTGGTAAACCACTTCTGAAAAAAAACTTAACTTGCTCATAATCTCTTTCATTCCTAACATGTCCTATTTTTAAATAGAGACCATAGAGTTGAATGGAGAAATCTGACCATTCGCTTTCTGTAATTAATAAATTTCTAGTTTGACCAGCCATTTTTGTTAATTCTTCAGATCTAGTTTCATGACTTCTAGTGATATGGTTAGATTCAATTAATTTTTCAAATTCAATAATTTCCAATAGAATTATTTCTTGTTTTAATGTTTGAGCTTTCTCTTTTGCTTTTGTTAATTGGCTTAAACTTTGGTGATATAACCCTTTTTTATAAAGTACCATGGCAAAATCAATGATTTCATGTAATTTGATGGAACCTTCTTTTCTGTTTAATAACCTTAAACTTACTAGGAGTTGATCATATAAATGCGCCTTTAAATTTGATAATTGATGTTTAGTGATCTGTGGTATTTTCTTTAATAATCTATTTTCATCATATTCACCCTGCATGTCCAATTCTTGAAATAAAGCTAAAAATTTCATTTCCTTATCTACTGAATTTCGTTTTGAATAAATAGAAAAATGCCTCTTTTCTGCCTTAGTTAAAGACTTAATTAAAGAAAATAATTGATGAGTCAATTGTTTGGGCATTGGAATTTATTAAAAGTTAAACTGTTGATTATAATAGAGTTTTAAGGTTTTTATAAAGGTTTAAGAGCCCATATTAAAAGAAAAATGGTAATTAAATTTTTATGTAAAATATCAATATTAGCAAAGTTAATTGAATAAACAAAAAAATGGAAGCAAATAAAATACAGATTTTTGATACAACTTTAAGAGATGGAGAACAAGTACCAGGTTGTAGGTTATCTCTCTATGAAAAATTAGAAATTGCAGATTCATTACAATTATTAGGTGTAGATGTGATTGAAGCAGGATTTCCGATTTCTAGTCCTGAAGATTTTAAATCTGTTTTTGAAATTAGTAATCGAATCACTAATACAACTGTTTGTGCATTGACTCGTGCTAACTTGAAAGATATTGATTCGGCTGCGGCCTCATTAATAAATGCATTCCATAGTAGAATTCATACTGGTATAGGAACGTCTGACTTTCATATCAAACATAAATTTAATTCTACTCAAGAAGATATAATTGAAAGAGCGGTGAAGTCAGTGAAATATGCTAGAGATAGATGTGCTGAGGTAGAATTTTATGCTGAAGATGCAGGGAGAACTGATAATGAATTTTTAGCAAGAATTGTTGAAAAGGTAATTGAAGCGGGTGCTACGATCATTAATATCCCTGATACAACTGGGTATTGTTTACCATCAATGTATGGTGAGAGAATAGCCTTCTTAATGAACAATGTCCCTAATATGGACAAAGCTATTTTATCTACACATTGTCATAACGATTTAGGTTTAGCAACAGCAAATAGTATTGAAGGCATTAAAAATGGTGCTAGACAAATAGAGTGTACTATAAATGGAATAGGAGAAAGAGCTGGGAATGCAAGTCTTGAAGAAGTAGCAATGATACTAAAGCAACATTCATCTCTAAATTTTACTACTAGCATTGAAGCAAAATACCTTACAGAATTAAGTCATAAAGTAGAGAGTATGATGGGGATGCCGGTTCAGCCTAATAAGGCAATCGTTGGTTCAAATGCATTTGCACATTCATCAGGTATACATCAAGATGGTATCTTAAAAAATAAAAGTACTTACGAGATTATTGACCCAAGTGAAGTGGGAGCTGGTTCAACAAAAATTGTATTAACAGCAAGAAGTGGTAGAGCTGCTTTAAAACATAGAGCAGATGTTTTAGGATTAGAATTGCCTAAAATCAAAGTTGAAAAAGCGTATCAAGCGTTCTTGAAGTTTGCTGATAAGCAGAAGGTTGTCAATGACTCGGACTTAATTAATATATTAAACTTAGCATAATGAAAAAAACGATATTTGAAAAAATATGGGATTCAAGAGTAGTAAAAAACATTTCAGATGACTTGAATGTTTTATATATTGATACTCATTTAATTCATGAGGTAACGAGCCCTCAAGCGTTTACAGGCTTAGATGATAAGGGCCTTAAGGTCTTTAGAAAAAATCAAACTTTTGCAACAGTCGATCATAATATACCTACAAAGCAACAACACTTACCGATAAAGGATGTATTATCTAAACTTCAAGTAAAAAGTTTAGAATTTAATTGTAACAAACATGACATTACGTTTTATGGTATTGGTCATGAGAATAATGGTATTGTCCATGTTATTGGACCCGAAAATGGTTTAACACAACCGGGTAGAACGTTAGTTTGTGGAGACAGTCATACAAGTACCCATGGTGCATTTGGTTGCGTTGCGTTTGGCATTGGAACCACACAAGTTCAACAGGTATTTGCAGCTCAATGTATTGTTATTTCTAAACCTAAAACATTTGGAATTGAAGTAACAGGTACATTAGAGAAAGGCGTAACTGCTAAAGACTTAGTACTCTATATTATTAATAAAGTTGGCGCTAATGGAGGTGCAGGCCATTTCATTGAATTTTATGGAAATACAATTTCTGAATTATCAATGGAAGAGCGAATGACAGTATGTAATATGAGTATTGAAATGGGCTCAAGGGGTGGCTTAATTGCACCAGATGATAAAACGTATGATTACTTGGAAGGTAAACCGAATCTTCCAAAAGGAAGACTATTTGAAAAGCAATGTGATGAATGGTCTAAATTGATAACTGACCAAGGGGCAAGATTTGATAAAAAAATCAATATTGACGCGTCAGTTATTGAACCTATGTTTACGTTTGGAACTAGTCCTGATCAGAGTATTTCAATTAATGAAACAATTGGTAATAGTGAGAAATACGACAAAGCTTTGAAATATATGAAGTTCAATACTTCTGACTCTTTAATAGGTAAGGAAATTAATTATGTATTTATTGGAAGTTGTACAAACAGTAGAATTGAAGATATTAGAGCCGCAGCAGAAATTGTTAAGGGTAAAATAAAGGCAAAGCATGTTAATATGTGGGTAGTGCCAGGTTCTCAGAAGGTGTTAAAGCAAGCCCAAGAGGAAGGTTTAGTTGATGTTTTTAAGGCGTTTGGTGCAGAATTTAGAAGCCCTGGATGTTCAGCTTGTTTAGCAATGAATGATGATAAAATACCATCGGGTGCATTATGTATCTCTACATCAAATAGAAATTTTGAAGGTAGACAAGGTAAAGGTGCTAGGACGATTTTAGCAAGTCCAATTTCGGCAGCAGCAGCTGCTATAACAGGAGAAATAATTGACCCAAGAAAATATTTATAAGATGAAGCCATTAAATATAATAAAATCAACAGTAATTCCATTACCAATTAATGACATTGATACGGACCAAATCATTCCGGCAAGGTTTCTTAAAGAATCTAGTAGAAGTTCATATAGTGAGTGTTTATTTGCTGATTGGAGAAGTAAAAATGACAAATTAGTTAAAGACTTTTGGTTAAACCGAGAGTTCAGTGGAGAGATTTTAGTGACTAAATCAAATTTTGGCTGTGGTTCTTCTAGAGAACATGCTGCTTGGGCGATAAAAGATTTTGGTATTTCAGTGGTTATTGCTGAAAGTTTTGCTGATATTTTTATGAATAATGCACTTAACAATGGTATCGTTCCAATAGTACTAGATAAGAACTTAATAGATAAAATTTTAGATACCGTAAGAGCTGATCCAAGTCTTGAAATTGAAATGAATCTTGAAAATCAAACCATAAATATTCCGGATATTTGCTCTGAAAATTTTATAATACATCCTTTTAAAAAAGAATGTATTTTAAAAGGAATTGATGAAGTTGACTATTTAGTTGACTTAAAAGAAACGATAGAAGAATTTGAAAACACTTTGATAAAATAATGATGAGAACATATACTATTACAACATTACCTGGAGATGGAATAGGGCCAGAAGTAATTAATCAGGCAGTTAAAGTATTAGACGCTTGTGCGAGTAAATTTAATTTTGAATTGACATATAATGAACAATTAATAGGAGCTGTATCTATTGATGAAACAGGTTCTCCGTTAACTGATGATACATTAAAAGCTTGCGCAGACGCAAACGCAGTTTTATTAGGCGCAATTGGTGATCCAAAATATGATAATGATCCTACTTTAAAAGTAAGACCTGAACAAGGTTTATTAAAGTTACGAAAAGAATTAGCGCTTTTTGCGAATATTAGACCAGTTCAAATATACAGTTCATTAGTTGAGAAATCACCACTAAAATCGCACTTAATTAAAGATACAGATATTGTGATTTATCGAGAACTAACGGGAGGTATTTATTTTGGAGAAAAAAAATCTACTGTTAATTCTGCTTCTGATTTATGTGAATATACTATTGATGAAATTTCACGAATAGCACATTTGGCATTTAAAGCAGCTGAAAACCGTACTGGTAAATTATGTTTAGTTGATAAAGCTAATGTTCTAGAAACGTCAAGATTGTGGAGAAAAGTAGTGCAAGATATGTGTTCTGATTATCCTAATGTTGAGGTGAGTTATATGTACGTTGATAATGCAGCCATGCAATTAGTTTTAAATCCAAACCAATTTGATGTTATTTTAACTGAGAACATGTTTGGAGATATTTTGTCTGATTTAGCAAGTGTGTTAAGTAGTTCTTTAGGTTTATTACCTTCATCTTCAGTTGGTAAGTCTACTGGTTTGTTTGAACCTTGTCATGGGTCTTACCCACAAGCAAAAGGATTAGATAAAGCTAATCCAGTTGCTACAATTTTATCAGCGTCATTATTATTGGATTACATTGGAGAATCTAGAGCGGCAAAAGAAATAGTAAATGCAGTGAATTGGACAATTAAAAATGGATTTTCTACGGAAGATGTAAATCAAGTAAATCCTATTTTTTGTTCATTAGTTGGCGACAAAATAGTGGACTATATTTTAAAAAAATGATGTTAGTAAATCAGTTAATATAGTCTTTTATTGAATAATTGAAAATCATATGTAAAGTGAAACGCTACTATAAGGTAGCGTTTTACTTTGCATATGATAGTTTTCTAATCTAATCTAATTTAAGAATACTTCTCGGTATAATATTTTTCGTAATCACCAGAAGTTATATTATCCATCCAGTCTGTATTTGATAAATACCAATCAACGGTTTTTTCTAACCCTTCTTCAAATGTAATAGATGGAATCCAACCCAATTCATCTTTTATTTTAGTAGCATCAATAGCATAACGCATATCGTGTCCTGCTCTGTCTGTTACAAATGTAATTAATTGTTCAGATTGTCCTGTAGGGCGATCTAGTTTTACATCCATAATACGACATAATACTTTTACTAAATCAATATTAGTCCATTCATTCCAGCCACCAATATTATAGGTTTCTCCAATAATTCCTTTATGGAAAATGTTATCAATTGCTCTAGCGTGATCTTCTACCCAAAGCCAATCTCTAATATTATCACCTTTTCCATAAATAGGCAAGGCTTTATTAGTCTTGATATTATTTATCATTAATGGGATTAATTTTTCTGGAAATTGATGAGATCCATAATTGTTTGAACAATTAGATAATTTAACAGGGAAATTGTAAGTGTGAAAGTAAGCACGTACCAAGTGGTCTGAACTTGCTTTAGAAGCTGAATATGGACTACGTGGGTCATAAGCTGTATCTTCTAAAAAGAAACCTTTTTTCCCTAAAGATCCATAAACTTCATCAGTTGAAATATGGTAGAAGATGTGGTTATCAAAAGTTTTCCAATAGTTTCTAGCCACTTCTAATAAATTAGCAGTTCCAACAATGTTTGTTAAAATAAAATCCATGGGTCCAGATATAGATCTATCTACATGAGATTCTGCTGCTAAATGAATAACATCTGAAATATTATTTTCAATAAATAATTTTTCTAAAAAAGAGATATCTTGAATATCCCCTTTAATGAAAGAATAATTTGGAGCATTTTCAAAATCAGATAAGTTAGCCAAATTACCAGCATAAGTTAATTTATCTAAATTTATAATAGTATAATCAGTGTATTTGTTTACAAATAAACGTAAGACATGAGAACCTATAAATCCAGCTCCTCCAGTAATTAAAATAGTCTTTTTCATAATTATTTATTTAATACAAAAACAAAACCCAATGATTAATTGGGTTTTGTATCTAATATATTTTGCAGATAGTTTTAATTCCAATTTTATTTTAAAGACTCCAGTATTTTAAGTCGTTAATTTGGTCTTTATAAATACCTTTTAAGTCAACAAAAACACCTTTTCCATCTTTCATTATGGCTTTAAAATCAGCTTCTGTTTTATTTGTGTATTCTTTATGGTTTACAGCTACAATAATGGCGTCATAATCATCAGCCATTTCATCAACTAAATCAAAGCCATATTCATTCATTAAGGCATCCGAATCGGCATGCATATCGACCACTTCAACATTACAAGAAAAAGATTGTAATTCAGTGATAACATCAACCACTTTAGAGTTTCTAATGTCAGCAACATCTTCTTTAAAAGTAGCACCCATTACTAATACTTTTGATTCCATTGGATTTTTACCCTGAGAGATCATCATTTTAACAGTTTGCTTACCTACATAAAATCCCATTGAATCATTAACATAACGACCAGAATTAATTATTTTGGCGTGGTAGCCAACTTGTTTAGCTTTGTGAGTTAAATAATAAGGGTCGACACCTATACAATGTCCACCTACTAAACCTGGTCTAAAATTTAAAAAATTCCATTTTGTACCGGCAGCTTCTAAAACATCATACGTGTTTATTCCTAATTTATTAAAAATAATTGATAACTCATTAATCAAAGCAATATTTACATCACGTTGTGTATTTTCAATAATCTTTGCAGCTTCAGCAACTTTAATACTTGATGCTCTGTGAACACCAGCAGCTACAACTAACTCATAAACATTAGCTATAATATCAGCAGATTCTATAGTATCTCCAGATGCTACTTTTACAATACTGGATAAAGTATGTACTTTATCCCCTGGATTAATTCTTTCAGGCGAATACCCTACATTAAAATCAGTTTTCCATGTCAATCCAGATTCTTTTTCTAAAACAGGAATACAATCTTCCTCTGTGCATCCTGGGTAAACAGTAGATTCAAATACAATATAATCACCCTTAGAAATGACCTTTCCAACTGTACCACTTGCACCTAATAATGGCTTTAAATCTGGCAATCTAGCTTCATCAATTGGTGTAGGAACAGCAACAATGTAGAAATCACATTTTTTTAAATCGTCAATATTTGCACTGAATTCAATGTCTGCATTTTCGAAATCTGAAGCTTCTAACTCTTCAGATGGGTCAATGTTGTTTTTCATCATTTCAACACGTTTCGCATTGATGTCAAATCCAACAACTTTAATTTTTTTTGCAAATTCTAATGCAATCGGTAAACCAACGTAACCTAAACCTATAACTGCTAATGTTGCCTCTTTGGCAACTAATTTATCGTAAATATTCATCTTTATACTATAATTTATTTTGTAAAACTCTTGTCTCGAGTTTCATATATTCGTTCTATAATATCAACAACCTTTAACCCTTCTAAGGCATTAGTGGTTGCAGTCGTTCTTCCTTTTAAAGTGTCTATTACATTTGCAATCACATAATGATGATTTGCTGCAGATCCTTTATATAGTCCATAATCATTTGGAGGGTTTGAAGCTGCTAATGTAGGCATTTCATATCCATCAATATGGCAGTATTCCACCTCATTCATGTATTGACCTCCAACTTTTACACTTCCCTTACTTCCAATAATAGTTATAGAACTTTCTAGGTTTTGTCCCCAAACAGCAGTAGAGTAATTCAATGTTCCCATTCCGCCGTCTAAAAAGTCAAATGAAACAAATCCTGAATCTTCAAATGTAGTTGATTCTTTATGAGTGAAATCTCCAAATTTTCCTTGAATATTTTTAATATCTCCAAATAACCAATACATGATGTCAATAAAGTGCGAAAATTGTGTGAATAATGTTCCCCCATCTAAATCAGATGTTCCTTTCCAACCTCCAGTTTTGTAGTATCTTGAATCACGATTCCAATAACAATTTACTTGTACCATGAATGTTTCACCAATAATATTATTTTCTACAACGTCTTTTAACCACATTGATGGTGGAGAGTATCTGTTTTGCATTACTGCAAATACATGTTGATGATGTCGCAAGGCTTTATAAATCACGCTTTCACATTTGGCTTTTGATAAACCAATTGGTTTTTCAACAACAATGTGTTTTTTATCATCTAAAGCTGCAATAGCTTGATCTGAATGTAAACCATTAGGTGTGCATATGTTAGCTACATCAAAATCTAAATTGGCAGCCAATAATTCTTCAATTGAATTAAAGAATGGTATACCTTTAAAATTTTCTAATGCTAACTCTGATTTTGGTCTGATGTCGCATAATGCTACTAATTCTGATTCAGAGTTTTTTGTGATCATTGTTGCATGACGTTTTCCAATATGTCCGCAGCCAACAACTACGAATTTTACATTATCAGTTTCACTTATAATTCCCATTATTTAATTCTTTTTACGGTATTATTTTCTAATTTGTACTCCTGTTTACTTTCTTCACAAATAGCTATCCCTTTTTCATTAAATACTAATTTGTGACCGTATTCACCAACCCAACCAATTTGTTTTGAAGGATTACCAACTACAAGCGCAAAGTTAGGAATATCTTTTGTAACCACAGTACCTGCGCCGATAAAAGCATACTCTCCTATATCATTTCCACAAACTATAGTTGCATTTGCACCAATTGAGGCACCAATTTTAACCGTAGTTTTTGCGTATTGATTTTTTCTATTTATAGCAGAACGTGGATTGATTACATTTGTAAACACCATTGATGGTCCTAAAAAAACATCATCTTCACAAATCACGCCTGTATAAATTGATACGTTATTTTGAATCTTAACATTGTTTCCGAGAATTACTTCTGGTGAAATAACAACATTTTGACCTAAGTTACACCCTATACCCATCACACAATTAGACATGACATGCGAAAAGTGCCATATTTTTGTTCCCTCTCCAATTTTACAGTTATCATCAATAACTGCTGTTTCATGTGCAAAATAATTAGCCATAATTTTTTAATAATAAAGCCCAAATATAATTGTTTTTAGGGTTATATCAAAGTAAAATATGAAATCATTGTCAGGATAAGAAAAACAAGTAGAAATGAATGTAAAAATTGGGTCTTAGGTTATCAAATAGTCCTTGACTATTGTAGTCTAAGTAACGCGATTCAGTTTAAAATTAAAGCTCAAAAAAAAAGATATCAAATTACTTTGATACCTTTTTTTTTGAATTTTAAAAATACATTATTTGACGTATTTATCAAAATTATTATGTTCTTTTTTGTTCAATTCTTCTGTGCTTAAAGATTTAAAATAAGCATAGGTTCTTTTTAAACCTTCAGCTCTATCAATTTTTGGTTCCCAACCTAAAATGTCTATAGCTTTTGTAATGTCAGGTTGCCTTTGTTTAGGGTCATTTACTGGTAAATCTTGATAGATAACTTTTTGATCTGTTCCAGTTAATTTTATAATTTCCTCTGCAAAATCGCCAATACTTATCTCATCAGGGTTACCAATGTTAACAGGTTGATTATAGTCCGAATGCAATAATCGGTAAATACCTTCAACTAAATCATCAACATAACAAAATGATCGTGTTTGAGAACCATCTCCAAAAATAGTTAAATCCTCTCCACGTAGAGCTTGTCCAATAAATGCTGGTAAAACTCTTCCATCATTTAGTCTCATCCTTGGTCCGTATGTGTTAAAGATTCTAATGATCTTTGTGTCTAATCCGTGGTAAGTGTGGTAAGCCATTGTAATCGCTTCTTGGAAACGTTTCGCTTCATCATAAACACCTCTTGGTCCAATAGGGTTAACATGTCCCCAGTATTCTTCAGTCTGTGGGTGTACTTCTGGATCTCCATAAACTTCAGAGGTAGATGCTATCATTAATCTCGCGTTTTTAGCTTTTGCTAATCCCAAACAATTATGAATACCTAATGAACCTACTTTTAGTGTTTGAATAGGTATTTTTAAATAGTCAATTGGGCTTGCAGGTGAGGCAAAATGTAATATATAATCTAATTTTCCTGGTACGTGAATAAATGTACTTACATCTTGATTGTAAAACTCAAAATTTTCTAAAGGGAAAAGGTGCTCAATATTCTTTAAACGACCAGTTATTAAATTGTCCATTGCAATGACATGGTAATCCTCTTTGATGAATCTATCGCACAGATGAGATCCTAAAAAACCCGCAGCTCCTGTTATTAATATTCTTTTTCTTTCGCTCATACCAAAATTAATGTATCTCTTTGTTTTTATTGTAAAATAGTTCGTCTACCAATACTTTCATAGTAGAATCCTTTACCTTCCATGTCTTCAATGCTGTAAAGATTACGGCCGTCAAATATTTTTGGTGATTTTAAACTAGATTGAATCTTATCAAAATCAGGATTTCTAAATGCTCCCCATTCAGTAACAATCAATAATGAATCTGCATTTTTAAGGGCGTCATATTGATTGTTAATAAAAGTTATTTTGTCTTTATATATAGTTTTGACATTTTTAATAGCTTCAGGGTCGTAAGCCACTATTTTGGCTCCTAAACTAAGTAGTTTATCAATAATATATAAGGCTGGAGCTTCTCTAATGTCATCCGTATCAGGTTTAAAAGCTAATCCCCACATTGCAAATGTTAATCCTGTTAAGTCACCATAATGGTTAATTAATTTATCAACTAATTTTAATTTTTGAATATTATTAACACGTAATACAGCATTTATAATTTCAAAATCAAAGTTTTTTTCTTTTCCTGATTTAACTAAAGCTTGAACATCTTTTGGAAAACAACTTCCTCCAAATCCAATTCCAGGAAATAAGAATCTTTTACCAATTCTTTCGTCAGAACCAATTCCAATCCTTACGTCATCCACATTTGCACCAACTAATTCACAAAAGTTAGCAATTTCATTCATGAAAGTAATCTTTGTAGCTAAAAATGAATTGGCAGCATATTTTGTTAACTCAGCCGATTTTTCGTCCATAAATAAGATAGGATTACCTTGTCTTACAAACGGTTTATATAATTCATTTAAAATTTTCTTTGCTTTTTCTGATTCAGTTCCAATTACGACTCTGTCTGGTTTCATGAAATCATCAATAGCAAAACCTTCACGTAAAAATTCAGGGTTTGAAACAATGTCAAAATCAACCGTTGCATTTTTAGCAACCGCAGCATGAACTTTTTCAGCCGTTCCAACTGGTACAGTAGATTTGTCAATAATTACTTTATAGTCAGTAATTATCTTTCCTAATTCTTCTCCAACTCCAATAACAAATGATAAATCAGCAGAGCCATCTGCTCCAGGAGGAGTGGGTAAAGCTAGAAAAATAATATCAGCTTTATCAATCGCCTCTTTAAGGTTTGTGGTAAATGATAAACGACCTTCTTTAATATTCCTGTCAAATAAAGTATCTAAACCAGGTTCATAAATAGGAACAACCCCATTTTTCATTTTTTCTACTTTGTTTTTATCAATGTCAACACAAATTACATTATTTCCTGTTTCAGCAAAACAAGTTCCTGTAACTAAGCCAACATATCCGGTACCAACTACTGCAATGTTCTTCATTAATTATTTTGTTAAATATTCTTTTAATGATTCTGTGATATAAGCTAATTGCTCAGTATCTAATTCTGTATGCATAGGTAAGGATAAAACACATTTACATAGTTCATTAGTTACTTTAAAATCTGAGTGATTATATTTTTTTGCATCATAAGCTTTTTGAGTATGTAATGGCATTGGGTAATAAATCATTGCTGGAATACCTTTATTAGTCATAAATTTTTGTGCTTCAAACTGATTAATGCCATCAATTTTTAAAGTGTATTGGTGAAATACGTGAGTTGAAAAGTCAGAAATTTTAGGAACCTCTACGCCTTCAATTTGACTGAAAAAGTCAGAATAATATTTTGCAGCACGTTGTCTGTTTTCAATGTATGAATCTAATTGTCTCAATTTTATTCTTAAAATGGCAGCTTGAATAGAGTCTAATCTTGAATTAACACCAACTCTATCATAATAGTAGCGCTCACCCATTCCGTGATTTACTATTGAACGTAGTATCACAGCTAAATTATCATCATTAGTAAAGATAGCACCACCATCTCCGAAACAACCCAAATTTTTAGATGGAAAAAATGAAGTAGTACCTATATTTCCAATACAACCTGCACTTTTTGTTGTACCATCTTTTGAAGTGTATTTTGCTCCAATTGCTTGTGCAGTATCTTCAACTACAAAAATGTTGTGTTTTTCAGCAATTTGCATAACAGCGTCCATATTTGAACATTGACCAAATAAATGTACTGGAATTATCGCTTTTGTTTTAGAAGTTATTGCTTTTTCTAATGATTCAATTGAGATATTAAAAGTATCTCTTTCAACATCAACTAAAACAGCGGTTAAATTTAATAATTTTACAACTTCAACAGTAGCTGCAAAAGTAAAATCAGAAGTTATAACCTCATCACCTGGTTTTAAACCTAAAGCCATTAATGCAATTTGTAATGCATCTGTACCATTTGCACAGGGTATAACGTGTTTTACATCTAAATATGTTTCTAGTTCAGACTGAAAAGCTTTAACTTCTGGTCCGTTAATGTATGCTGCAGAAGTCATAACTCCATTGATTGCAGTTTCTATTTCTGGTTTGATTTTCTCATACTGAGATACCAAATCCACCATTTGTATTTTTTTCATTTATTGTTAATTTTAATTAACTTAACGTATATTGTTTGCGAATATAACCAATATTCAGTTAAATTTGGCGTTCACAATTGATACAAACTTAATAAATATGAAAAATAGTGTTCTTGTACTTTTTTTAATGGTAAATATTTCTGTTTTTTCTCAAACGGGTTTAAAGTCTGAATCAACATTTACATCAATCTTCGCTTTGAATTATAAAGCAAATTTTTCAGGTGGAACTCTAGCGAAACGTTGGGGTTTTTCAAATACGATTGGAGCAGATGTTAATTTTAAATTTAAAAATGGTTTAACTTTTGGGGTAGATGGCGGTTTCATGTTTGGTAATAGGTTTAAACAATTAGAGATTTTTGATAATGTAATTAATTCATCAGGAACTATAACTTCTCAGGCAGGAACAATTTCAACTGTCCTTTTTTTAATGAGAGGGATGAATGTAAATGGAACAATAGGTTATGTTTTTAATCAATTAGGGCATAACGCAAATTCTGGATTATGGGTTAATGCAGGTGTTGGTTTTTTAGGACATAAAATTAGAGTTGAAACGCAAGAAGATCAAGTCGTTAATTTAGAGGGTGATTATTTAAAAGGGTATGATCATTTGACAATGGGTATTAATACCAAACAATTTGTGGGGTATTTGTTTCAGAATGATAAACGATTTTTAAATTTTTATGTCGGGGTAGAATTTATTCAAGGGTTTACTAAGAATGTTAGAAATTATAATTTTCATACTAAAGGTCCTGAGAATGATTTGCAATTGGATATGATCAATAGTGTGAAATTTGGATGGATGATTCCTATTTATAAAAGACAAGTTAAAGAATTTTACATTGATTAATGAAATTTATTTATCAAATAGGAGCGAATCTTTATTTTTTTGCAGTAACAATTTTTGCTTTATGGAATCCTAAAGCAAAATTATTTATTGATGGTAGAAAGGAGTCGATAGGTAAACTTAAAGGTTTTATTCCAAGTGAGAATACATATTGGTTTCATTGTGCTAGTTTAGGTGAATTTGAACAAGCTAGACCTTTAATTGAAGCGCTGAAATTAAAGAGTGATAGTAGCAAAATTGTAGTTACATTCTTTTCGCCATCAGGATATGAGATTAGAAAAAATTATGAGTTTGCTGATTTAATTTTATATCTGCCTAAAGATTCAAAATCCAATGCAAGTTTATTTTTAGATTCTATTCAACCCTCAAAAATATTTTTCATAAAATATGAATTCTGGGCCAATTATTTATTAGAAGCTAATAATCGAAATATACCTACCTACCTTGTATCTGGTGTGTTTAGAAAAAAACAAATATTTTTTAAATGGTATGGGGGTTTTATGCGTCAAATTTTAAACTCATTTACAAGTATTTATTTGCAAGATAAAGGTTCTAAAATACTTTTAGATTCTATTCGTATTAAGTCAATAATAACTGGCGATACGCGGTTTGATAGAGTGATGCAGAATGCAGAAAAAGTGAAAGACTTTCCTGAGATTAGAAAATTTATTGATGGTAAAAAATGTATGGTTGTTGGTTCCTGTTGGCCTGAAGACGAGAATGTAATTTTTTCTACTTTAAATAAGACTGATAATTTAAAAGTAATTGTTGCCCCTCATGAAATTAATGAATCTCATATATATTTAATATGTTCTTCTCTAACAAAAAAGGTAATTAAGTTTTCTGAATTAAGTGAGCTAACGACTAGTAAAGATTATGATGTTTTGATTATTGATAATATAGGAATGTTAATGCATTTATATCAGTATGCAAACATTGCTTATGTGGGTGGTGCTTTTGGGAAAGGATTGCATAATATTTTAGAGCCAGCCAGTTTTGGTGTGCCAGTAATTTTTGGAGATAAGTATTCAAAATTCCCTGAAGCTTTTCAATTTATTAACGCAGAAATTGGTTATTCGATTAAAAATAATGAGGAATTTGAATTAATATTTTATAACTTATTAACTATGAGTGATAGGTCTAAAGTGTTGACTTTTATGAGTTCACAAAAAGGAGCTACCAATCAAATTATGAAAGATATTTTTAGTTGATTTTTTATTTAAAAATAACGTAACGCTATTTATTATTTGGCGTATAAATAAAATCTAACTAGATTTGTAATAAAAGACTTAAAGATTTAAATGAATTTATCAAAATACATAGCAGAATTATTAGTGAAGAACAATTGTGTAATTGTTCCAAATTTTGGTGGTTTTATTGCCAATTATAATCCTGCAATTATTGATGAATTGAGACATAAAATTTATCCACCATCTAAACGCGTTCTTTTTAATTCTAACTTGTTAAATAATGATGGTTTATTAGCAAACTACGTCTCTACACAAATTAGTAAAAACTACGCCGAATCTCTGGAGATAATTGAAGAAATAAGTACTAAGTGGAAATCTAAATTAAGTAAAGGGCAACGTGTGTCAATTGGTGAGGTAGGATTTCTGTATGAAGTTGATAATAAAATTCAGTTTGAGCAGGATAGAGAATTTAATTTGTTTTTGGGTGCTTACGGATTGTCATCAGTGAATTTTTCACCTCTTGTTAAGCAAGAAGAAATACAAACGATAGACAGTGTTGAAGGGGCTTCAGTTGGATTGGTTTTCGATATGAATAGAGAAACAGAATCTATTAAATCTACAGAGGCTCATAAGAATGTAAGTGTTATCGATTTTCAGAATGCTAGAAAAAAATCTAATAGATGGAAGTATTTAGCGGCGGCATGTTTTATTCCTGTTTTGTTTTATTCCTATTGGATACCAATGGAAACTCATTATTTAGATTCTGGTAATATTCAAATGGCAGATTTTAATCCGCTACACAAAAAAGTGGAGAAAATATATAAAACAAGAATTGAAAAAAATGATTTTACAGCTATAAAGTTTGAGTCAAATTTATTAGCTAAAGCTAGGGTTTTATCATCAAGTGTTGAGTATTATAATTACCAGTTCTCTGATGAATTATACATTCCTGTGAATCTAAATGAGAACAAAGTTAAAAGAGATAAAACAAATGTTGTCAGTAGTTCAAAAGTTGTTGTTAATTCTAAATCTAAAACAATTGAAAATCACTTTCATTTAATTGCTGGTTGTTTTAGTGATGAAAGTAATGCTGTTTTATTTGTTAGAGATTTAAAAGAGAAAGGGTATGCTTCAACTATTATTGATAAAAATAAAGGATTGTACAGGGTAGCTGTTCAATCATTCTCTTCAAAACATAAGGCTATTGAGTTTAAATCAAAATTAGCTTCAAAATCAATTTCATCATGGTTATTGTCTAAATAACTGTTTTTTGGCATGTAATTTGTCTCATTTTGTACATGTTTAGTCTAAAATGGCCCATTTAATGCCGTTGAAATGCTGTTAAATCAAAATCAATTATTAAATTTACAGAGCAAGAAATTAAAAAAACACATGAAAAAAATTATTTTAGGGGTTAGTGCATTTTTGACATTTAGTTCAATTATTGCACAAACAGAATACCCAACGAACAAAGAAGGTAGTGAATACAAATTTGAAAAAATTGTACATTTAGATGCTACTCCAGTACAATCTCAAGGACAAACAGGAACATGTTGGAGTTTTTCGACATTATCATTTTTTGAATCTGAATTAAAAAGAATTGGAAAAGGAGATACAGAATTATCAGAAATGTGGATTTCAAGATTTGCATACTTAGGTAAGGCGGATAAACACATTAGAACAGGTGGAAATACAAACTTTGATGAAGGTGGAGCTTTTACTGATATTCCTTGGGTTATAAAAAAATATGGAATTGTACCAGGTTCAGCTTATGATGGTTTGAATTATGGAACAACAAAGCATACACATTCAGTAATGGCTGAAGTTTTAAAGGGAGCTGTAAAAGGTATTTTAAAAGGAATGAATAGTATGAGAAGTTCAGATAATTTATCTGATTCTTGGAAAACAGCTTTAGAAGGAATTTTAGATGCTTATTTAGGTGAGGTACCGTCAAATACGGAAGAATTTGAGTTTGAAGTAGATGGTAAAAAATTCACACCTAAATCGTATAGAGATCATTTAGGTTTAAACATGGATGATTATGTATCTATTACTTCTTTTTCAAATCACCCATTTTATTCTAAATGTCAATTAGCAATAGCTGATAACTGGACATGGGGTTATTCTTATAACGTAACTATGGACGATTTATGGAATACTGCAGTAAACGCTTTAGAAAACGGTTATACGTTTGCTTGGGGTGCTGATGTGTCTGAGGACTATTTTAATTACAGAGCAGGTTTAGCTATAGTGCCAGCAGATAAATCATTAATTTTTGTAAGTGGTAAAGATAATAAAAACTTTTCTGACGGTGGTTCTGATAAAAAAGCGTCATGTTTTGAACAACCAGGAGAAGAAGAAGTGATTACTCAAGAATTAAGACAAAAAGGGTATGATGGTAAACAAACGACTGATGATCATGGAATGCACGCTGTAGGTTTATATAAAGACCAAAACGGAACTAAGTACTTATTGATTAAGAACTCATGGGGAACATCTAATGACTGTGATGGTTATTTCTATGCTTCTGAGGCGTTCTTTAAATACAAAACAATCAACATCTTTTTACATAAAGACGGTGTTGCAAAGTCAATTAAAAAGAAATTGGAACTTTAATTAGAACTAATTAATAAAATTTTAAAAGCCATTCTCAATTTTGAGAATGGCTTTTTTTGTTATTTACTATAGAGTAGTAATATTTGATGTAAGTAGAAGCTCTTTTTACACTTTATTAAGAATAAATCAAAGAAGTATAAATATATTTTTATATTTGAGCAAAACATAAACTATGAAAAAAATAATTTTATTGACGGCGTTAATTACAGTAATTAGTTTTAATAGCAATGCCAGGGCTAGAATACCTGTTTGTATTCCTTGTGAATACATTGAAACAGTGATTGACCTACCTGATACAATTCAACTTATAGGTGAGGATAATGTCGCTTTGAATTTAGGATACCGTTATGAGCAGTTTAACATTGTATGGATTCCATTATGGAATAAAGACGGTGAGTATTGTTTAGTTAATGATGCTGAAGATGTATATTATGATTTAACTGCAGAAGAGAAAGCCTATTTAACTGAAAACCATGAGGCTACTTTTGAAGGTAATCCACTTTCTATGTGGGATAAAGTAGGTGGTAAGGCTATTCTCTTAATAATTTTATTGTTTATTGGTTGGAGTTATTTCCCTTCAAAAGATAAAGAAACTGAGACAGAATAATAATTTAAATTATTTTTAATAACTAAAGGTGGGCTTAATAGCTCACCTTTTTGTTTCCGTTAAGTTTTTTGAAAACTAATTTTCATTTCAATTAGTAGACTATCATTGAAAGAAAAAGTATACTCTTAATCCAATCGAGAAAACAAACATAATTACCACTACTATAAACATATTTTGTCTATTCAATAATGGTTTTTTAACGCCAATTATTGAATAACTAATATGACTCCTAACACTCTTCCTCAGGTAGAAGAAATATAGCCTAAAAATATCCAAATAATTTGATTTTCTTCAAGTTTTGATAACAGGTCTATATCTTCCTTTTTGTAAAATAATTATAATTCTAGAGTTACTGGTCTAGCATGTTTCTGTAAAAATTTTGCGCGAAGATGAAGAGGGTAAAAGTATTTTTATATTATACTTATCAAGGAAGCACATGCGCTGTTACTTTAACATGTTGCATGGAGGATGCTAAGCAAAGTAACATAAGAACTGTTGTTGAAGAAAAAGCTCTTTTTATTACTATTCCTTACAGATATATGGATATTTGGATGGGTAAATATAAATGTTGGAGAGATTTCATTTTAACAACCTATTCTATTCGTTTTGAAGAATTGTTAAAAGTAAATTTTATACTGTCCAATTGGTAAAATTCCAGTTTGGTAAGTGGTTGTAATTGCTTCCTTATTATTATCGTATTGTCTTAAAAATACATTTTGGTTATTTGTGAAGTTTTGTATCATAATGCCAAATTCTTGAGTTATTTTACTTCCTACCATTTTAAAATGAATACTTAAATCTCCTTTCATATAATCTTCATATCGTCCTTCATAAGCATGTTCATAATCTCTAACTTCTATATTCAATGCAATACTTTCTTTAAGTAGGATAGGGGTATAACGTTTACCACCGTTTCGAGTAAATTTTAAATCAATTAAAATAGAGTTTTGTCGTTTTTTACCTTGTTTTAACTTATACTCATAACCTACTAATGCGTTAAAAGTGTAATTACCATTGAAAGCAGTGTTATATTCTAAGCCATTACTTGCAGTATAGAATGATTGATAAATTGAAGAACTAATTAAAAAGTAAAATCCTTTGTCAAGAAATTTTTCGAGTGTAAAATCAGCTCCATAATTATTTCCTTTTCCGTTATTTGTTAAATAGGCGGGGAAGGTTGAGGTGAAATCTACTCCAAAATTAGAGGTAGAATAGGTATTTATTTCTTTATCAACGGCTATGTCATATAATTGTTGATAATAAAGTTCTGTCTTAAATGAAATTCCCTTCTTGAAATTATGTGTATAGCCTAAAACCAAATGGTGTGATTTTGAAAAATCTAAATGTTTAGATGGTTGAATAATTGTAATAACTCCATTTAAGGTGTCAGGGATTTCTCGATAATATAAATCCATTGGTAGCATTTGACTATGTAGCCCATAGCCAAATGTGATTTTATCTTTAGGTGTGAAATGCCAAGCCACCCCAACTCTTGGTTCTAAATTTTGACTACCGTTTAAGGCTAAGTATTGATAGTGAACTCCTATATTAAATGTTAAAGTAGGGCTCACTTTATATTGGTATTGAGCAAAAGGCTGAATTAATGTTGTGTTACCATTAAAATCCCTAAGAGGTAGAAAACCTGCTGGAGTAACATAAAGAGAGTCATGTAAACTCAGAAAGAAAACATCTGCTTGAATTCCGGTTTTTAATAAATGTTTTGCGGAGAATTTTTTATTAATAAATGCTTTACTCGACCATTTACTAATTGTTGATTGATTATAATATGTGGTAAAAGGGTTTTCAAAATTTACATCTAAAGTATCATTTTTAATAAATACAAAAGCGCTTTGAAATGATGAGGAAACATTAAAATAAGCTGATTTACCAATTCTTTGCTTGTGATTTAGACCAACTACGCCGACATTTGAAGTAAAATACGTATTGCTATTGTCAATAGCAAATAAGTCGTTTGTGTCTACTTGAATTGCAAGTAATTCAACATTGCTTAAACCTCCAATTCCAAAAAGAGACGTGACACCTCTTTTGTTTGGGAAATTAAGCTTAAAACTTATATCTTGATACGTTGGAATAGCATTTGTACCAAAATTTAACCCTAGTTTTTTGAATAAGATTAAATCATTGTAACGATAGTTAATTAAATAAGAGGCGCCTGATTTTTTGTGCAATGGCCCTTCTGCCATTAATTCAGCTCCATTAAAACCAAATTGGAACATGAACTCATGTTTCTCATTATTACCCGTTCTCATTTTTAGATCAAAAACACCTGCAATTGCATTACCGTATTCTGCTGGAAATGCTGAGGTCATGAAGTCAGAATTTGATAATACATTATTATTCAATATGCTAATAGGACCACCAGTAGTTCCAAATCTAGCAAAGTGATTTGGGTTTGGAATGTCAACACCTTCCATTTTATAGAGGACACCGGTTGGAGAATTTCCTCTAATAATTATATCGTTTCTATCGTCACTCCCACCTTGAACACCTGCATAGTTTTGCGCCATTCTAGATACGTCATTTAAACTACCAGCGTATCGTTTTGATTCATCTATTGAAAATGAACGAGAACTTACGGTTGCCATTTTGTTCAAAGTTTCACCTTTTTTGTGACCCGTTACGGTTACTTCTTTCATGACTTCAACAGATTCTTCTAACCCTAGTGTTAATACAACTTCTTTTGAATTAACATCAATATTTCTGAGTACAACTATATCGTACCCTAAATAGGAAACTACAAAGGTTTGTTTACCAATAGGCACATTTTCTAATCTAAATTTACCATCATAATCAGAAACTGTAGCTAAAAATGGATCTGAATTAAATAATTCAAATTTTGCTCCAATTATAGACTCCAATGTTTCTTTGTCTTTGATTGTTCCGCGAACGGTTTGCGTTAATGATTGAGATACAGCATTGAACGCCACAAAAGTCATAATTATAACAATGAAAAGCTTCATATTTAATTCTAAATTAGAATTACAAAAATAAGATTTTTAGTTATTTAACTCAATGAATAGTGTAATTTTAATTCCAAATTAGACATCATAGCTTTTTTTTACTAAATTTGTTAATCCAAATTATGAATAATTCAAAAAAAATTGCTGTAATAGGTGGTGGAAGTTGGGCAACCGCTTTAGCCAAAATTTTAACCAATGAGAAGGGATCCTTCATTAATTGGTGGATGCATAATGAGGTTTCAGTTGCTCATGTGTTAAAGTTTAGACATAATCCAAAATATTTACAGTCGGTTGAATTTGATTTAGAAAGAATAAATATTAGTACAGATTTAAAAGATATGATTCAGCAATCTGATATTATTATCATTGCTACACCTTCTGCTTATTTATTTGAAGTTTTTAAAGACTTTCCTAAAAAATTATTCAAAAATAAAGTTGTGTTTTCAGCTGTTAAAGGTATTATACCTGAAGTACATGAAATCCCAGGTCAATTTTTTCAATCTCACTTAGGTGTTGATGAAGACAATATAGGAATCATTTGTGGACCTTGTCATGCTGAGGAGGTTGCACTTGAGCGATTATCATATTTGACTATTGCTTGTCAAGATGAAGATACGGCAGAATACATGGCAGAAAAAATGGCATGTAGATTCATAAAAACAACAATCTCAGATGATATTTTCGGAACGGAATACTCTGCAGTATTAAAGAATGTATATGCTATTGCAAGTGGTATTTGTGCAGGCTTAGGCTTTGGAGATAATTTTCAAGCCGTGTTAGTTTCTAATGCCATTCAAGAAATCGAGAACTTTATTGATGAAGTAAATCCTATTCATAGAGATGTTAATTCATCCGCTTATTTAGGAGATTTATTAGTGACAGCTTATTCGAAATTTTCTAGAAATAGAACCTTTGGATATATGGTTGGTAAAGGGTATTCAGTAAAAGTAGCTCAAATGGAAATGGATATGATTGCTGAAGGTTACTTTGCAACCAAATCATTAATAGAAATTAAAAAGGCATATGATGTTGAAATGCCAATTTTAGAAGCTGTGAATAATATTATTTACGAGAAAATTTCTCCACGTATTGAAATCAAGATTTTAGCAGATAGAATGACTTAGTAGAATTCTATTCTGTTCAATAATCTTCCGATTTATGTTTTAAATTACTTACAAATTTATCTACATTAAATGTAATGTCATCTTCACCAACTTGGTCAAATGGATTTTCTAAATGCTCCTGAATATTATCTAAACTTACGAGTATCATTGATAATAATACAGGAATAACATATTCCAAACCACTTGCCATTTCTTCAGATTTTAAAGCAAAATAAGGGCCGTAAATTATGGGTAATATTTTAATGAATAAATTACTGAAGGAGCGTAAAGTTCTTGGGGTTCTGTATTGATATATATGTTTAATAGATTCAAAAGAAATCATCATTTTTTGTAAATATTGGTTTGTTCTTGAACATTCTCCAGATGATAAACCTTCTTCACGTAATTGATGTTTTATGTATAATGAAAAATCAGAAAAATTATTATACACAGCTTTTTCATTCTCATTCATGTCCTTTGTAGAGTTTAAGAATAGTGTTTTAAAATTAGTAAAAAACTGTTTAATTAAGTTTTCCATTTTATCTACATTAATAGGTTTTACATTTGGGATCCAATCTCTTGAAACAAAATAGATGGCTCTAAGATATCCTTTAATAGCTGCATACTCTTTTAATGCAGCTTCACGTCTTTTATAAGCGCCACCAATTGAAAATACGATAGGGAATACGATTGAAGTGGCAATTAATGTGAGTGGGAAATCAGCTTCCCATTTAAATCTTATGCATAAATAAGTTGAAGTAACAGCTAGAATTGATATAATTAAAGTTTGAAAATTTACAATTAAAAAAAAGCGTTTTATTTTGTGTATCATCTTTGTCAGTATGCGTTAAAATTATGTAGAATTGCTAAGTTAATATTATTTAAAAACTTTAGGATTCACCGAATTAAATAAAAAAAAACAAAAATATACTAAATTTTCATTTTCATTTTAAATTTTCTATATACCTTTGTCCTAGTTCATAAAATAATATACTTATAAAGAAAGGTGGAGGGACCGGCCCAAAGAAACCTTGGCAACCCTTAGTTTAAAAACTAAGAAGGTGCCAATACCATTTGTAGAGATACAAATATTATAAGCAGAGTTACACTATTACATTTCTTTTCCCGGTCCAAAACATTTAGCTTTTGTTAGAACTAACAAATTTATGCAAAATATTAAAGACATATTAAAAAATAGAATTCTTGTGCTAGATGGCGCTATGGGGACCATGATTCAGCGCTATACTTTAACTGAGGAAGATTTCAGGAAAGGATGGTTTGATAATCATAGTTTTCCATTAAAAGGAAATAATGATTTACTATCATTAACACGTCCAGATATTATTGAAGCTATACATAGAGAGTACCTTGAAGCAGGTTCAGATATTATAGAAACCAATACATTTAGTGGTACTTCAATTGCCCAAGCAGATTATAAGTTAGAGAAATATGCTTATGATATTAATTATCATTCGGCCAAAATAGCAAAGAAGGTCTGTCAAGAATTTACTAAGGTAAACCCCAATAAGCCGAGATTTGTTGCGGGATCAATTGGTCCAACGAATAGAACGCTGTCCATTTCTCCTGATGTTAATGATCCTGGGTACAGAAATGTTGAGTTTGATGAATTGGTAGTTGCTTATGAAGAACAAATTAGAGGTTTAGTAGATGGAGGTGCAGATTTGTTATTAGTAGAAACAGTGTTTGATACTTTAAACGCAAAGGCAGCTCTATTTGCAATTGAAAATATTGCGCTAGAAAAGGATATAAGATTACCAATCATGGTGTCTGGAACAATAACTGATGCAAGTGGTAGAACATTATCAGGACAGACAACTGAAGCTTTTTTAATCTCAATGCAACATGCTGACTTATTAAGTATAGGCCTTAATTGTGCTTTAGGAGCTGATGCTATGCGCCCTTATTTGAAGACACTTAAGAATAAAGCTCCTTTTTATGTAAGTGCACATCCAAATGCTGGTTTACCTAATGAAATGGGTGAGTATGATGAGACTGCTGAAATGATGGGTGAACAAATTGAGCGATTTTTAAATGAAAATGTTGTCAATATTATTGGAGGATGTTGTGGTACAACACCTGATCATATTAAGGTTATGGCCGGTTTAGTAGAAGCAAAAAATATATAATAAAAATAAATAAAGTCTAGGTGAAACTATTTATCTAGCATATAAAATAATGATTAAATTATACAAAGACATAGATAAAAGTATTCTAAAGGCAATTCCAAACCCTTCAAAAGATGCTTACGAAATTAAAGTTAAAATACCTGAATTTACCTTTTTAGGAGTAAAGGAACAGCCAGATTTCGCTACGGTATTTTTAACAATGTACCCTAGTGATAAAATAATTGAATTGAAATCTTTAAAGCAATACTCATTTCATTTAAGAAATATTGTAGTGTCTTATGAAAGGTTAATTAATATATTCTATGATCACTTAATGGAAGTTTATGAACCAGAAAGATTAAGAATATCTATGGTTTGTAACCCAAGAGGAGGAATTAGTGCAAAATTAGCTATTGATTCAGATTGGTCTGTTAGAGGAGGAAAAGAAAACTTTAAAGATTGGGCGGGTAGTTCTAATCTTGATGATTGGAGTGTATTAATGTGATTTGTTTTTTTGATACAAAAACGCTTAAACTATAGACTGTTAGCGTTCCAGTATTGAAGAATTACGTATAGAAAACTAAGTAAACTTTAGAAAGAAGGCTTAGTAATTAGTGTTAAAATTTGATTTGAAAAAAGTCTAGTTTCTAAAAGCGAAAGCGGTCTAGTATCTAGCATCTATAAAAATGAGCTTACACCCAGATTACACCGGAAAGTATAAATATAAATGGACTGAATTACCGCCTTTAATGTTAAGTGGATTAGAACCATTTATAGTGACTGCTGATACAAATTTCACTAATATTGGTGAACGAACAAATGTAGCTGGTTCTCGTAAGTTTTTGCGATTGATTAAAGAAGAGAGTTTTGAAGAAGCACTTTCTGTAGCCCGAAATCAAGTAGAAAATGGAGCTCAAATCATTGATATTAACATGGATGATGGTTTGATTGATGGGAAAGAATCAATGGTTAAGTTTTTGAAATTAATCGCGTCTGAACCTGATATTTCTAGAGTGCCGATTATGATTGATTCCTCAAAATGGGATATTATTGAGGCAGGCCTGCAATGTGTACAGGGTAAATGTGTAGTCAATTCAATTAGCTTAAAAGAAGGTGAAGCACTTTTTATTGAACATGCTAGAAAAATAAAACAATATGGAGCAGCCGTTATTGTGATGGCATTTGATGAAAAAGGACAAGCTGATTCATATCAAAGTAGAATTGACATGTGTAAACGCTCTTATGATGTGTTAGTGGATAAAGTTAATTTCCCACCGCAAGATATTATTTTTGATCCTAATATATTCCCTGTTGCCACAGGAATGGATGAACATAGAAAAAATGCATTAGACTTTTTTCAAGCTACTCGTTGGATTCGTGAGAATTTACCTGGAGCGCATGTGAGTGGTGGTGTGAGTAATGTGTCTTTTTCATTTAGAGGAAATAATATTGTACGTGAAGCTATGCATTCGGCATTTTTATATCACGCTATTCGTGAAGGAATGGATATGGGGATTGTTAATCCTGCCATGCTTGAAATTTATGATGACATTCCAAAAGATTTATTGGAATACGTTGAAGATGTTTTATTAGACAGACGTGATGATGCAACGGATAGATTATTAGAATTTGCAGAGTCAGTAGTTGGAGATGTTAAAGTGAAAACTATTAATTTAGAATGGCGTGAATGGGATTTACAAAAAAGAATAACATATGCTTTAGTAAAAGGGAAAACTGATTTCATTGTTGAAGATACAGAGGAAGCTCGATTGTCAGTACCAATTCCAATTAGGGTGATTGAAGGTCATTTAATGACTGGAATGAATGTGGTTGGTGAATTATTTGGTGAGGGTAAAATGTTTCTACCGCAAGTTGTGAAGTCTGCGAGGGTGATGAAAAAAGCGGTTGCCTATTTATTACCGTTTATTGAAAAAGATAAAACGGAAAGAAGAAGTGCAGGTAAAATATTAATGGCTACCGTAAAAGGAGATGTACACGATATTGGGAAAAATATAGTAAGTGTTGTTTTAGGGTGTAACAACTATGAAATAATTGACCTTGGTGTCATGGTATCTGCAGAGAAAATTATTGCAGAGGCTAAAAAACATAATGTAGATGTTATTGGATTAAGTGGTCTAATTACACCTTCTTTAGATGAAATGGTTTATATGGCTGAAGAAATGGAAAGAGAGAAATTTGATATTCCATTAATGATTGGAGGGGCGACAACTTCTAAAGTGCATACTGCTGTTAAAATTGAAGAAAAGTATTCAAAAGGTCAAACAGTTCATGTTTTAGATGCTTCAAAATCAGTGACTGTAGTTAGTCAATTATTAAGTGATAATAAAAAAAAATATATTGGTGAAGTTAAAGCGGATTATCAAAAAGTGAGAGAGAACTATGCCAAGAAGAAAGGTATTAAAAAACTTATACCAATTGCGGAAGCTAGACGAAATAAGTTTGAGTTAGATTGGAGTATTTATGATTTAAAGAAGCCAAATTTTGTAGGTGTCAAAACCTATTCAGATTTTGATTTAACTGAGCTTATTGATTATATTGATTGGACACCATTTTTCTATACTTGGGAAATGCGTAAAAAGTACCCTGAAATTTTAACGGATGAAAATTTAGGAGTGGAAGCTACTAAATTATTTAAAGATGCTCAAGAGATGTTAAATACAATTATTTCGGAGAAATGGTTAACAGCAAAAGCGACTATTGGAATATGGCCGGCAAATACTGTTAATGATGATATTATTGAAATTTATACAAATGAAACTAGAGATACAGTTTTACATCAGCAATTTTGCTTGCGTCAGCAATTAAAAAAGTCTAAAAAAGCGAATAATCATTCTGTTGCTGATTTTATTGCACCAAAATCAAGTGGTGTTAAAGATTATGTTGGTGGATTTGTGGTGACTACAGGGTTAGGTATAGAAACAAAAATTGCTGAATTTGAAGCTGATCATAATGATTATAAATCAATTTTGCTAAAAGCATTAGCAGATAGGTTGGCAGAAGCATTTGCAGAAAAAGCACATGAGTTATATAGACAGGAATTATGGGGGTATGAAACTGAATCTTTAACTAAGTCAGATTTAATAAAGGAAATATACCAAGGAATTAGGCCTGCACCAGGTTACCCAGCAAACCCTGATCACACAGAAAAAATTGGTTTGTTTGAAATTTTGAATGCGACTAAGCTAACAGGTGTAAATTTAACGGAGAGCTTAGCAATGTACCCTACTGCTTCTGTAAGTGGGTGGTATTTTGCACATCCACAATCTAAATATTTTGGAGTAGGAAAAGTAAAATTAGACCAAGTGGAAGAAATTGCAAACCATAAAGGAATGGATATTAATGTTTATAAAAGATGGCTTAGTAGTAATTTGGATAGCTAAAATGTTTTTAGCATTGTTTCTCTTATTCTATTAAATCGTTAGTTTTGTATTAAAATCACATATTATGAAAAATAGAATTTTACTTTATGTCTTAATTTTTGCAAACTTCTATGGGTATTGCCAAAATAATTACATTAATGAATTACTAGCGCATAGAAAGTCTGTTGATATTGAGTTTGGTGATACAACTCAATCAATTTTACCAAATGCTATGGCTTTGGATTTTGAACATCTTAATTATTTTAAGCCAAATGAAGATTACAAAGTAAATTGTAAAGTTAAAGTTTCCGTTGGTGAAGAATTTGATCTGTTAACCTCAAAAGGTGAAACGAAAAAGTACAGAAGATATGGCTATTTAAAATTTAAATTAAATGGTAAACGATTTAAGCTCCCAATCTATCAAAGTATTAGGTTAATGAAGATGGACAAGTATAAAGATTATATTTTTATACCTTTTACTGATTTAACAAGTGGAAATGAATCATACGGAGGGGGAAGATATATAGAAACAAGTATTCCTCATGGTAAAAATTTTGTGTTAGATTTTAATTATGCGTTTAATCCATATTGTCATTATACTATAGGCTATAATTGTCCAATTCCACCAAGTGAAAATTTTTTGGATATTGAAATTTTAGCTGGTGAGAAGGTTTATCGTGTTAAATACTAATTATTTAAAGGCAGTAGTTACTGCCCCACTCCTTGTAAGCTGTATTCGTATTTAATTTATAGAGATCAATTTTTTCTTGATTCAAATGTTCTTTAGCTATGTCATGAAGGATGTTGTAACCCAAAGCTGTAATATGTGAAAAGCTGTGCTGTTTAGATTTTTGAACTGCACTTAAAATATGTAATTCAGCGACTGAAATATTATTGTTTAAAAAAGCTAATAAACCAGTTATCAAATCATACATGTGAGCATGGTTTTCATAAGAAGCGGCTTGCCATTTATTAATACTTTTCAAAGCTTTTTTTGCTTTTGTCTTAGTTTTTAATTTGTGTGATTTCGATTGTGTGAGTGCATACATTAGATATGAAACTTGTCTGTAAAATACAAATTCATTGTGTATAAAGAAACCAGTAAATTTTTCTTTATCTTTTTTCATAGAACTCGATATTTCGAATGCTTTAGCCCATTCTTTACTAAATATGGCTTGTTGTAGTCTTATGAAATTATAAACCGAAATAGTAAACTTAAATTCAGTGGTCTGTAATATGTTTTTTACTTTAGCTAATTCATTTTCCAAAAGTGGACTTCCTTTGAGTTTCTGTAATTGAGTCCAGAATACAAATTGAAAATTAGAAATTTCTTTAATATTTATTTTCTGACAGTATTGATAGTAGCCCATTGCCTTTTCACTTACAATGTCTAAGTTAATTCCAGAAAGAAGATAAGTGATTGATAAGCTAGTGGTTGGTTCTGCAGATGCATAAAAATCTCCATTTTCAAACCCAATAGTTTGAGCATTTTCAAAGATAGGAATACATGATGAAATTGGAGAGTGATAAGCTTTATAAATTCCTTTACAAAACTCAATATTACTGGGTGAATAATCAAATTTTTCTGTTAAAGCAATTGCTATATTCCAGTATTTAAAGGCTTCTTTGTAATTATTTGTACCAGCGCCAATTATAATACCGTAAGTCATAAAACCAATATAACTATCTTCATTAATACCATGTTTTAAACTCATTCTTATTACTTTAAGTGACATAACACCTATAAGTTCAGGGTTGTAACTATGTGCACATCTAAATAGCCACATTATTGTTTTAATAGCCATTTTAATCGAGTCATTATCTAATTCCTTTAAGGCTAGAATAGAGGAAGAAGATTGTTTACTTAGCACTATCTTTGTGTGAATGAATTCTTTTACAATGTGTAATTTGTTCGCTTTTTTTGGTGTTTTAACACCTAGGCTCTGTAGAAGTTTTTTAGCGGTCAGTAATGCAGTTTCAAGTTCTCCAAATTGAATATCTAATACAAGTTTTATATAGTTAACTTTATTTAAATCATCTTGTTTTAAGTTTAAATAGCAATGATTTAAAAATTCATTGGCTAAAGCTATATTTCCTGAAATTCTGTAAACTTTATAAGCCAAAATATTTATTTCTGATACTGTCTCATAGTCTATATGCCAGCATTTATGACATTTGTATTTTGTTAAGTGACTTATATTAGCTTTAGCAACAGATATAGCAGAAACAGATAAAGCTTTTTGGGTACATCTTAAATTTAATTTTGCATGATTTAATAATTCTTTTTGAGATTTTGTATCAATTTCAGAATTATTTAAGTGAAACACGGCAGAAAATATATCCCTGTCGTCAATAATTTCTGAGTTGTTAATTATGTAAAATGATGCTATTTGTTTATGTAGCTTTTGTTTGTTTTTTAAACTAAGTGAATTGTAAATATAATCTTGAATCAAATTTTGACAAAAAGAAAACATACCTGTTCTGAGGTCTTTGTTTTGATTTAATGTTGAATGATTTAGAATTTTCAAATTGATTAACTTAGTCAATGTGTTCTTTAAGTTATCTTCTGATAATGAAGACACTTTTTGTAAAAAACCATAAGTAAAAGAACTAGTGAAGCAGGATGATATTTTTAAAATTGAATTATCCTCTTGATTTAAATTTGTTATTTTATTTTCAAAGATAGAAGTAATTCCATGAGTTTCCTGTAGTCTATTATTTGTTATTCTCCAATCCCAACTATTTGATTCAGTAGAGTAAATTAACTGATTTGATTTGTATAAGTCAGAAATTAGTTCTGTAATTAGATATGGATTCCCATCAGACTGATTGTAAAGGAAGGTAATAAGAGTAGCAGGTAAAGAATTACTAAATTGAAAATTATCATTGATGATATTATGGATTTCAGTGTATGTTAGTAGATTTAACTCTATTTGTATCAGTTCATGTTTACAGTTGTTAATCAATTCTTGATAAGTGCTACTTTCGCTATGGGAAAGAATAATTAATAAATTTTCTATCTTTTCATCAAGTAAGTATTTTATCATTTCAAGACTATCCGTATTGGCCCATTGCAAATCATCAAAGTGAAGAATCATTCGTGTGTTTTGTTTTGAAATGGCAAATTCAAAAAATGACTTAATGGCAAAATTAAGTTTGTTCTTATGATTCAAATTATTTTCTACTTTTGAAACTTTGTTTTGAGTTGAATTAAATAATGTTTGAAATTTTGGATTGATAGCAATAAGTTCATTTTTACAAACTGAAAGTATTGATTTAAAGTCAGTAAGCCAACTTTTATCAATTTGGTTAATTCCTAAAGAGTTTTCATTAATAACTTGATCAATGATTTCGTTAAGAGCTAAATATAATGAGTTAGAAGAGCGATTGTTATATTCACCACGATAATAATTAATACCTGCTATTTGATTACATATTTTGTTGATAATACGAGTTTTACCGACACCCGGTGAACCTACAACTTGAATATTTTTGTTGTAATCAATAAAGCAAAGATTAATGGCGTCTTCAATCTTATTTTTTTCGGTTTGATATCCGAATGAAAAATTAGTAAAATCTAATGTTTCATTTATAGAATTAGTATGGGTTATTATTTTTATCATTGAGTGGGTCACCTTAATATACAAATAAATTTCGTAATCAAATCAATAAAATTAAGGCAAATTTTATTTAATACTGAATGAATTCGTTAAGTAACTTACTCTAAGTCTAATATGTGATTTCGGAATTGAGTAAAGGTTAACTATTACTACGAAACAAAATTCTTATTGCTGTAAAGTTCATTCATTATATTGTGGTCCACCCTCAGTGAATTAACTAATTATTTGTGAACTTTGTAATTGTTTTCAATCTTTTTAACAATGGTAGTCATGTGTTAGTCTCATTTTTTAGTGTTAAGGTTGGCACGAGTGATGAGAGCGATAGAAATCAAACGGGCTAATCTTAAAATAAACTAACATAAAAAACTTACCTTTGCAATTCAATTATTTTGAAATGAGCGAACAGGAAAAATTAGATAAGTTAAATCAACAAGACATTGATAAAGCAATAGAAGTTTTACAAAGTCTTTTGTCTGATACCAATCAACTATTTGAGATTGATGAAGAAAAAAGAGTTGAATTATTAACTGCAGCAGGTAAATTATCTAGACCTGATAAGGATGAATTTCAAAAACGTAGAAAGGATGCTAAAAAAGCAGCCAAACGTAAAATGATTGAACGTGATAAACACGCACGAAAATCTACGGGAATTAGGTCTGCTAGAGAAGATGCTGTTTTTGTAGCACCAAAGTTTTTGGAAATGCCCAAAGCTGAAGATACAGATACCCCAATTTTAGAGAGTACAAGAAATTGTTATGTGTGTAAAGCTGAATTTAATAAGCTTCATCATTTTTATGACACTATGTGTTCTAATTGTGGTGATTTTAATTATGCTAAACGTTATCAAACTGCTGACTTATCTGGACAGGTAGCTGTAGTTACTGGTTCTAGATTAAAAATAGGATATCATATTACTTTAATCTTACTAAGATCTGGTGCATCTGTTGTGGCAACAACTCGTTTTCCTGTCGATAGTGCTTTACGCTTTTCTATAGAAGAAGATTTTACTGAATGGGGGCATAGATTACATATTCACGGCTTAGATTTAAGACACATTCCAAGTGTAGAAATTTTTTGTAACTTCATTGAAATGAAATATAAAAGGTTAGATATTCTAATTAATAATGCGGCTCAAACTGTAAGACGACCAGCAGGGTTCTTTAAACATTTAATGGATAAAGAAGAAACTCCAATTTCTGAGCTACCTGACCTCACTAAAGATTTATTGAAAGATCATCATGATTGTATTGAAGAATTAAACACATTAGCCGAGAATATTTCTGATGAAAAAAATCTTCCAGTGACTTGGCATGGAAAACAGCCAGGTATTGGACTAAGTGCTTCGGCAAAATTATCTCAAATTCCATATAGTTTTGATAATTCATTAAAAGCAGAAGAGGTTTTTCCGGAAGGTGAACTAGATGTTGATCTACAACAAGTTGATTTGAGAACGTCAAATAGTTGGCGTCTGAAATTAGGTGAAATTGAAACCTTAGAAATGATGGAAGTTCAATTAGTAAATTCAATAGCACCTTTTGTCCTTTGTAACAGGTTGTCTAACTTAATGAGAAAAGAGCAGACAGGAATGAAGCATATTATAAATGTGTCTGCTATGGAAGGTAAATTTCATAGATTTCATAAAATATCTCGTCATCCACATACTAATATGGCAAAAGCTGCTTTAAATATGTTAACACATACTGCGAGTGGTGAATTTGAAAAAGATGGTGTATTTATTAATGCGGTTGATACAGGTTGGGTTACGGATGAAGATCCAGTTCAATTAGCTAAAGAAAAAGTAGATACTCATGATTTTCAACCACCTTTAGATATTGTTGATGGAGCGGCTAGAGTTTTAGATCCATTAATTGATGGAATTAATTCCGGTAAACATTGGAGTGGGAAGTTTTTAAAAGACTATATGCCTATTGATTGGTAAATTAAGCTTAGTATAATTTTAAACTACACTCAATAATGAAACTATCACAAAAAGACACTAACCGTTACAGTCGACACTTATTATTAGATAAGGTTGGTATTGAAGGGCAGTTAAAACTCAAGCAGGCAAAAGTATTGGTTATTGGAGCGGGAGGGTTAGGTTGTCCTGTGTTACAATATTTAGGAGCGGCTGGGATTGGAGAAATAGGAATAATTGATTTTGATGTGATAGATGAATCTAACTTACAGCGACAAATTTTGTTTACTGTTAATGATATAGGTAAATCAAAATCTAAAACGGCTAAGCTTAAAGTAGAAGCACAAAATCCGTTAATTACGGTTGTAGCTTACGACTTTGAATTGACTAACCTAAATGCGATTGAATTATTTAAGCAATATGACATCATTGTAGACGGAACTGATAACTTTTCAACTCGTTACTTAGTAAATGATGCATGTGTATTGGTTAAAAAACCTTTAGTTTATGGTGCAATTCATAAATTTGAAGGTCAAGTGTCTGTGTTTAATTATCAAAATGGACCAACGTATAGATGTTTATTCCCAAACCCTCCAGAGTTAGGTTCAATGCCATCTTGTTCTGAGGTTGGCGTAATAGGTGTCTTACCAGGAGTTATTGGTACACAACAAGCTAATGAGGTGTTAAAAATGGTATTAGGAATTGGGAAAGTAATGTCTGGAGAATTATTAATTTATAATGCTTTAGACCCTTCTTTTTTACAATTAAAAATCAATAAATCGGTAAATTTATCTGATATTGGCATTAATTCGATTTATGATTTTGAAAAATTTGATTATTCATTATCATGTGTTGTAATTGAAAAAGAATTTTCAAAATCTGATTTGGATAAATTGTCAAAAGCAACACTCGTATTAGATGTTAGAGAGGCGTGGGAAACACCTAAAGTAGAAAATAAAACAGTAATCAATATTCCTCTAGATGAATTAGATGGTTGTATTGCTAATATTCCAAAAAATGAAACAGTATATGTAGCTTGCCAAAAAGGAGGTAGAAGCCAAGTTGCAATTGACTTCTTAAGGGCTGAATATAACTATACAAATTTAATAAACATTGATGGTGGAGTAGGTTAATGAAAGACTATTTTTATTGGTTTTCTTTTTTCTGGATTAAATACTAAACCAATCAATTCTTTCTTATCAATCATTTCTATTGTTGGCGTCACTCTTAGTTTTGCTTTTAATGCTGACTTTAAGCTTTTTATTAATATTTTATCATCAATTGAACTCGGTAATTTTATTGAAACGTCATCTAATCCTAAATCGTTTTTATAGACATTTACTTGAAACAAATCAATGTTGGACTGAGTTAATACTTCAAATATTGAGGGTGGAAAAATTGTGGTCCCCTTATATTTAATCATTTGTTGTTTTCTACCAATAACAGGCCCTAATCTTGGCGAACTTGAACCACACTCACATTTTGAATAATACACATGGCATAAATCACCTGTTTTGTATCTTATAAGCGGCATACCTTCTACTCCTAAAGTGGTTACAACTACTTCTCCTAATTGACCATCTTTTACTATTTCGCCATCTTCATTAATAACCTCTAAAATTAGTAAGTCAGGATTTAGGTGTCCACCGTTTCCAATTTTACATTCAGTAAATGCCGCACCCATTTCGGTAGAGGCATAAGTGGAATGTAAATTAACATTCCAATTTGAGGTAATTCGTCTACCTAGTTCATTAAACTCTAAGCTTTCTTCTCTAATTGATTCGCCTATACAAATAATAGTTTTAACACTAGTTTGATTTAAATCAATGTGCTGTGATTTTGCATATTCAATCAGTTTTACAATAAATGATGGAATGGCAATTAATATTGTAGAGTTAAATTTAAGTATCGTTTCAATTTGATTAGCAGGTGATCCGGGTCCTTGTCTAATCGCTCCAGCTTTTAATTTTCTTACACCCAAATAATAGGCTAAACCAGCCATGAATTGTTTATCCAAAGTAACCATCATTTGGAAAATATCTAAAGAGTCGGCGCCAACTAATTTAAATGATGCAGCCTCATTTGTAGCTAATCTTTCTAAATCATTTTCTGTTAAATAAAAGGATACCGGATTACTTAATGTACCAGAGGTGGTAACATAGTCTATAATTTTAGTTTTGGGTACACATAAAAATTTTTCATTAAATCTAGCTAAATCATCTTTTGTCGTGAATGGGATTTGATTTAAATCATCAATTGTTTTTATGGTAGTAATATCAATGTTGTTAGATTCAAATAAACGTTGGTAATAAGCTGAGTTATTACTAACATAACTTAAGATGTTTTCTAATTTTGATTGAATAGCCATACCTTATTTTAAATTACATTTTAATGTTAAACTTTGAATCATTTCTTGAATAGAAATCGTTTCTGCCTTTGAGGCCACTTCTTTCGTTAATGATTTTTGAAACATGTTAAGTGCTTCACAAAAATTGTTTCTCCCTTGATAGTAGCGACCTAAATTATAGTAAGTTTCATAACTTTCAGGATTAGAATCAATAAATTTTTTCAATTGAGAATCTTCTAGATTCAACTCTTTACCGAACATAATATTCTTTAATAGTTCGACCTTAGTTTGTTTGTAATAACTGAAATTTCTGAATGCTTCTGATTCAATAAATTTATCTTTAGCTACAGTAAGTGAATCTATTGTAAGGCCGTTTAATTTAGCTGAATCTGAAAAGATTGAACTTAAATCGTAGCATAAAAATTCTCCCATTTGATAAGGATAAGTTGAGATCCACATTTGACGTGAAGTTGGTTTAAAAATTACCGAATGATAGGCAATTAATTGATTAATTGATTTTGGGTTTCCCAAGCCAATATCTTTGTTTCCTAATCCTAATTGGTCTCTTAATATTGTTGCTGTTTTTGTATGGTTTAAAGGCTTGTTAGCTTCAATTAAGTTTAACATTCTATCGTATCTAAATTTAGAATCGGTCATGTCAATGTTTTCAATGTTTAATTCATCATTAATGAATAAATTACTTTGATAATGATTAGAACATACCACAAGGTTCTTTTGATTATCGTAGACATCTATTTTAGTTGGTGTTTTTTCAATGATGACAGTCCTGTTGTCTTCAGCAGATCCAACCATTAAGGATTCAGATACAAATGTTTTACGTTCTACTGCTATTGCTATCGCTTGATCAATGTTTTTCGCGTATTGTAATATTTCTCGAGCTAATAGTGATATTGGATCTTTAGCACTAGACGGAATGTCAGACTTTGCTGCATTTAATGTGATTGATAATCCTTTTTCATTCATTCCAGAAACAACACCAGTAAATCCAGCCCATGAATAAGTGGCGAAACCGTATCCTTTATTAGGTTTTACAAATAAGAGTAATTTGTCTTTTGAAAAGTCATCTCCCATATAGAAGTCAAAATTTCTACCTAGTAGTAATTGGCCGTCAGCTGAATAGTCATTGTTAACTGAAAATGAAGTGCATCCTACAATCCTTAAATCTGCTAAAGCGTGACCAATATCATGAGCTGCATGGTAATATAATATGCGGTATAGTTTTGGGCCTATATAATCGTATTTATTAGAAAAAGATTTAGAAATTCCATAAATTTCCTCTAAATTTTCTTGAGCTATAAATTCATCCATGTCTCTATTCATCCATCCAATAAAGCCAGTTAAGAATTTTTGGAAAAATAGACTTGGAATCATTTCGTTTAATTGATTAACAAAACTTTCTTCCTGTGATTCAATTATTTCTTTGGCTAAGATCCCATATTTTAGACCTCTTTCGTAAGGTTCCCCCTCTAAATACATTTCCCAGATGCCAAACTCATTTTTTTTAAGCCAACTGTCATCTATTTTATAATGATTTTCTGATACTTTCTCTCTCGTAAAACTGTCAATTGTTAGTGTTGAATTAACGGTTGGTGGAGTTATTCTTACTTTGTAAATGAATACTAGGAATAAAATTAATGCGGCTAATAAAAGTCTATCAAACGTTGTAAACAAAAAAGTAGAAATTCGTTTCAAAAGAGGCATTAATTCAATTAATTATTATTTGAAACAAAACTAATGATTTTTTTGATAAATTGATGTAGCTTTATCAACTCATAAGTATGTAAATAGTTTAGTTTTTGTAAAATGGCATTGTTTGAATTAAAAGATATTGAAAATCATTCTCAAATAGGAATATGGAAGATTGAAGAATCAATTGAAGAATTAGAAAATGCGTTAAGTAAATCGATATTAAATAATAAGACGTATAAAAAATTTAGATCAGATCGTAGAAAAAGAGAATGGCTGGCAACTCGAGTCTTACTGCAGGTAATATGTAATGATAAATATCTAGAAATTAGTTATAATGATAATAGAAAACCATTATTAACTAATGGAGATCATATTTCAATTTCTCATTCTAAACTATTTGTCGCTGTTATGTTATCAAAAAAAGGTTCTGTTGGAATTGATATTCAAGTTCCAAAAAATAACATTGATAGAGGTATTTCTATCTTTATGACACCTATTGAATTAGTAGAGATAGGTGAAATTGAGTATTTCCAAAAATTACATATTTATTGGTGTGCAAAAGAAGCTTTATATAAATATATTGGTGATAACAAACTAAATATTTATAGTCATTTCAAGATTAATCCTGTAGATATTGCTGGTTCTGGACTATTTACTGGTGTGATAAATGAAACATGTGAAGTTGTTAATTTGAAATTTGAATTTTCAGAATTGTTTTATTTAATCTACACTGTGTAAGGTTAAGATAATTTCTTTCTTCTAAACATACTGAACAATAAAAATGAAATTAAGAATGTAACAATAGAGGCTAAACAAGCAAAAACTGTTGCTCCTAAAGCATATTGGACAATGTCATTTTTAATTGAATCTAAAGTAAGGCTTGAAAAATTGGGTAGGGGTGTAGCGTTTTCAAAAAAGAAACTACCAACATAATAACTGGCCCAAATTAGTAATGGAATCATTGGTGGTATACTAATATTTGCTGCTGCAATGAATAAGGCTTTATTTAGTTTGAATAGTATAGCTAATGGGATTCCTATCAATAATTGAAAGCCCCAAAGTGGAACAATCCCCATAAAAAAACCAAAACCAATAGATAATGATTTGTTTAAATTAGTTTCGTTAGGTTGAATGATATCATTTTTTAATTTAATCCAAAAGCCCTTTGTAAGTGAAGCTTTAAATAAACGTCTTGGTAAATAATATAAGAGTGTCAATGTAACGAGATAAGTATTAAGTATACTTATTCTTGTAAAGTCTTTAAAGGGTCTAAAATGAGTTACACGTTCATCATAATCATATAAAACTTTAACATCTACAGGAATGATTTTGACATCTTTCCAAGCCATCTTTACAATCACCTCAATTTCTAGTTCAAATTTAGTTGTAAACAACTTCATTTTTTTTAGAGGTGTTAATGGATATAATCTATACCCCGTTTGAGTGTCAGGTAATTCTAGTCCTGTTTCAACTTTGAACCAGAAATTAGAAAATTTGTTTCCAAACGAGCTTTTACCTGGTACACTTTCGTGAGCCATATTCCTAGAACCCATTAATAAAGCACCAGGGTTTTTAAGAGCAGATTTTATAAAAACAGGTAAGTCGTCAGGGAAGTGTTGACCGTCAGAATCAATTGTTATTGCATTATCATAACCTTTTTCAATTGCTGTTTTAAAACCTAGTTTTAATGCATTTCCTTTACCAACATTTTTGGAGTAACCTACAACGGTAACTTTGCCTTTATATAAATCTAAAATTTTTGGAGTGCTATCTGTTGCGCCATCATTTACTACAATAACATCCTTTTGATTAGTGAAGCTTAAAACTCCATCAATCACTTTTGCTAACGTTTTTTCGTTATTATAAGTTGGTATAATTACACACCCATTGATATCAACTAATTGGCTCATGAATAAACTGCTGAAAATTTAAAGTATGAAGTGGAATCATCTTTTCCAACGGCATTAATTTTAAGCGTATTATCAATTTCTTTTATCGAAATTTCAACGTTAATCTTTGGAGAGTCAGTAGGGTTTAAAATGGCTAAAAATTTACATCTTCCAATAGAATTTAAGGTCACATCTTTTTTGTAATGTAATTCTAATATCTCTTTAATTAATTGAATTTGAATTACGCCAGGGGTTACCGGGTTACCAGGGAAGTGACCATCAAAAATTGTGTTGGATGCATTAAGAGTTACTTCAGTAACTAACTTTCCTTCGGTTTCTTGAACTGGACTAATATCAAATAAATTATTAATTAGCATATATTATAATGTTGTGAAAATTGAATTTTCAATTTTAGTGTTGTATTTTTGATTACTAAATGTAGTGATTTTTTTATCGCCTCCAGGTTGAAAAAAGATAATACTTTCTAACCTCTTAGTTGTCTTTGAAAAATACATTTCAAATTTAGTATATATTTTATTCATTGGCTTTTCAGTAGGTACCATTTCCAATAGGTAGTTTGAAGCCGATTCATAAATTGTAGTTTTCATATTTGGATCATCATGATAATTGCCTTTTATCATATTAAGCATGAAATTATTTATTTTTTTAGCCATGTTCTTACTGCCAATATTTTTTTGCTCTGTGCCATTATTTTTTATTCTTAATGATTCACCATTAATCATAATAATATATTCGAATGGTGAGTTTTGCATCCACCTCATTTTATTTTTTGATTGAAAATAAAATTTACCTGTAGATAGTTGAGGCTTTGAAAAAGCGGCTAAAAATGTTTCTTCTTTAAAGTCAGCAGTTATCGTATTTGTGTTATCTGCAACAGATTTTAATTTAGCCAATACTACTTTAGAATTTGTAACTTGTTTGTATCCTTTTTTCGAAGGCGAAAATGATACTAATAGTAAAATTAGAAGGGTTGAAAATAATAGTTGAATCTTATGCATATGGTAATTGATTTAGTGATTCATCTAAATTGACAATTTTTGTGCCATTGTCTAATAGATTTTGTAAAATGTCATCAAGCGATTCGACGGTTACATTTTTGGTATCATGAAACAGTAAAATTGCGTTTTTATTTTTGTCAATTGCGTTCAGTGTATTTTGTACTAAATTGGTTTTAGATTTTAGTGTTGTATCAAAAGATCTATATGACCAACCTATAGACGAGTAGTTAGTTTTTTTTAGAAGGTTTGTATATTTTGGTGAGGTAGCTCCGAATGGAGGTCTAATGAAATTTGGCTTTTTTTTGATGAGTGTATAAAGTAATTCATCTGTTTTTTTGAAGTCGTTAATTAATTTTTTTCTTTTAAAAAAAGGAATGTAATTGCTATGACTATATGAATGATTCCCAATAATGTGACCTTCATTAAATAGTTGTACCACTAGTTCAGGATGTTTTTCAACTTGTTTACCAATGACAAAGAAAGTCGCTTTGATATTGTGTTTTCTTAAAATGTCTAAAATTAGAGCTGTATTTTTTGGATGTGGACCATCATCAAAAGTGAAAGTTACACCTTCTTCTTTATTTTCGTTTACTGAATTTATAAACCAATTGAAATGGATGTAGTATGAACCACTGAAAGTAACTACTAAATAAATAACTAAATAGGAAAGTATAATCCACCAGAAATATGGGGCATCCCAAAATATTAGACAAAGTATTAAGCCTAATATTTTATAAATAAAGAAAAATAGTTTATGCTTCATTTAAATCGTTTCAATAAGAGTTAATCCTAATTTAGATTGACTTAAGTTGTTATAAATTAATGCTTTTTTTGTTTGGTTAGTTTGTATTTCATCTACTGCTAAATGTAGTCCAAATGCAGAATTGGTAGGATATAATCCAGATAATTCTGTAGTATTGACACCAGTTTTAAATGGTAAGTTTGTTACTTCATCTTTAAATGGAACTGTGTAATTTATAGTATCTATGTCTTTAAGTGTTAGCTTGTTTTTTGATAAAAACTTGGTGACGTAATCCGTTTTATCACCAACATTAAATGTAATTTGACAGTCACTTATTTTCGCTATAGACGTATCTGTTTTAGTTTTTGATAAGACTAAAAATGTAACTGCAGATGTTAAATTTAAATTAGCTAAATTATAATGTTCTTTAATTTGGTTTAAGAACGGAATAAATTCATCCGCTGCTCCAACCAATACATTATTCATACCTTCATCTAAACACATCATGGCGTCCTCTAAAGCTAATTCAAATGATAAAGTGTTTTGAGTATAAGTAGTGTTGTAACCATTGTTTTTGTTGTTTAATGATATTTGACCTGCTATAGTATTATGAGTAGATTGAATAAATGAAGTGGGTGGTATTAAGCCTTCAATCTCTATAAAGTTAGTTAAAAACTTCATAGTATCAGTTAAACATCCAAGACCTGTTCCAACGATAATTCCATTAATTTCTGAATCTATTTTTGAAATACATTCAGAGGAAGAAGCAACAGACATTCTGATGAGATTACCCATTCTCCTTAAGATTTTTGGGTTAATGTATTCTTTGTAGATTGGTTTAATTATTTCAGAATCGAGTCCTAAAGGTTGTATGTTTTTCGAAAACCCACAATTATTAAATGTAGGTTGATGAGAAATTGACGATATAGCATTAATGTAATACATAATTAGTTAGCCTTACTTATTACTAATGAGGTACAATTTCCTCCAAAGCCTAGGGCATTAGATAGAATATGGTATAGTTCTATGTCTTTCATAACAGATTTCACCGGAGTTAAGTCTGTTTCTGATATAGATTGAGTATGATTTAAGTTTGGAAAAATAACATTGTTATTTAATGACAATACACAAAAAATAGCTTCAATGGCACCGGAGGCAGCTAAAGTATGTCCTGTATAACTTTTGGTTGAGCTAAAATGCGGTACGTTTTTACCAAAAGTATTTATAAATGCAATGGACTCAGTTAAATCATTATTTCCAGTCCCAGTACCATGTGCGTTAATGTAATCAATTTGATTAGGGTTTAAGTGAGCTTTTTTTAAAGCATTCGTAATTGCTATAGTAGCTCCTTTAGCATCTGGTGAAGTTGCCGTTTGGTGATATGCATCTGAACTATTATCATAACCAGATATTTCAGCTAGAATAATGTTACCTGTTTTTGCAATACTTGCTTCACTTTCTAATAATAAAAAGCCTGCTCCTTCTCCTAAGTTTAATCCTTTTCTGTTTTCATCAAATGGTGTCATTAAATCGTCATTGTAAATCATTAACGATTTAAATCCACTTATTGTAAATTCAGATAATGCATCTACTCCTCCAACTAATACACGATCTAATTTGCCAGATTTTATTAATCTCGAGCCATGCATAATTGCGTTACTGCTTGACGAACAGGCTGTAGAAATTGTGTTGATGTAATCAGATATGTTTAAATGGGAAGCTACTTTTTCAATAACGTTTCCACTATCATGGTACATTAAATCGTTGAAATCAACTGATTTATTTGCTAGTTTATTACGATAAAAATGTTCACTTTTATCCATTCCACCAACTGACGTTCCAGAAATTATTCCAGTTCTTAAGTTTGGATGAATTCGATTTTCACCCCAACATTCAATAGCAGCCTTTAAAGCAAGTAATGTACTTCTAGAAATATTCGAATTTTCATAATTACAAGACTTTGCAAGTTCATCATTACTTAACGATACAGAAGCAGAATAAAATGATCTGTTTAAATTAGGGTATTCCTTTTCAGTAATCCCAGATTTTTCGTTTAGTAATGATTCATAAGTTTCGTTAACAGAATTACCTATTCCCGATACTACACCAGTTCCTGTAATATATACTTTCAAAATACGTGTGTTTAAGTATTTTTTTCAATGTAATTAGCCATTGTAGCAATAGATTGAAAAACTTCCTTACCTTCTTCAGGGTTAGTCAATTTCACACCATAGTATTTTTCTAAAAGTACTATTAATTCTAAAGCATCAATTGAATCTAAACCTAAACCGTCATCACCAAATAATATAGCGTCATCACCAATTTCAGATATTGATAATTCTTCTAAGTTTAACTCTTCAATTAATTGTTTCTTTAATTCTTCTCTATTTACTGACATAATTATTTATTATATAATTCAATTAAATTATTTTCTGTTAGTTCAATTCCATTTGATTGATTTTGTTCAACAGTGAACAAAATTATATCAATATTTGAGTTAGTTACATTAATCCATCCACATAAGCATGCTTTTGAATCATTTAAAAGCATTAAGTTTATCTGTTGATTAATCTCAAACGCATCAAAGATAGGTAAAACTAAAAATATATTCTCACCAAACCATTTATTTTTAATCGCTATTTCGCCTAATAATATATTGGGTAACGTATAAACAAATTGAGATGGACTAGGGTTGTTATTTTTATAAGAGTCTTCAAATTTCAAATCAGAATATTCACTCGATTCAGAATTTGAAAATAGTAATGCTATATCATCATCTTTATAATTTGAAAATGATGGGTTTTCTTTGAGTATTAACTCCGAACCAACAAAGGCTGCCTTTGCAAGTAAGTCCATTTTATGAAACTTAGGATATTTTAATTCTGCACTTTTATAGATGTCAAGTAAGTTAGTAGGTAAGTCACTGGAGTTAAAATCCGTTTTAATACCGTTTATAGATAGTGAATCGTTTGAAATCCTGCAGTATGTTGTAATGTAACTCATTATTTTCGAATAATTAATGAAGCATTTCCACCACCAAAACCAGATGCAGTTTTTAAGAAAGTATTAAATTTATGTGGTTCTGAAGTCGTAATCACAGTTAACTTTTGGTCATCACCATTTTCACTATAGCCTAAACTTTTAAGAACTTTTTGATGTCTTAATTGTTGCATAGCCATAGATACTTCAATTAGGCCAGCAGCGCCAAGTGTGTGTCCGAAATAGCCTTTTAAACTATTCAGTTTTACGTGTTGTAGATCTAATCTGTTAAATGCTATGGCCTCCATGGTATCATTGTATTTTGTAGCTGTTCCATGAGCTGAAATATATCCTATATCTGACTTTGAAACCTTACCAGCTTTTAATGTTTTTTCAATCGACCTAAATAAACCTTCTCCAGTTCTTGATGGACCAGATATGTGATTAGCGTCATTTGAAGAACTTCCGCTAACAAACTCTAAAGGGATTTGATTATATATTGTATCTGTTTTAGAAAGAACAACTGCTGAACAGCCCTCACCTAAATTTATGCCGTTTCTTTCACTATCAAATGGTTTGCAAATCTCTTTTGATAAAGCGTATAAAGCTTCAAAACCATAAACTACAAAGTCGGACAAATAATCTATACCGATTACAATGACATGATCGTAGTAATTGGCTCTTATGAGTTCAGCTCCTTTTGTTATCGCAACTACACCTGAAATACAAGCGCTTGAAATTAATATTGGTTTATTTACTATATTTTCTGATGCTGAGAATTTTGTAATAACATCAGTTAGTGCGTCTTTAATTCCGTTAGAAATATTTCCTTTTGTAGAACTAAATATTACTTTTGTTTTGGGTGATGACAAAACAGATTTGTCAATTTTTAATGTATTAAAACAGTCAGTAATTAATGTTTCTTTATTGACGTTGTTATTAAATTTTGATAAGTAAAGATTGGCATCTTTTTTAAAATTACGATTCTCTACTATTCTAATTCCTGATTGACCTTTATATGCTTTTGTAAAGTTTTCTTCTGCAGAATTCGCTAATGGCGAAATGATATGTTCAGCCCCAATATATACTTTCATTATTTTATATATTTAGTTTTCCATTTTTGATAAAAATCAGGCGTGTTTAATTCTAAAACTCTTTCTTTAACAGAAAGAAATACTTGAACCGTTTTTCCTGTAGCACAAATTGCTCCGTTATCAATATTCACAATTTTGTAATCAAAAACAAGTTTAGCTGATCGCTGTGGAACATGAGTAATAATAATTTTCACCTTATCACCATAGTTAATTGGGCTTTTATGATTTATTTCAGATTTTACAATAGGTGTAAAATAACCTGAGTGATACATATCTAGGTATTCTAAACCAAACTCTTTTCCGAAATATTCTCTTCCATCTTCAAAAAATCGTAGGTAGTTACCATGCCAAACTACCCCCATGGCGTCAGTATCGCTAAAACGAACATTTAAATCTAACTCAATTGATAAACTCATACTTATGTTATTACAATTTTCATTTCACATTCAACTAATACTTCACCATCTAAGTAATTTGTTCCTTTGATAAGTGTAATATTAGCAAATGTTGTGACAACTTCAACAATTGTATTGATCTTTTGACCAACCTTAGGGTTTTTAAGAGACTTTAATTTTGAAATACTACCAATAAAGCCAACTTGTGGTGTTTCACCATTTTGAGCCGCAATATAGCCAAAACCAGTAGCGCAAGTTTGTGCAATGTTTTCAATAAGTCCAGGTGTAGAAAATTTTCCATTTTCAACCATAATATTATCAGCACTTATCGTAAAACTGGTTTCCAATTTGTTTTCCTCAGCAATTAACAATTCGCCTACCATTACAAATGGGGCTTTTTGAGGTATTAAGTCTTGTACACTTTTTGAGTCTAAAATCATTGTTCAAAATAATTATAATAATTAAACCATTGTTCTGGATACTTTCTTACCATTCTTTCTAATTCTGTAACATACTTTACAGCGATTTCTTCTGGAGATTCACCTACAGTTGGATCTGTACAATTTAGAGAATAATGCTTTTCATTACCTTTCACAGCAAAAACAAAAACAACGGGTACTTTAAATTTTGAAGCTATTAAAAATGGACCGTATGGAAACTTGGTTGGTATTCCAAAAAAATCTATTTCAATATTTTTTATACCATCTGTTGTTCTATCAGCATGAATGGCAATAAATTCATTGTTTGAAAGTGCATTTTTTATCTTTATGATGTGTGATAAATCATTTTTAATGGCAATCACATTAAATTTTGAACCTCCAGTTGAGCTATCAATAAATTGTTTTATTTTTTGATATTCAGCATCTAGCATTAGAGCGTTTATCTTATTAGATATTCTGTCTTTTAGTAGATTTCCAGCTGTTTCCCAATTTCCTATATGACCACTCAATAGAACAGCTCCTTTGCCACCATCTTTTAAATCCAATAAAGCTTGTTCATTATCAAAAGAATAGGATATGTTCTTAGCTTTATTTAATAAAAAGGCATGTCTGTCAACTAAAGTTTGTCCAAAAATGTAAAAATTCTTACGGGCAATAATCTTGGCTTCTCTTTCAGTATAGCCTAATGCTTTCGTGTAAAAAGTTAAGATGCCTTCTCTATTTTTTTTAGCAAAAATAAAATAGTAATAAGTAACAAAACGGAGAATAAAATAAGCGGTTTTGATTCCAAATGTTTTGATTGAAAAAATGAAAATTCTATATCCTAATACAGTACCTTTACTCTTTCCTGTCCATTTTGACATCTTCTTATTTCAATTTATTTTCAATTAAATCAAAAAAGTCATTAAACGTTACAATCTCTTTGAAATCTTCACCTGTTACTTTAAAACCAAAACTATCTTCAATAACAACAACTAAATCAACATAATCTAAACTGTCTAAATCTAATGTTTCTTGTAGGTTATTATCAGGTAAAATTAAGTCTCTTTCTACTTCAAATTCTTCTGATAAAAATCCTTTTGTTGTTTCTATAATTTCTTCTCTTTTCATGTCTAACGTTTAATTTAATAGGGTGCAAAGGTACTTTTAATTTGTTAATTTTTTTTATTTAGCCCACTTTTTAATAATTAGCGAAGAGTTCGTACCTCCAAAACCAAATGAATTCGATAAAAAGGTATTGATTTTATAATCTTTTTTTGTCTCAGGAATAACATTGATTTTCGCTGAATCTTCATCCGGATTCTCAAAGTTAATGTTTGGAGCGACAAAATCATTTTGCATCATTAAAATTGAGTAAATGACCTCACTCGCTCCAGCCATCCAGCACTCATGTCCGGTCATAGACTTAGTTGAACTAACTGGTGTTTGACCACCTAACACTTTTAATATAGCTTGCGCTTCCATACTGTCTCCAACTGGTGTTGAAGTGGCATGAGCACTGATGTAGTCAATATCTTTAGCTGTTAAATTTGATTGTTTTAATACCATGTTTAGAGACCTTACTTGACCATCTAAATTTGGATTTGAGATGTGATCTCCATTTGAAGAAAAACCATATCCACATACTTCAGCTAAGATTGTAGCTCCTCTTTTTTCTGCAGATTCTAAACTTTCTAATATCAATGTAGCACCTCCACCACTTGGAACTAGACCATCTCTATCTCTATCAAAAGGAGAACATGCTTTTGTTGGTGTTGATTGTTTTGAAGAAAACGCACCTAAAGCATCAAAGCTTCCCATTGCATACTCATTAATCTCTTGTGCTCCTCCGCAAACTACACGTTCTTGAAGACCTTGTTTGATAAGTAAATGTGCTAGTCCAATTGAATGTGAACCTGATGCACATGCAGCACTTACTGTAAAGTTGATTCCTTTTAATTTGTAAATTGTAGATAAATTCATATTTATCGTGCAATTCATATTCTGAAAAATAGCACCACTACCTACTAAACTGGTATCTTTTTTTTCTCTGATTTTATCAATTGTTTCAATGACCGCTCCTGCAGTACTATCGTTACCAAAAATAATTCCAGTTTCATTTTTCTCTAAATAATCAATATCCATTCCTGCCATCTCTAAAGCTTCTTTAGTTGACATAAATGCATATTGAGCGGGTTGATGCATGCCAACTCTTTCTCTTCTAGATAAAAATGGTTTTAAATGTGGATCCTTTACCATGCCTGTTAAGGATGATTGATATCCCATTTCAGTTCTTAATGGATCGATTACTATTCCACTTTTTCCTGTATATAAAGATCGTTTAACTTCTTCTAAGTTTTCTCCAATACATGAATAAATTCCAATTCCAGTAATAACAACTCTATTTTCCATAATTATGAATAAATTCCTCCGTTAATATTAATGACTTCACCAGTAATATAGTTTGCTTTTTCTGAAGCTAAGAAACTAACTAAGTGAGCTACTTCTTCAGCTTCTCCAAATCTATTTGCTGGAACCATTTTTTTAAGTTCACTTTCGTTTAAATCACTAGTCATGTCACTTTTTATAAAACCAGGTGCTACAGCATTTACTGTAATACCTCTTTTAGCAACTTCTTGAGCTAATGCTTTTGTAGCGGCAATCATTGCGCCTTTTGCAGCAGAATAATTAGTTTGGCCTGGAACTCCCTTTAAACCAGAAAGAGAAGCTATATTTATAACCTTACCTTTTCTTTTTCTAAGAATCTTACTGATAAGTCTTTGGGTCACATTATAAAACCCTTTCGCAGAAGTTCCCATGACATCATCCCAATCTTTTTCTTCCATGAACATAAACATTCCATCTCTTGTGATTCCGGCATTGTTTACAATGTATTGAATGTAATCATTTGGGTTTTCTTTTTCCCATTTAGTCATTACATTATCAACTTCAGTTCTGTCTTTTACATCAAATTTTAAAACTTCTCCGGTGCCTCCTAAAGCAACAACTTTTTCTAAAGTATCTAATGCAGCTTTTTCATTTGAAGCATAATTAATTAAAACGTGGAAGCCATGATCTTCAACTAATTGTAGAGTAATTGCTTTACCTAACCCTCTTGATGCTCCTGTAATTAATGCTACTTTCATATTATAATGTAGTTTCTTTTAATAACTCTATTACTGATGTTATTTCACCTGACATTACTCTGTCAGTTGTCATAAAGTCAACTTTTGTTCTTATTAAATCGTAAAGTTTTATTGTTTTTGATGATAATCTATCTTTTTCTTCAGAAGTTAGTAAGTCAATCGCTTGGCATATTGCCATAAGGTGAATTGAAATAACTTGGAAAGAGTTTTCAATAACAGTTTTAGTAATTAAAGCACTATTCGTACCCATACTTACAACATCCTGATTATCGTTGTTGTTTGAAATACTATGAATAGACATAGGGTTTGATAAGGTTTGATTTTCTGCAGTGGTTGATGTTGCAGTAAATTGTAATCCTTGGTATCCAAAGTTAAGTCCTAGCTTAGCTGCATTTAAAAATGGAGGAAATTTTTTATTTAATCTGTCACTTAATAAATAGTTTAATTGCCTTTCCATTAACATGGTTAATTTAGTAATAACAATTTTCACCTTATCCATTTCTAAAGAAACATAATCTCCGTGGAAGTTTCCTCCATGGAATACATTATTTTCTTCAGGGTTAATGATAGGGTTATCACTTGTAGAATTTAACTCATTCTCAATAACTTCTTGAGAGTAATTTAAAGTATCTAAAATTGGTCCTAAAATTTGAGGGATACATCTTAATGAATAATATTCTTGAATTTTTTTCTTAAATTTCTTAGTAGTTAAGGCAGTATTATCATTGAATAATTCTTGTCTTTTTCTAATTAGAGTACTGTCAGATAGGAAATTTCTCATTTGAGAAGCTACTTCATTTTGACCTTTATGTAATTTAACCTCATTCAATTCTTTAGAGAAAGAATCATCATAAGCATCATTAATTTCATTTAAAATTGAAGAGGCTGCTAAAGCTAAATCAAATAGTCGTTTTGCATAAATTAAATTCAAAGAAGATATACCTGTCATGCAAGACGTACCATTAATGATACCAAGACCATCTCTTAATTTTAAATCTAAAGGTTCTACACCAAGATTCTTAAAAGCATCTTTAGCATCCAATAATTTTCCATCAACAGTAACTTTACCTTCACCAATTAAATTCAAACCTAAATGTGCTAGTTGTACTAAATCTCCACTAGCTCCAACTCCACCATGTTCTGGTATTTCTGGAAGGATATTGTTATTTAAAAATATTTTCAACTGATTAACTACACCTGAACTAATTCCAGAGTTCCCTTGAATAAAGTTATTCAGCCTAGCTAGAACAACACTTTTGGCATACATACCTTTCAATGTTTGTCCTACTCCAGTTGAGTGACTTCTAATTAGATTATACTGTAGATTTTTTAAATCTTCTTTTTCAATTCGGATTTGTACCATTGGTCCAAAACCTGTATTGATTCCGTATATGATTTTATCTTTTGAAAAATTTTCAAGAAATTTGAAAGATGATTTTAAATTGTTGTGACAATTTTCATCAATTTCGAATTTTTTTTCGTCAAATAAATATTCTTCAACAAGAGATAAAGTTAATTTTTTCATAGTTTGTTTATAAGCAAGGTCCAAAAATAATAATTTATTCATTATTTTTGCTGAAATTATAAACGTTTTTTTAATAATGAGTCAAAGAATTATTCTGTTTGTTAAATATTGGTCAAATAAACCTAAATTATTCTTTATATTATTAAGTTTATTTTGTTCTGTATTAATATATGGAGCGCTTCAGTTAAAAGTAGATCAAAGTATTTATTCAATTTTACCAAAAGGTAAAAATTTTGAAAGTTTGAATAAAGTCTTAAGTAGTAAAAATATTAGTAATAAAGTGTTTTTTTCTTTGGCAATTAATGCTGAGTTAGAAGAAGATGGATTTGTTACATTATTAGATGATGTTGTGGATTCGTTAACTTCCAATTGTCAAACTTACCTTTCAGAGGTTGTTAGTATAAAAGACAATGTAGAGTTGGATGTTTATGATTATTATTACTCCAATTTTCCAATATTGATTGATTCAAGTTATTATAAAACGATAAGTGGCAAAATTCGATTAGATTCAATTCAGTCATCAATTCATGCAACGTACAGAAACCTATTAGCTCCTAGTGGTGGGTTTATGAAAAAATTTGTACTTAATGATCCTCTTTTTATTTCGAGCCAATTTTTTAAGAGCATTGAAAATAGTCATGCTAATGAGCAAATGCAAGTTGATAATGGAATTTTATATTCTAAAGAAAAAGACTATTTATATCTGTATGCCAACTTGGGAGAGAATTCAGCAAAGAATAATGAAGAGCTTTATGGTAAGTTAGAAAGTCTAAAAGTTAATTGGAATGCAATTCATGAGCAGAATCAACTTGATTATTTTGGATCGTTTCAAGTAGCTGTGGAAAATTCATTACAAGTTAAAAAAGATTCATTTTTGACTTTAATTATTACCATTGTGGCTATTCTTCTGATTTTGTTCTTGTATTACCGAAAAATATCTATCCCCTTATTTTTTGTACTACCAACTGCTTTTGGTGGTCTTTTTGCACTTGGAATTGTTGGGTTCATTAGTCCAGTAGTTTCTGGATTGTCTTTGGCAACTGGAGCTATTCTTTTTGGAATTATTTTAGATTATTCATTCCACTTTTTTACGCATTTAGAACATGCAAAATCAATTGATGAAACAATAAAAGAAATAATGGCTCCACTCTTAACTGGAGGTATAACTACTATTTTAGCCTTTGCGATATTGATGTTTGCAAATTCAATTATTCTTCAAGATTTTGGACTGTTTGCTTCTTTAGCTTTATTAGGTGCTTCATTGTTTACTTTATTTATATTACCTATTATCTTATCTGTCTTCTCATTTGAGTTTAGTTCAAAACCAAAAAAGCAGATTAAATTATTTAATATTCCTGAATTACCTAAAAAAGCATATCCGATAGCTTTAATTTTGATTTTATTGATAACAATTTTCATGTTTAAATTATCAATTGGAGTTGAGTTTGATGATGATTTAGGGAGTTTAAGTTATCACAAAGAATCTTTAAAAATTAAAGAAAGCAAGTTTGTAGGAATTAATCCTGATAAACAGAAAAAGATATATTTCTTTTCAAAAGGAGAAACTCAAGAGAAGACTTTTGAAATTAATTATCAAGTAATACAGGAGTTAAAAGAACTAAAGGAATCGAATAAAGTTGATAATTATTTTTCTACAGGAGATTTTATTATTCCTGCAAAAATTAAGAAGGCAAGGATTGAAAGGTGGAATACCTATTGGGCATTAAATCAAACTATTGTTTTTAATGAAATGGATAGTGTTGGTAACAGTTTAGGATTCGCTACTACTGCTTTTGCGAGATTTAAAGATTGGACAGCAGAATTGTCTAATGAATCAGAGTCGATTGATACAGCATTGTTGAGTAAGCTAGAGTTAAATAGTTTAATGGATTATAATGAGGAAGGAGAATTAACGATATTATCTACTGTTGTTATTAATAATGAAAATGTTGATTTTGTAAAATCTAGGGTTAGTACTATTAATGGGGTAGTGGTGTTTGATAGAAAAGATATGGCTACTTCATTAGTTAAATTGGTTAAAGAAGATTTTAACTATTTGTTATATGCTTCAGCATTCATTGTTTTCTTTACGTTGTTGCTCGTTTATGGAAGAATAGAGTTAACGTTAATTGCATTTTTACCAATGGCTATAAGTTGGATTTGGATATTAGGGTTTGCAGCATTATTTGATATTAAGTTTAATTTCATTAATGTGGTCATAACTACTTTTATTTTTGGCTTAGGGGATGATTTTAGTATATTCGTTACAGATGGCTTAATGCAAAAATACAAATACAAAAAGAATACCTTAAAATCATATAAGTCAGCTATTGTTTTATCTGCATTAACAACTATAATTGGAACAGGTGTATTATATTTTGCTAAACATCCAGCGATACATTCTATAGCTATTCTAAGTGTGTTGGGAATTTTGTGCATACTATTTGTGTCTTTAGTAATTCAGCCAATATTATTCAATTATTTCATTCAAAAGAGAGTCGATTCTAAAAAACAACCTCATACGTTATTCGTGTTCTTATATTCTAATATCTTATTATTTATTTTTGGTGTTGGATCATTATTGTCAACATTATTATCGTTGTCTTTATTAATTATTGCGCTTCCAATAAAAAAAATAACTAAAAAGAGAATTATAACCTATATTATTTCAAAACTTTGTTTAACATTGATTTATTTAGGGTTTCATTTTAGAAAAACGAATATTAATAAAGAGAATCTTGATTTTTCAAAACCTTCAATTATTATTGCAAATCATTCATCATGGCTTGATATATTGGTAATGATAATGCAAAGTCCTAAAGTGGTTTTAGTGGTTAAAAAGTGGGTTTATAAATCACCAGTTTTTGGATGGGTAGTTAGATATACTGATTATATTTATGTTGATGATGGTGCAGAAGAGAATTTAGATAAAGCAAGACGTTTAGTAAAAGAGGGGTATTCAATTGTTATTTTTCCAGAAGGTTCTCGATCAGATGATGGAAATCTTAAACGTTTTCATAAAGGTGCTTTTTATATGGCACATGAATTAAAGTTAGACATTACACCAATACTAATTCATGGGGCCTCAGATGTTGCGCCTAAAAATGATTTTATAATTGGAAAGGGACAAATTACGCTTAAGTTTTTACCAAGAATTAAGTATGACGATAGGTCTTGGGGTGAAGATTATAAATCAAGAACCAAATCTATCTCTAAATATTTTAAAACTGAGTTTTTATCAACTAAAAATGAACTCGAAAATGCTAAATATTTTACAAATTCTATTTACAATAATTATATTTATAAAGGCCCTTTATTGGAATGGTATTTCAAGATTAAATGGAGGTTTGAGGCTGAAAATTATGATTTTTATAATCAATTAATTGGTGATAGAGAAAAGATACTAGATGTGGGATGTGGGTATGGTTATTTTACATATTTTGTACATTATAAAAATAAAAAAAGACACATTTTAGGTTTAGATTATGATTCTGAGAAAATAGAGATTGCTAAAAACGCTTATAATCTTACGGAAAACGTTATATTTGAGTCAACAGATATTACTACCTATGAAATTCCTGAGAGGGATGTGATTTTTTATAATGATGTATTGCATTATTTATCTAAAAATGAACAACTTGAAGTTTTAAAGGAGTCCGTAAATGCTTTAACTTCAAATGGAGTGTTAGTGATTAGAGATGGAGTAACCAACTTAAAAGATAGGCATAAAACAACATTGAAAACTGAAAAGTATTCAACAAATATAATTGGGTTTAATAAAAAGACAAGAGATTTTAATTTCTTCTCAATTGAATTTGTTAAAGATTTTGCTGCAAAGCATAGTATGGAGTTTGAAATGAAAGAACAATCTAAAAAAACGTCTAACGTATTATTTATTTTGACAAAAAAATAAGATGAGTGAACAAGAAATATACGATTTTGTAATAGTCGGAAGTGGCTTAGGAGGCTTAGAGTGTGCTTATATATTAGCTTCAGAAGGATATAAGGTTATTGTACTTGAAAAGAATCATCAAATAGGTGGGAATTTACAAGTGTTTAGTAGAGATAAATGTGTTTTTGATACTGGAGTTCATTACATTGGAAGTTTAGATGAAGGTCAATGTTTAAATCAATTTTTTAAATACTTTGGATTACTCGATACGCTTAAATGGAAGCGTATGGATGATGATTGTTTTGATATGATTAGGTTTGAAGACGGAAAAGAATATGCTTTAGGACAAGGGTATGAACGATTTGAAAGAAATTTAATTAATGATTTTCCTGAAGAAGAGGAAGCTATAAAAATGTATTGTTCTAAAATTCAGGATATTTGTTTAAAATTTCCACTTTATAATTTAGAGAATACAATTTCGGATAATTATATAATGGATGAAGAATTGCTAAGTTTAAATGCTGCGGATTATATTAATTCATTGACTGAAAATCTGAGATTAAGAGCTGTTTTGGCAGGTAATAATCCATTATATGCAGGAGTAGAATCTAAATCTCCTTTTTATGTACACGCTTTAATTTCTAATAGCTATATCATGGGGTCGTACCGTTTAAAAGATGGTGGGTCTCAAATTGCTATTCAAATGTCAAAGTACATTAGAAAGTTTGGAGGTAAAGTTCTAAAACGTAAGAATGTAATTGGAGCAAATTATAATGAAGAAGGGCACATTACTGAAGTCTTAATTGAAGGAGGTGAGACGGTTAAAGGAAAACAGTTTATTTCAAATGTTCATCCAGCGGTTTCAATTGATATTTTTGGAGAAAATAGATTTATTAAGGCTTATAGAAAAAGAATTAGAAATCTGGAAAATACGATTTCTACTTTTATTGTGCATTTAGTATTTGAAAAAGATACATTTGAGCAATTAAACCACAATACCTATCAATATTATAGTGAAAATGTATGGGATGGCGCAGATTATGATGATGAGTCTTGGCCGAAGAACTTTTTTGTATCGACACCAGTTACCTCCTCAGGTGATGAATATGCAGAAAGTATGTCTGTTATGGCCTATATGAAGTATGATGATGTAAAGCAATGGGGAACACTTAATAATACAGTAGCTAATCCAAATGATAGAGGAGAAGAATATGAGGCCTTTAAGAAATTAAAAGCACAAGTAATAATAGATAAACTAGAAGGAGTTTATCCAGGTATTAAATCTAAAATTAAATCAGTACATACATCAACCCCTTTAACATTTAGAGATTATATTGGAGATAATGAAGGATCGTTATATGGAATATTAAAAGATAGTAATTCACCATTAAAGTCTTTAATTAATTCGAAAACAAAAGTTCCAAACTTGTTTTTTACAGGTCAGAACTTAATTTTACATGGAATTTTGGGTGCCACAATTGGTGCCTTTGTAACCTGTTTTAATTTTATTGATAGAGAAACACTAATGAAAAAAGTAAACGCATTTAAATAATTAATTAATATGTTAAAAGAGTATTATAAAGATGACATGTCTGCTAAAGAGGCGAAAGAATCAATCCAAGAATTGAGTTTTTATCCTATGATGTTTCAAGCAGCAAGAGTAATAAAGTCGACTGGAATATTAAAAAAAGTTTTTGAAAATAGAAGAGGAGGTATTACACCTCAAGCTATAGCTAAAGAATTGAATGTGCCTTATTATGGTGTGCATTTATTATTAGAAACAGGATTAACAGTGAAGCTTGTATTTTTGAAAGAAGACAATGTGTATTCAATTACAAAAAAAGGATATCAGTTGTTATTTGATGAAGCTACAAATGTTAATATTAACTTTACGCATGATGTATGTTATAAAGCAATGTTTCATTTAGAAGAATCTATTTTAGAAGAGAGAGCTGCTGGTTTGCATGAGATTGGTGTAAATGATGATACAATTTATCCCCATTTATCTACTTTAGAAGACACTGTTAAGAAAAGTTGGTTTGAATTTGATCATTATTATTCTGATGAAGCTTTTCCTGATGCCTTAAAAATTGTGTTTGAAGATAAACCAAAAAGAATTTTAGATATTGGGGGTAATACAGGGAGATGGAGTGTCGAGTGTTGTAAATTTAATGAAGATGTTAAAATGACAATTTTAGATTTGCCAGGTCAATGGAATAAAGCAAAAGAAAATATTGTAGCTTTAGGATTAGAAGACAGAGTAAATGGTGTTGTAGGTAACGTTTTAGACAAAACGATCACTATTCCTTCAGGAATCGATATTATTTGGATGAGTCAATTTTTAGATTGTTTCTCTGAAGAACAAATTGAACATATTTTGAGTAATTTATCTACTAATATGGATGATAATACTCATATTTATATTCAAGATTTATTTTGGGATAGACAAAAAGATTTTTCTGCTGCTTATGCTTTACATGGTACGTCATTATATTTTACAGCTATAGCAAATGGTAATAGTAAAATGTATCATTCAAGAGATATGATAGCAATAATAAACAAAGTTGGTTTAGAGGTTGTTTCTGATACTGATGAAGTAGGTGAATTTCATACTATATTAAAATGTAGAAAAAAATAAAAACAGATGAGTGTTATTAAAACAGATGTACTTATTATTGGAGCAGGACCATCAGGATCCGCATCGGCTTCAATGTTGAAAGAACAGGGGTTTGATGTTACGGTAATCGAAAAAACCAAATTCCCTAGGTTTGTAATTGGTGAAAGCTTGCTTCCATTATGTATGGATCTTTTAGATGAAGCTAATTTGCTAGAGGCGGTTGAAAAAAAGGGGTTTCAAAAAAAATATGGTGCTGCATTCATTAAAGGGGAAGCTACATGTGATTTTGATTTTTCTGAACAACACTCTAAAAGATGGACTTGGACTTGGCAGGTACAAAGAAGTGAGTTTGATAAAGTTTTAATAGATGAGGTAGAAAAGAAAGGGGCTAATGTTTTATTTGAATCAACTGTTGAAGGTGTTGAATTTATAGAAAATAAAGTTCTAACTTCAGTATCATCTGTAAAAGGTACTACAGTTTTTGAATCAAAGTATATAATTGATAGTAGTGGTTATGGTAGAGTTTTGCCAAGACTGCTTGACCTAGAAAAGCCATCGACTTTACCTAGTCGTTCAGCATTTTTCACACAGATAAAAGATGTGAATAGACCTGAAGGAAAGGATAGTAATAGAATTCAAGTCATTGTACTTAGTGATGATGTATGGGTTTGGATGATTCCCTTAGATAAAGGAATTACTTCTGTTGGCTTTGTAGGTGATGTTAAATTAACAGAAGGGTCAATAAATAACGAAGAGGAATTTAGAAGTTTGATTGATTCAAATGAAGTTTTAAAGAGAAGATATGGTGGTTTGGAATATGTGTTTGAACCAAAAAAAATAATAGGTTATTCTTCAGCCGTAAAGCAATTTTATGGAGATAAATTTGTATTAACAGGGAATAGTACCGAGTTTTTAGACCCAATATTTTCATCTGGCGTAACCTTTGCTTTAGCGTCTGGAGTGTTAGCCGCTAAATTAATAAGTAGAGAATTGAATAAGGAAACTGTAAATTGGGAGTCAGAATATGTAGATGTTATTCAATCTGGAGTTGATGTTTTTAGAAGCTATATTGATGCATGGTATGATGGTAGTTTGCAAACTGTGTTCTTTTCGGATGAAATAAATCAAGATATCAAGGGAATGATTTGTTCTGTTTTGGCCGGTTATGTTTGGGATGATTCAAATCATTATGTGAAAAAACACAAAAAAGCGATTAAGACGTTGGCCAAAATAATAAATTTCAAAGAAAAGAATATATAGCTAACTCCATATTTAGATAATAAATTTGTTGATAGGTAGAATAAAAACAGTTGATCGAGAATATGAAATCAAATAAAGTAAAGCAAGTTTTTATTGAAGGTGCAATTTCTCCTGAGAAAGTAGCAACTTCAATCGCACATCATCAAGTGAAAACAAACATTGGTGCTCATGATATTTTTTTAGGTCAAGTTAGAGCAGATGAAATTGAAAATAAAAGGGTAGTAGCGATTGAGTATTCTGCCTATGAAGAGATGGCTAATCAAAAATTTCATGAGATTAGAGAAATAGCATTTGAAAAGTTTGATATAACATGCATGCACATCTATCATAGTAAAGGGATTGTAAAGGCTGGAGAATTGTGTTTGTTTGTATTTACATCATCTGCACATAGAAAGGAAGCAATGGATGCTTGTCGTTTCTTAGTGGAAGAAATAAAACTAAACGTACCTATCTTCGGAAAAGAAATTTTTGAAAATGGAGATCATGTTTGGAAGAAGAATATCGATTAAAATTATAAAATTATGATTAAATATCGTTCTTTTAATCATCTTTGTATCACTCAACCAATAATTAGAAAACAATTTGATAGATCTCAAGGTACATAATAAGTTAAGTCCAAAAAAAGGACGTGTGTTAATTACAGAACCATTTGTTGATGATGATGATTTTGGGCGTTCTATTATTTTACTATGTGAACATAATGAAGAAGGTAGTTTTGGATTTGTACTCAATAAATATATTGATGTAGAAATTGATGAACTGGCCGATTTTGATTCAGTACTGACTAGAATTAGTAAAGGAGGGCCTGTTGGTAATAACCATTTGTATTTTTTACACACTTTAGGAAATGAAATTGATAACTCTGTTCATGTGGTTGGTAACATATACTCAGGCGGTAGCTTTGAAGAAATTGTGCAAAAAGCTAAATTAGGATTAATTAAACAAAACTCTGTACGTTTCTTTTTAGGTTATTCTGGCTGGACTACAAACCAGTTGGAAGATGAACTTAAAAAAAAATCATGGCTAGTCTCAGACGTCCTAAGCGCTGAAAGTATTATGGATACTACAAATAATTTAATTTGGGAAAATTACATGACCCAGCAAGGTGGAAAGTATAAAGCTTTCGCTCACTTTCCTAAAAATCCCCACTTGAATTAGTGTTTGTAAATGTGTATTATTCTATTAAGGAATAATTAGACTTATTGTATCTTTAATATACGCACCAAAGTATCCTAATGCACCATTGTCTAGATTTGTAATAGGATTAGCAGGTGTTGCACTAAAAGGACCATCATCCAATGTATTTGCTAGCGATAAGAAATAAGTGTAATTTGCTTTATCCATATTCACAAACTCTAGTAAAACGGTGTCTTTAGATTCAAATGTCTTAAAAAGAGGGCTGTCGATATCTTGACCATTCGTGATTTTATCATCATTAAGATTAAGTTGGTTATCAAATTCCCCATTTGTATAAAGGTTAAACCTATAATAATTAGTTTCGTTAACCTTATCAGAATAACCCATTACAACTATGTTTACTGAATCTTTATCTGCATCATTCGGATTAAAACCAGGATTCATTTGTTTAATACTAAATAGAAAGTTTAAACCCGTAAAACTTTGTGTTGTACTTTCGGCTGAATAAGTTTTTCCATCAACTGTAACTTGTAATAGATATGAGTTATTAGGTGATACTACAAAAGTTGGATTTGTATATCTTCCTACTCCAGTTCCATCTTCTGTGAAAACAGTTTTAACATCATTATTATCAGTTATCGTAACTGTTCCATTATTTACTTTTTCAAAAATATCTTTCCCATAAAGTTTGGCTGTTTTGGATAGTAATATATAACTATCCTCTAATATATTTGAGACAGAAGCTTCAATAACAACTTTCTGTTCGCTTTCATTCAAAGGTAAGTCTATTATTTTTTCACAAGAGAAAAATGATAGCGTTAAACTTAAAATAAGCGTGATTTTTGAAATCAATTTAAATTGAGAATTCATAATATTAAAATTTAAAGTTGTAAGTAATAGATGGTATTAATTTAAATAATGCAATTTGATTCGCTTCAGTAATTCCTGTGGTTTCATTTGCTTTAAATGAAATTGAATATGAATTTTCTCTAGCATATGCATTATAAACTGAAAAATTCCAAGATGATTCAAAACGCTTGGCTACTTGAATTTCTTTGCCAGTATCAGGGTCTGTTGCTAATTTGAATTTTTTATTATTCAAAGTAACTCCCAAATCTAATCTATGATAGTCAGGCATTCTATATCCATTTCTTTCCGAATAGAAATTAACGACTTGCCCACCAATTTCATATTTTGCTTCAGGAAAACTAACTGCAGCACCTGTGTAATATACCCAAGAAGCTGAAAATGTTAATCTTTCATTTAACTTATACATTAGTACAACCGAAGCATCATGTATTCTGTCTTGTTTTGCTGGAAACCATGATCCTTGGTTAATGTCGTCAAATAATTTTTCGGATCTTGATAATGTGTAACTCACCCAACCAGTAAATTTTCCTCTTCTTTTCTTTAGTAATAATTCTAATCCATAAGCTCTTCCTTCACCGTACAAAAGTTCACCTTCAACAGTTGGATTAAGTGTAACTTGTGCACCATCTCTATAATCAATTGAGTTAGCCATTTTCTTATAATAGGCTTCAGCTGAAAATTCATACTGATTATCTTTAAAGTTTCTGAAATAACCTAATGAAACTTGATCAGAAGTTTGTGGTTTAATATTATTTGAAGACGGTAACCATATGTCAGTTGGTGAAGATGAAGTTGAATTAGAAATTAAATGTAAATATTGATATGTTCTCGCATATGAACCTTTAATCGAACTTTTTTCATTCAATAAGAAACTGGCTGATAGTCTTGGCGATAAACCATTATAAGTGGCTACATTTTCCCAATTTTTGTATGTCGTTGTATCTGTAATTTCACCATCTGTATTATAGTCGTAAACATCTCCTGGACCAATTTGACTAAAGCTAGAGAATCTTAAACCATAAATAAGTGATAATCTCTTTGTTAATTTTTGTTCATTTGATAAATATAATGCCGACTCTATTGAGTAACGTTCAGAAATGTCATTCAATGTAAATCCAACATCACTACCTGTTTCAATTTCACCTGGTTTAAAAGTATGATGAATTATATTTCCACCGAATTTTAAAGTGTTGTTTGCATTTAGATAGTAATCAAAATCTTGTTTTAAATTTAAATCTTGAATCTCCGATCCGATTTCAAACGTATTATCACCTGATCCAAAGTTGATTTTGTAATTGTAATTTGAAATAATAAAAGAGGTGTTTGAAAATAATTTTTCTGAAAAAATATGATTCCATCTTGCCGTTCCAGTAATGTTTCCCCAATCAAAACCAAATTGATCAGAAAAACCAAATTTATCCCTTCCAAAGTAACCTGAAATAAATACTCTATCTTTTTTACCTAATCTATAATTTGCTTTTAAGTTTAAATCATAGAAATATAACGTTGATTTTGATAGCGCAATTCTTTGTGGGTCCTTACTGTTTTTAAATGCTTTTAAAAATATGTCAGCATAGGTTCTACGTGCTGAAATAATGAAAGAACCTTTGTTCTTAACAATTGGAGCTTCAATAGTCAATTTTGATGAAATTAAACCGATACCTCCACTAACTGAAAGTTTCTTAGAGTTACCTTCTTTCATTTGAATATCCATTACTGAGGATAATCTTCCTCCAAATTGTGCAGGTGCACCACCTTTATATAGTTTTACATCTTTTAAAGCATCCGAGTTAAACACTGAAAAGAATCCTAATAAGTGGGAAGCATTATAAACTGGGGCACCGTCTAATAAAATTAAATTTTGATCAGATCCACCACCACGTACATAAAATCCAGCATTTCCTTCTCCGGCAGATTTTACACCTGGTAATAACTGCATTGTTTTCATGATGTCTTTTTCTCCAAATAATACTGGAATTGCATCTAAATCAGATACCTTGATTTTATCCACGCCCATTTCAGCGGATGTTATATTCTCGTCTGCTTTCTCACCTGTAACTTCTACAGCATTTAATATGGAAGATTCTGGTTTAAGTTCTAAGTCTTTTTTAATATTTTTATCCAATTTTATTTTGAATTCAGTTGTTGTGAAACTAATAGATTGATACATTAATATATAATCACCTTTAGGTAATGTTAATGAATAGAATCCAAAAACATTAGTAACAACGCCTACACCTGGTTGACCCTTCACTAAAACTCTAGCACCAACTAAATCTTCTCCAGTTTCGCCATCTCTTAATGAGCCACTAATTGTGTAGTTTTGACTAAAACTAAGTGTTGTCAGCGTAAGTAATACTATAGATAATAACAATTTCATACAAGTTGTATTTTTAATAAAATACAAAGCTATGAAAAGATTATTGATTAGATTGTTTTCAAATGTTAAAAATTCATACATAAAAAAAACCTTGAAGAGTATTCAAGGTTTTTTATGCGGACAGTGAGGGACAGTTATCGAACTCTTTATACAAAGATTTACAAAAACTGAAACAGTTGTCAGATGAATTAGAAAATGAACAACAAGAAATATTGTTAAAGTCTAATATCTAAAATTCTCAATGCTTTTAAATATATTAAATTCCCTTTTCGGGAAATGAATTCTCGTTTGAATTTGAGATGCAAACTACGACTAAAATCTGATAGTGCCAACTTTATGAATGAAAAATTTTAATTTATTAGATTATATGACAGAGCTAGTTAAGAGGTAATTGTTAGAGTTATATAGGAATATAGACCATAAAATTTACTTATTTATCAATTGTTGCTGTATTAAAAAATAATGTTCTCATTTTTTTGTTCAAAATAAGTATTCTTATTAAGTTGAAAATAGCTACAGAATATGGTGTTATTTGGCTTAAAAGCATCATTTTATTTTCGTTTTAATCTTCATTTTCAATGTCCACTTGTGCGGTCGAGCATTTTTTAATATTTCTCTTTTCTAGGACAGAGACTTTGAAGCTCTTTTACAGGTTTTAGTTTTACGCTGGTTGTGCCCTGTTAATTTGCTTACAAGTGTGCGTTAACTATTCCAACCTCGCTTCAATACGTTTTTTTAAATCATTCCAATCCATATACTCCTCAGGTCTGTATTTAGTTATTGAACGTCTTAATTCTATGTCGTAACAAAGAACTAGGTTCTTTTCAGATAGATATTTCAGGAGAACATCTTTTCTTACTTTCAAAGTAAACCCTTCTGATGTTGGTTTATATCTTCTCCTTCCAGAAGATGTATAAGTATTTTGCCATATGAATGCCTCAATGGGGTAGCCTTTCTTTCCTTGCATAATCTCTAAGAGGTTTACTTCTTCTATTCCTAAGTCAGTAAAAATATCAGGAAGTAAATTAGCAATTACTAAGTCAGGTTTACCTCTGAAATTATTGTATGAAAGCTCAATAAGTGGCTTAACTTCATTTATTGGAAAACTGCTAGAATCAAATTGTCCTGAGGGTAATTCGTAAGCATAATGATTTTCATTTTTAATAATTGGATTTACCTTTTTATGCCTATTATCCAATATTGAATCATCAAACCCTTTCTTTTTTAAGTATGCAAAAACATCAAAATAGCATGTCCCTTGAAGTTCATCGTATTTTTCTTCTGAACGTTGGTTTCCAAATTCAACAAGCGTTAAATATTCAGGTTCTCGGTTCACAAAATTGTCAATCAAAGTATCAAACTCTGTATAGTTATTAAAATCACTTTCTGAAATATCCTTTGGCAACCATTTTATATAATCAGGTCTTAGCTCAATTTTATAAAGTAACTTTGAAGGGTCATAAACACGAAACATTGTTTTGATTGATTCAATAAAATTTTCTTCAAAGCAACCTTGTTTGATTTTTGAATTGAATATTTTGTTTATACTACTTTTTGTCTCATCGTAATAAGGGGATTGAATTTCAATTGTATCAAAATTCGTATTGATGTTATATTTGCGATGAACAGAACCCTCTTTTTCTGCATTATAATCCCCCAAGTTTTTTAAAACTAAATCCGAATATAGGTCATCTTGAATTTTAGTTTCATCATCTTCATTGTCGTACAACGTTTTCAAAAGGTCGGCTTGGAATGTTGAGTAAATAAAACTCTTTCCTCTTCTTGGGTTGATAATTTTATTATTGAATAAGATTGAGCTTTTAGAATTGAGTCTAGTTACCGTAGAAAGTTCATCAATACTTAGAAAACCTTTTTTAAAATGATTCAAACGCAATAGTAACTCCTTGATAGATTCTAAGATATTAAAATGGCTTTTGTTTGTAATTGTAAACAACTCTTTTTTGAATGGTAGTAGCATTGAAGGATTACTTAACGAAATAGAATTTAGTACAATCAAACAGTGCTCGATTTGATTATCTGTCCCACAATCAACACCAAATTTGAGTAGAGTTTTTAAATATTCAGGGTTCTCATTCATCAAGTCAAATACTGATTGAAGAGTTAGTTTCCGAACTTTTACAACAGGATAATTGAATATACTGACAAGGTATTTAATTATACATTCTGATAAGGTTAGCTTCTCCTTGTGATGCAAAATAAACTCGTAATCATTTTCCTTTTCAGGAAGCCCTTCCGCTAATTCTTTGTTGTATTGAAGGTTGTATTCATAGAATACATCAAGAGCTTTTTTATCGTCAAAATACTCTTGGTATTTCAGCAACTTGTCAAGTGCTACAATTAAGTCTTCACCATATCTGCCCTTTTGAGAAATGTAACTCCTAAGCAAGAATCTTTTGCCAAACTCTTTGTCGCTTTTGATGAAAGTCTCAATAATATCAAAACCCAATTTCCTCGAATCATCTCTTCTTGGAAACAGTAAATTATCCGATTCACTTTCGGCAACTTTAAAGAGAATTTTCTTTGCTTTCAAATTGTCAAATGCAACCAGTCTATGTGCAATTTTCAATAGTGCAATTGACTTGCTTTTTCCAGTTAACCATTTTTCTACAAATGCAATAAGGCTTTCGGAATTTAAGATTGATACTTTCTCTACAATACCAAAGACAACTTTCTCAGAAACTACTTTTAAAAATATAAAATCACGATGTTCATTTATAAACTGTAAAATGTTTTCTATCCATTTATCCTTTTCAAATTCTTTTTCTACAAAATTCTTTAAAGCATCATTAGGAAATAAGTTGTTTGTCGTTGTGATGAATTCGTTGAAAAACTGTTCAAGTTCCGCTGACTTTAAAAACGAATTAGGATTGAAGTCAACTATTTTCTTTTTGAGGTTTAAGAAATTTCTGATAACACTTTTTAAATTTTTCGCTGAACTTAATTGAATATCCTCAGGAAGTGATTTAAAGAACTTTTCAAATGTAGATTTGGAACGATAATACTCGTTCCTGAAAGTTTGAATGCGTCTGTTTATTAAACAAATTTCATATTGTAACTGAATAAATTCATCAAACTCGGAATAGTCCTTTTCAAATAGGTCTATCAAGGTTGTGATTTTCGGAGCAGAAAACTTTATAACAAATTTTTCATCCTGAGATAGCCTCTTTTCCTTCGAGGTTTCTTCCAGTTTCTTTTTAGGTGTTGGTAAAGAGTATTCATTGTAATCTTTCCCTGCATCAATAAACACCTCTGAAAATTTTTCCAATTCTGTAATATCTTCAAGTTCTACTACTGTGTTCTGTTTCACTACTTTCAAAAGGTCGGCAATAAAAGAATCTTCTTGAAGTTGAATTGCTCTTTTAAGTAATTGAAGCGAAAGAGTTAAAAAGTAATTGTCTCTTGTTCCTCCTTTATCCCATCGTGGCAAAGTCTTTACAATGCTAAAGAAAAGCGGGAGGTCTTTTTTTGTAGCTACTTTTATAAGAGGTTCAAAAACAATATCAATAGCTTCTTCTCTCCATAAGTTTTTTTCTTCCTTTTCTAATAAAATGAAAGCTAATTCAGGAAAGCGTTCTGCTGTGAACTCAATGAGTTCAGATAAACAAATATGAAGCATTCTACCATTACCTGCATCACTTAAACGATATTGAACATCCAACACTTCTGATAATCGTTTAAGCGTGTTCTCTGGGTCAGTTTTGTGAAGCAACTTTAAAGGAGAAATGATATATGAGGCTTGGTAATCTTTACGATGAGCAACACCAAAGGACAATTCAAATAACTGATTATAGTTTCTTTTGAAATCGTCATTGAAACCACAAGTTCCATAAGTCTCAGCAACTTCACCAATGTAGGAAATCAATGTTGCAGTTTCTTCTTCTTGTCTTGCAATTTTTTCTGAATGTTTAATTAATTTATGTGTTAACTCTGTTAAATTTGTATACTTACTTTCATTAATTACCCCAGCTATTCCTAATGCAATTGTATAGTGTCTATAACCATCTTTTCCTTCCTCAAGCGTAAACCAATAATTGATTAATTCTTCAATATTCTCTTTTGAAAATAATATAGAGGAGAAGTGGAAAATCGTATTGAAAAGATTCTTGATACTGCTTGCAATAAATACAGGGTCGCTATCATGGTCAAATAATCCTTGATTAGTTTTTCTGTATTCACTTTTTCTTGGTACATACAATTCCTTTATGGCTTGTTTAGCCAAATTGACTTTTGCGCTCTCAGTCAAATTCAGGGTTCTACTTTTATTCCATAACTCAGATAAGTAGAATATGGAATTGTAAATATTCTTGGATGGACTTGGCAAACTAGAAATCCTCAGTAAAAGGTGATTTACCACTTCGGGTTTGAAAATCCAAATAGGTTTTAATATAGTGAACAAGTTTATTATATCCTTATGAATTGTGTAATTCATGCCTTCATGATTAACTACCTTATCATACAGGGTCGGTTGAACTATCTCTCTCTTTGGGAAAAGTCGAATAATTTCTTCGTTTGTCAAATAATCACTGCAATATGATATTAACTTGAAGTAGAATTTATCAGAAATAATAGTAAAATCAACTTCTTCTATTAACCTTTCTCCAGATGTTTTATCACTTGGGAGTATAAGCTTAACAAGTGCGATTTTGATTTTAACTAATAGTTTTTTTTCTGATTCAAAAGCCTTTGATAGCTTTATTAGGTAATCATATTTTTTGCACTCAAATAAATAATCAATGACTTTCAATTTGATTTTAAAATTGGTCTTTTCGTTTTCTTCTTCACTGAAATTTTCTTTGTGATAACCAACTTGATGTTTATCAGATTTCACCCATTTGATTGTATCAATTTCATTGAAGATTTCCTTTACTTCTCCATAAGCAAGTGCTTGTGCTTGCATTAGAGTTATGAAGTTGTCAGAGTCGGCTTCCTTTATGGATTTTGAAAAACCCTGTTCAATTATATTATGAGGTAGCAGATTTCCTGTTTTTAAATAGAACCTTTTTAAATAGTAGCAGAAATATTCTTTGCTGGTTAATACAAAATCACCATCCCAAACCGAACGTAAACTATTTGCAGTTTCTCCTACGTTTAATAATAACGTAGGGAAATCAATATCTGAATTTTCAAGATTCCAACTTAGTCGGGACAATTGAGATTTAAGAAAAGCAACTCTTATAAAATCAGAAAGCGAAAGAGTTTCAACGCAAGCATTTAAAGCAAATTCTAAATTACTTTCTGTTTCTTCAATTGCTCTGAAATTCTTCCATGCATTTTTCATCCAGTTTAATGATGTTGAGGAAATGATTTTCTGATAATCTCCAATCTCATTTAAGTGTTTGAAGTAGTTTCTGTATGCCTCATCAGTATATGGTGTTTGCTCATAAAACAATACCAAAGCTGTATTGAATTTTTCTTTTAGTATTTCGGTTTTTGAGATAATAAATTCTCTGAAACTATTATGAAATATTGAATAGCCCCTCCCATTTGACTGTCTCAAAAGATGAGAAAAATTATTTATTACATCCGAAACATCAGTTATTGTTTTATTCAACCCAGCTAGTTTCAGAATTTCAAAAATTGTTTCGGCTGTGCTGTTTTCCTTTCTATAGGCAAATATCGCTAATACCCACTTAGTAAATTCATCACTACTAATTTTTTGAAATAAATATTCGTGGTAAGAATTTATCTTTCCACCAATAAGGTTTGGAAGGTTATTGAGTAGGTCTTCAAAAGATCGCTTTTCTGTTTTAAGTAATAGTTCAGAAATGTAATGAAGATATAGAGGGATTCCACCTGACACTCTTTCAATTTGATCAAGAAAATCAACAGCATCAATTGCTTTATTACTTAAGTATTGTTTAATCTCTTTTTGATTAAATTTTGTAACAACAATGTGTCGCTTGGTTTCAGAATCAATTTGAGTAGCAACAAAAGAGGAGAGGACTGCCTTGTATTGAGAACTCAATACAAAGAAAATTCCATCGGGAAGATTTCCTTTTATTTGATTTAAAAGAGAGTTTTCATTAAGTGAATTATCTCTATGTACATGATCTAACCCGTCAATGATGAAAATTATTTTCTTTTTTAGAGTTCCTAACTTATCAATGTAGGAAGCAAGTTTTTCTTCAAACTTGTCAGAGTACATGTTTGGTAAATCAATATCAGGGAAATGATTTTCAATTGAGATGCACAATGACTTTAAAAAATAGTTTGACTTGTGTCGTAATTCTCCAAAATCATTTTTAGCATCAGGGATAAAACAATAATAAGCTAAAGTAATTTCAGGATTAGTTTCTTTGAATTTTGAAAGTGCTGTGGATTTGCCAATTCCTGGCAGCCCTTCAATAAAAATATAACCGCCATTTAATTCTGTTAAGGCTATTTTTAGTTTGGTTAGTAAATCGTTGTTGGGGATATAGAATTTTTCATCAACAACTTTGAAGTGATGAGAAAGTTTGTCTTCAAACCTATCTGTAATTCCAAGTTGTTTTAATACTAAGCTCTTCGTTATTTGTTCACCTGTGATACTCCAGTTTACAACTCCGTCAAGAAGTTTTTCAAATAGGTTTTCTTCAATACCAAGTCTGTCAAACTTAAATTTAATTGCACTTTGAATTTGGTCAATCGGTTCTTGACTGAAATTAAATTCAAGTTTTCTAATGAAGTCATTAAAAGAATCTTCGTCTAAAGAGCACTCTGTTCTGATAGCTTCTAATGTATCATGATATGTTGCATAATTTGGCAATAAGTCATACCGAACAGTTTCTTGCTTTAATGGCTCAAAAATATTTGTTCTTACTTGCATCAAGCTATGATTTAATCCTTCGCTTGGTCTCTTCTGTGAGCTTTCTCTTTTGGTAGTAAAGAGAATAATTGTAAAATCATTGCTAAAGCTTTTTACACTTACATATCCCTCAGCAAGTTGCTTGAAAAGAGATTTTTTTCCTTCTTGTGCTGTTAACAGGTTATAGAGGGAATAAGATTTTGTATCATCATCTGACCATTTTACTTGATAATAGTCAATTTTATTTTTTCTGTATATAATAACATCATCGATATGATTTCCTTTATCATAATTTTCCAGTCTGATATGTGTAATATCTGAGTCAAAAAATAAACACTCTATGATTTTCAGTGCTGCAATATTATTTTGATAGTAAAACCCTGCTTGTGATGCTGAACCTTCCATATTATTTGTTATTGGGGTTAGTGAAATTGGCTATTTTGAAAAGCTTGAATTGTGCGTTGGACTGTATGGCTTTGCAAATGTACCAAATGTGTGTTGGTAGGGGGATTTAAAAAAATGTAAAGCAAGGGCTTCTAGATTATTTAACTTGTTAGTTTGATTAAGTCCTATTTCAATTTTACTAAAATTCAAAGTTTAGTTTCCTGTATTTTTTTTGCATAAATCACTTTACTTTCAGTTTGTCTTCTTAGCCAAATATAAAGATTTTGTTTTTAACTTTTCATTTTTAACACCAATTTTTATATTTAGTAGACTTTTGAGAACTCCGCACTGCAATTTACCTAAGAACGTTCTGTTTTCTATATATAGTTGTTGTTTTTTTTTAGTTTAGTGTTCCAGAAAATGATATAATACCAGAATTATTGCTTCTGGCTTTTGTACTAATTGAAGATATTTTATTTCCTTCATTATTTCTTAATTCAATATAGATTAAAGATTTTAATAGGTTCTTATTTTCTTTTGAAATATCAGGTGTTAATTCAAAGGTAGAGTTCTTTAATTGAAACAAACTATTAAACCCTATGTCACTATGTATTATAGATGGCTTTAAATCTGAGAATCTCATAGTAGCATAATCATTATCAGTAACTAATAGCTCAATATTATACCATTTCTGAGGATTAGAATAACCAGATTGAAAAAGCATTGAAAGACTATCATTTGAGATAAGTTTCAAAAAAAAGAATGTTGAATTTCCTACTTTACTCAAGATATCACTATCAGGTATTATATTGTTATCCAACCGTACATTAAATCCAAATTTTGAACTTAAGTTATTATTAGAGTTAATAAGTTCGTTTCGCTTATTTTTTATAATATTCTTGATTTCTAAAAGTGATGTGTCAATTTCAAATTCATAATAGAATCTAAAAGTTGTTATTGGTTTAGAATTCTTTATTAATTGAGTTAGAAGAGTACTATGTTTTTGTTGTTCTCTTTTTATTTCTTTTAACTCTTTATTTCTTGATTGTTTATCATCATTAAACTCTTTAGCACTTTGAAATATAGTAAGAATGATAATTAAACCTATTATAGGGTAAGCAGTCCATTTTATTTTACCTTTTTTACTTCTTGTTTCTACAAGTATACCAGTTATAGCAAGAACAACTGTAAGTATTGAGATTATATAAAACTGCATATAATTATATTTAAAAGGAATAGTTTATTTCTGCCTTAGATTTTTAATGAAATACATCAATTAACTATACGTATTAGCACACCTATACGCTTTATAAGTTCACTTCAAAAGTAATACTTAAATTAGATAACCCCATTCTTTCTAAAACTTCCATTTTTGTTTTTAACTTTTTTAATCCTCAGTTTTATAAATTATTTTCATGCAATTTACACAAGCAGTATCTCCAATTTTCGGAGCTTTAGTTTGAATTTCTTTTGCACTAGTACAAACGGCAACACAATTAGTTATATCTTTAGTTTCTACAGCTCCACAATTTGATAATTTACATTTATCACTATTCATTACTGTTTCAAAAACGTGATATTCATCTGTTTTCTTGTGTTTACATAGTGCAAACACTTTGTCATTTTATGATTCCTCTTTTTGTTTTTAAATTGTACTTATATCTTGCCAAGTGTCTATATTGTATATTGTTACTATTTTCTCTTCTCTACTAATCATACCTGCAAAATTCTTAGCAACTATTTTAAAGTGATGATAAATTGGTTTACCATCTATATTCTCAATCAAAAGAATATTACTTGCTAAATCAGTATTTACTAATTCTATCTGAATTAAAGCATCATTGGTTTGAATTTCATGTATTTGTTGCCAATTACCACTATTATTCATTTTATGAACTGTATATGCACCATTATGTACCGTTTTAGCCCAAGAAAGTGTTACAGTATCTAACTCATGACTTGCATTTGGTACAGTTGAATAATAAGACAATTCTGGAGCTTCTGGATTTTTGTTTTCTACAATGTTTGTCATTGTTAATTTTGAAGCTTCTGATGGTGCATATTCAGTAACTAAATTACCATCTTTGTCTTCATACTTAACTTCTCTTTGAACAACTATTTTGTAAAACAGTGGATCTCCATAAGGAACATAACCTAAATCGGTAAATTCGTCTCTTAATTTCCAAATACTATCGTCTTGAATATTGGCTGCTTCCACATTAATTTCATTTACCATTGTCATTGTACGAATAGACAAAGCATCTATAGTTGACATAGCTCTGTAAATATTAATTTTCTTAACATTTTGTGATTTTGAATACGCATTTATTTGCACTTCAATTGCAGGTTGTATAGAAAAAATATTATTTTCTAAAATTGGAGTTATTTTCACAATTTCAGGTGCGGTTGGAGGTGCAGTATTAACCAAACTTACAGGACCTAAAATAGGGCTATAAAGACTATTTTTCATCTGCATACTAATTTCTCTTACAGCATAAAAGTATTTAGCGTTTGAAGCCCCATCAATCCCAAAATCAGTAAACTGAGTTTCATAATTAGGACTTCCTGTTCCTGTAACTTTCATCATAGGAGCCATATCAAAATCAGCATGGTTTGGGTTTAGTAAATTCCCATTTCTATCTCTTACATTTTGTTTCTTAGGTATTGGCTTGTAAACTCCCCCTTTAATATAGTCATATATAACAGGAACTTCTGTAAGAGGAACAAAACAATTAAATACGATATCTCGCATAAAGTCTACAATTTGTAACGCTCCATGATTTGCATTAGAGGGGATAACAGTTTGATTCAAAGAAGTTATAACTGTTATTAAAGCTACTGATTCAGAATAATATGTATTATGTTCTGTAATAAAAGTATTAATACTTGCAATGAATTTAACATTATTAGGCATTGGTAATCTTACTCCTGATGCATCATTTGGAAATTTTTCAAACTGACCACTATCCGCAGAGTAATCCCAACTCAATAAATTCATCCAACGTTCTTGAAACCAATCTGCTTTTCTATTACCAAATATATCTTGCATAACGCTTTCAATATTATAATCTGCAGCTCCTGTAGTTTCTTCAATTTTATAAAGCGTAGATAGTATTTGAATATCACTTGCTCTATTGAACTGAACTGAATGAGGTTTGTGCTCATAAACGGTTGTAAAGGTATAAGATGCTTTACCAAAAAAGTCTGGTCTAGTAGTATAAAGTCCTCCTATTGGTAAACGGGGTTGCTCGGGCTCTACTATTTCTTGGGCAAACATCAGGATTGGTTGAGATATTTTAGATAAATAACCTAAATTATGATCGTGTGTTCTTACTCCAAAAATAGAATATTTATAACCTTCTCCAGTATCTGGTAATATTGAACTTTCGTCTAAGTTATAAGCTGAATCATTAAATAAATAAGTTTTATAACCAGGGTAATAATTCACTTTGTGTGTCCCTAATTGTATTGGATCATAAGTTGGATTTGCATCAAACGTTAAATCAGCAACATATATAATTAAGTCATTTGTAGTTCCAATGTTTTCAGTACGTATTACTTTTAAATCTTTTCGTGCTCCTGTTGGTTGACCTTGGCTATGAATACGTACAACTCCATTAACCCATTCAACTCTATGACTCGTACCGTTTTGTGAATGTTGAATCAAGTTATAACCAGTAAATGTTATTTTATAAAGTCCTAAATGTGTATCTTTAATTCCATTTCCTGTTGTATCTTCCTCTTCTATTTCTATGAGAGCATTTTCATAAATACCTCTAAATTTTTGAACATGTGTCTCCACGGTTCCGTAAGCAATATGAGTTGTTATTTCTTCTCGAAAGACCGTTGTATGGTCTATATTTACCTTAAAAGAAAGGGGAGCTGTTAATGGAGAAGGTAATGTGGTTGATACTGTTGGGTCTGGAAGACTCCAATTCGTTGTTGTTAACATATTCTCAACCATTAAGAATAAACCATTTACGCTAGGAGCTATTAAATCACTCGGTAACACCGTGGAACCTAACGCTACTGGAAATCCATTAGAGTCATTTTTAAAGATTGTAAATTTAGGAAAACTACCTGTATTATCAACTTGATGTACTAAATAGTTACTTCCATTAATTGAAAGTACGCTGCCTATAAAATTAGATCCATCACCAATAATTGAAGGTGAAATGATATCATTCGGAGTTCCTGTACTTGTTAATACATAATCTCCTGTTTGTATGTCTACTAAAATTGGATTAGTATTAGTAACAACTGTTGCTATATTTCCTGATACTGAAATTGGGGTTCTATTTCTAAAAAACAGTTCAAAATCTTCTCCAAATAATTCATTCGCATCTGCTAATTCAGAATAACCACTAACCACATCTCCATTTATGGTTCTGTGATAGGAAATTAAATCCTGTCCATGATTGTATTCAAAAGATAATCGTATGAATGTTTTATCAGCTGGTGTAAGTGCATTGTACTCTATTTGTTCTTGTTCTGATGTTAACAATAAAGGACTTTCTGCTCTAATTAATACTGCATTAATATTAGTGGGTGGTTGAAGTGTATTAGCTGGTGTAATTGTTGTTTCAATTGGTTTAATTACAGTACTACTTACAGCTCTACTAAACCAATTTATGCCATAAGAACTGTAATCATGCCAACCACTTTCTTTTTCTCTATGAACAAACAAAGGGAAACTTGGTTCAGGTATAACTATAGATAAGGTTTCATTTTTCTTAGCATTTGCGACTGTGCTATCAATATTATAATACGTTCTATCAAAAGGAAGTTCTGGCTTTTGCCAATTGGCATCCTGTGTACGTTTATATTCTATACCTGCATAAACAGGTATTGAGCTATTGGCTGAAATAAATTCAAAATTGGTATAATAGAAATTTTGGTTTTCTAATTCATCAGGTAAATCTTCATTAAATAA
>Ga0256845_1000090_pt1 | contig 78186 bp, 68 predicted proteins | sample RiftiametaG_FD_189101 | JGI IMG/M metagenome (GOLD analysis project Ga0256845, IMG submission 189101) | Tube worm associated microbial communities from hydrothermal vent at the East Pacific Rise, Pacific Ocean - Riftia | ecosystem: Host-associated > Annelida > Integument > Unclassified ...
GGTAAAAGTAAGCCAAGGAAACCCACTTGAACTTCCTGCCCCTGCATGAATTTAATTCAGTTATGAATTTGAAAATTTAAAAGTCAGAATGCTTTGTTGGTAGGGTGAACTGATTTTTTTAGGTTAATAGTTCTCTTGCACTCGTGTCTGCACCAGCGTTAGCAATAGGTGGATTATCATTCAGCGGGTCGCTATCAGGCCCATCCAAAATCCCATCACCATCAGTATCCTGATTAGTTGGGTCCGTCGACTCCTGGTACTCTTCAAGATTATTTGAACCATCAACGTCATCATCGGTAGATGCATCGGATGAATCTAAACGACTATATCCCCAGCGGATTTCCCACCAATCGGGAATACCATCGGAGTCACTGTCGTGGTTTGGATCGACTGTGAATTGAATACCCACACCCATGGCATTCACTATTGTTTGATCTAAAATTGGAGATGAAATATGTGTTAAATAAGTATTTGAAAGCAGCAAACTACCACTCTCTGGAGCCTCATTTCCTGAAGATAAGGTTTGCACAAATGTTCGTGTTTCTAAATTAGAAGCATCGATAGCACCGAGATCCCAATATGCCCATTCTGCACTATTACATGACTCCACACATCCACTGGTTACTCCAGAATTACTTGCGGTAGTGTTGCTAGGCGTCATTGAATAAATACTCACACCTGCAATTTGTACCCCAGATTCATTGGTTGCATCAATCCTTAAATTAACAACATCGCCTTCGGTTACCGGAGATGTATAAGAGGTAGAAGTTCTTAAGATCATTGACGATTGTGAGTTAATAGTGGTAGCCAAAGACGCTAGGGCTAGTAGAGACAACTGCGAATCGTCTTCTAGTCTCGCTTCCAAAAATAAAACACTTCCATCCACTAAACCAACATCAATTTGAAGAGCAATAGTCTCATCTAACCATTGGTTAGCTGCCAAACTTCCAATCGGCCAAAAAATTTTGCCATCTTTAACTTCATTATTTCCAGAGGCACTGACAAAACTGTACCCAGATGGGATCTCAATAACCACCAATCCATTTGATAATGTACTACCCGTTGGGTTGCCTACAGACACCGTAAAATTTTGAATTGCTCCAGATTTACTTAGAGAGCGATCCGACGAAACGACAATTTGTGGACTGGTTACATTTTTTGCAATCACGGTGGGTCTCATACCTAGCGTATAAGCACCGCTTGAATCAGTGACGATAACATGACTTTCCAATGCCTCACCATCTATCGGTGTGCTCCGCACTACCGGTACGGTGATCACTTTGGATTCACCGGCCCGGATCGTCCCTAAATTCCACAACGCCCACTCCGTTGAATCGCAAGCTCCCACACAGCCAGACGTTTCCAGAGGTAACGCATCGATGTGAGTAGTACGCTCTGCCGTTAAGTTATTTAATGTCACGCCGGCAATATCAACGGCACCATTGTTTGCCACCACATAGCGATAAAAGGTATTTTTATTAGGCTGGGATATGTCTCCTAGAACCGTCGCAGTTAGGGATAAATCCACATTGTTACGGACAACTATTGATTCTTGACTCGTCCTTAACGCACCTGCTCCGTTATTGACCTCTGCTTGCAGATCGTAAATGGTTCCATTGGATGCAGATGCATCGACCTGCACTTTAAAAAATCGTTTATCAGCTTCGCCAACATTTAACGCCGATGACAGATTCCAGATAATATTACTTCCCACAAGGCTGCCATTATCCGATGCGCTGATAAAAGTTGTTCCACTCGGAATAGACACACTAATTTGGGGGGTCGTTATACCGGTGCTGCCAATATTTCCATAGCTAATCTCATACTCAACAATTTCATTGGCGCTCACTAGCTGCTTTTTTGCCATAAGGTGCAGATCTGCTGACGGAGATGAATCTATAGAGCTATTACCTGTATCAGTGACGGCAGAACCTATTCCAGTATAGGTAACGGAGGCAATTAGTGAATAACTGGTTGCATCGGATGCAGATGAACTCGTATTTAAAGGAATAATAATCACTTTGCTATCACCATCAACCATATCCCCCAATTGCCAGAGCGATGTTTCTAATGAATCACAACTGCCAACACAACCACTCGTTTCAAGCGGTAAAGGATCAATAAAAGTTGCCTCTCCTGGTGAAACGACCCTTAATTCTACGTTCGAACGAGTTATACCATCAGTATTAGATATCACGATTCGATAGTAAATATCATCTCCTGGTGTTGCCGTGGAATTAGACACCGAGACATCCACATTGATCGCCTCAACAATAAATGACGAAAATGACAATAAAGTTATTAGGAAAAAACGAGACACGTAACTTTGTTTTATTGCAATTGATAGCAAATTATTTAGTTTGATTAGCTTCATTATTTGGTATTGCTCCTTTGAACGATTAAATTGCTGGCTTCGATAGGTCCTACTGGCTGTATCTTTCAGCGCTAAGGAGAGAACCTATGAGTTATAAATGTCGATTGCCATTTCCACGCAATGACTATGACTATCCAAATATCTCATAACTTGTTACTATCTGTAATCGGTAGTTAAGGGCATTTAAAGCAGTTTACAGCGACATAAGCTACGTTCGACAATAAAGTCATGTTGCTAAAAACAGAGAACTCAAAAACATGGATGTGAAATCCAGAAAAAGAGGCGTCAAGGCCTCTCGCACAAAATTAGATGCAGCAATGCTAAATGTCGGAATAAAAACCCAATCATCTTTAGCGGAGCATATTGCAGTAAATGAAAAGCTGGAAACAGCCCCAAAAGATACGATCAATCGCGCATTTAGACAAGAAAGTGTATCGCCAACAACCATTGCCAGAATTGCAAAAATATTAAAAGTCGAAGCTTACACTTTGTACCTATCTCAAAAAGAAGATGATTTACATCAGCAAAACAGAATCTTTATATCAGACAAGCAAAAACAGCCAGCTGATAAACAAGCCATTTTATCCCGAAGGTTTTATAAAGTTGCGTTTGGGGCAACGCTGACAATTTTTATTGTTCTCTTCTCGGTATTCGGAATAAAAGAGCGTTTAATAGCCGAAAAAATGGATCTTAATGTTACCGGCCACTGGATATTCGAAAGTGCTATCGAAGGGGGTGTAACAGGAACGGGCGAGCTTAATAATAAAATAGAAAAATATGAGCTAGCGATACAATTAATACAAGACGGTAATACTCTGAAAGGGATGTATTTGGGCGCAACAAACGGTATGTGTGGAAAAGCACGCTTATCTGGTACAGTAATAGGAAATCAGATTGAGTGGTTAGTCACTTATATAGGCTGTTCAGGGATACGAAAAACCTTCAAAGGAGAGATTATTCGTTATCAGGAAGACATCAGAATTAAAGGAAATACTACTCCAATAAATACCCCGACTCGTAAATCCGCATGGTCAGGCTATGAAACCTTTGTTGGTGTACAAAGTAAGATTAGAGAGCCATAAACAAAATAACGCTAGCCAACAAGCATCCTAGTCAAACATAGTGAAATTTATTACTTGCTCTTATTTTAAATAAGTTTTCCTTACTCAAAAATAATTGGAAGAGCAAATAGCGCAAGTTCCATAAGATCTAAAATGAACACTATATACATACTAGATATCCCTTTTTGATTACTGAGTTAGTACATAGTAATGTCGATTATTTTCTGTTGTCAAACAAAAGCCTTGTCAGTTAAATGGATAGCATAGTATATTTGCCATCACCATAAAAAGAGTTTACTCTACCTTATTTAAATAATTTAGATGATAAAGTTCAAACATTTAATTCAGATAATTCAATCCAAAGTTTACGGTGATTAAGCCTCCCAACTATTGTATATATTTCACATGCCAAAAGGAACTTAAACATGCAAACAATAAAACGACGCATCTTTCTGGTTTGTAGCGCTCTTTGCCTATCAGCGTTATTCACTCAAATAACTGTCGCCAGTGAAGAAGATGAAATGGCAGAAATGCAACGAATGCTTAACCAGCAGGTTATGGCTGCTCCGTTCGATCCTGGTGATCCCGCAAGAGTCGATGCCTACATCAAAGAAGCGATGAAAAAAGATCTACAACCTGCCCCAGCCCCAACCTACTGGCAACAAGGTTACACTTGTGACTATATTCGACGCTACCGCTATGTCTATTCTGTCTATCGCGATTGTCGCTATTACCACCGATATCATGGTCGATATTGGGGTGCCGTTATCCCTCAAACAGCTGTCGTCCCTCAAGCCGTTGTGGTTGAAGCACAACCGAAAGTGGTTGTACAAAGCAAGCCTACCGTAATAGTAAAAAGTAGCAAACAAACAATACGTGTGGACAAGTTTGATGAAGACGCTTTAGAAGACTATTACGAAGGTCTCAAGTCGGCCGTTAAATTTATGTCGATGTTCTCGGCTTTTACCCCTGAGCAGTTTGATCAAATGAATAAACAAAATAGTGGCGCTCAGTGGTGGATGGCTTGGTCTGGCCTAGTTACTGGACAGTTGGAAACGGCAAAAATTGAATTGGAAGATTGGCCTCTCTCGGCCAAACAGCAAGGCTGGGCAATATTAGGTAAAAAAATTGGTAAATACAATAAGCTTTTTAATAAACATAGAGATAGCATAATTATAAATGATGCGTTTGAAGCAAAGCTAAAAAACTCTATCAAAGGCTTCGAGCTAGTGACTGAGAAGTCGCTTATGGCAGAATAAAAGTAATCTGAATGGTTACAAATATGGACAATCCCCTGCATAATAGCAAACTCCCTCTGGTATCGACGACAGTTTGTCTGTCGTCTTTTTTATTAGTGCCTGACTGAGAAAGAGCTTAATTCAATAAAACAGTCTCTTTTATAAAGAATGATTTAGTTTTAATTTTTTGGCTCAAAAACCACTTCAATTGGTAAGTTTTAAATACAGTGATCTAGGAGAATAATGATCTTATTTTTTACCCCAAGCCGTGTCAAAGGAAGCTAAATAACAAAATATGATAATTTTCACTACAGAGCTACCGCATTCTGCTCTCGCCCCTTACATCCATGTAGGCAACTGCATCATTGACGGTGGCCGTTATCTTCTGGTGCAAACTCACCTTCAGCCTACGCCTCATATGATGTTCTTGTTCATCAGCTCGTAGCTTTTCCTCCAGACAAAACCTCGCGGATATGCGCTTGCCATTCGCTAGTAGTTATCGTCTAATAACATCAATGTGTTCGACGGTGATTTTCCTACAGAGGACTTTCACCTCATTAGTTAATGCCCATGTTGGGCGTACACCATCGCGTGTTGCAGATTCGGCGAAAAGAAACCTCTCTGCAAATGCGGGCGTTATGAGAGATTAATAAAAGCGCGCGTCCTGAGGTAAATATGACGAAAAAACAAACAATACGAATAGTCAGAATAGTATTCCTTATTGGTACCATAACCTCCATGTTCTTTGTACCATGGATTTTAGTATGGGCTTGGATATTGCCACTACCAAATACGGTTCAAGAACAATTAAATGAAGCAATTGGTCATGGATTTGATGGAATGATTGTTTATGTGGATGAAGCGGGTAAACCACCAGCCTTTTATACTGCTGGCTGGAAAGATCGAAAAAATAAAACACCTGCCAACCCGCAATCCTTATTCAAGATTGCCAGTATCAGCAAGTTATATGTTGCAGTTTCTATCACCAAATTAGTCAGTAATAAACGTTTGTCTTTAGATAATACGCTCGCTGATTATTTTCCGGAACTTGTGGGAAGAATTGAAAATGCAGAAACAATCACCTTGAGATTGATGGTGCAACATCGGAGTGGTATTCCTAATTTCACCAATAATCCAGCTTTTTGGAAAGACACACCGGAAAGCGGTAAAGAAACCCTTGATTTTGCACTTGATTTGCCGGCTAGCTTTGAACCGGATAAAGGTTATGAATATTCAAATACGAATTATTTGTTGCTTCGCAAGATTATTTATAAGGTGGTGGGTTATAGCCATCATCAATATATCAAGGAGAAAATATTGATGCCGCTCGAGCTGAACAATACGTTTAGTTCGCTTAAAGAAGTGGATATAGACGATGTTATGAGTGGCTATTATGTTGGGATTGATGCCGATTTTAAGACAAATGAATACGGAATGTTGGCTACAGCAGAGGATGTGGGCATATTTTTGCGGGCATTAAACGATGGCTCAGTGTTTGATGAAGGAGAGCAGGAAATCTATTCCTCCATTTACGTCTACGAACATGGAGGTCTCGTTCCTGGCTATCAAAGTCTTGCAGAATACCATAAAGACATCGACACGATTGTTATTCAATTTGTGAATACAACTAATTTTGATGGATACGACTGGAATTTATCGGAAATAGTAATTAACCGTATTGTAAAAATACTGAGAAATAAAAAAAGCTCATAACAAAGTTTTTCAAGTCGGATGCCATTCGAGTTTTAATTTTTGTATTTGAATCTATTTTTCATTAAGTTTTATTTAATTAAAAAATGGGATGTAATAACGCGCCGCTTAAAATAGCCGTTAGGATACCAAAGGAATATTCATGAATGTATCGGAACTATTTAATCTTACGAATTGGATTAGCCAAGAAATTGAAGCTGTTCAAATTCAACAGAAGTACCAAAAAATTCAAACAATAATACAATAGCACGCTCAACCCAATCAACAGCGATAACCTTTTGAAACTCAGAAAGAGGGTCTCATCCAAACGCTAAAAAGCGTACCTCTAGATCAACTAACTCACATTCCGTATCATTCCGGGAAAAGCAAAAATTAACTCTGGTGCGGAACGTGAGTTAAAAATTAGGTTTTAGAGATTTAAACAAATAATTTTTTAATTCCTTCAGCAAAATTTATCAATTTTTCTTTAAAACTTTGCTTCAAACTGATGTCGATCCCACTAAAAACTGCGACACCTTCTATGATAACCGTTGGGGCGGTAGAACTTGCCATTGATGGCGCTTTGTTATCTACTCCACCAAAAATACAAAATGTATTAGAAACTACCCTTATATTTTCCGGTACAAAAATATTAGTACCACTGAATAAACTGAACATTTTAATATGAAGTGTTTTATGACTAAAATGCGCTTCAGAAAGGTCAATGTCTGAACCACTAAAAAGGGAAAACATTCGAATTTCTTTGGGAACATTCCAAGTGCCAGTTCTGTCACTTCCACTAAAGATCTGGACAATGTACTCAAGATCCTTCGATTCGCCCAAATCAGGATCTATACCCATTTTTTGCTGCTTTTGTTCAATGAATTGTTCGTCAACCTTCAATTCAAGATCTTTTATTAATTTAAGCAGTTGTTGATGATCGTCTGTTTCCATGGCTTGGTCCAAACGACGCTCGAAAGCTTCTAGGGATATTTCACCGTGGCTGTAATTCATGGTTAACTGGTCAATGACCTCCTCTCGAACTTTTTCGATGGGTCGGTCTTCTGTAATAACGGGCATTTTGTTCTCCATGTCGATTATTCAAATTGTTTTTGCCAAAGCGTTGTTTTGGACTGCTTGGCATGTTTTTATGTTTCTGTTGTTAATTCGAGAGTTAACTAAGGATCTTAAGCAATAGTTATGCCTATCTATTTAATCTTTATATTCAAAGAGTTACAAAATTATTTCCGTTCTGAAAAACGGTAGTAACTATTTTTTTAGTCAATTTGACCTTTTTACACTTATATTCTCAGTATTTTTAGGCAACTCGGCCCACGAGGCTTTCTGATAGACTTTTAACCATAAAATATATGGATATCAATCGCTGAGTAACCCTTAATCTTAAGCAGAAGTTACGCAAAGAACGCTGTAATACCCCTTTATCAAATCCAAAAGGATAAAACGAAATTAAAAGATTAAATGACGAATATTTGGCAAATACTTTTCAAATGATCCCGTATTAAAGGCTACAACTTTATCGCCTTCTTGAATCATACCATTTTCAATTGCTGGTTCGAGAGCTGCAATCGTGGCCGCCCCTTCGGGACAAATCCAAATACCATATTCTCGATAGATAGAACATAAATGAGCTGAGATAGCTTTCTCATCTACCGCAATCGCCATGCCATTGCTCTGTTTAATAATATTCAACACCTTAAAATGACCTACTCCGCCAGGTACATTCAGTCCGGTTGCAATGGTTTCGCCAGCTTCCGCCGGCGTGGTATCGGAGTCACCTTTATTATAGGCGTTGACTACTGGTGCGGTATTTTCTGCCTGAACGGAAATAATTTTTGGCCTTTTACTGTCAATTAAACCCAGTTTTTCCATTTCTTCAAAGGCCTTCCACATGCCAAGAATGCCGGTTCCTCCACCTGTTGGGTAGAGAACCACATCCGGTAATTTCCATGCTTGAGTTCTGCCATCTTTAGGTTCAGCCAGTTCAAACCCCAAGGTTTTTTTGCCGTCAATTCGCCAACCGGGCTCTTGAAAAGTGGCCATATTAAAATAGCCTTGAGGTAGATATTTTTCTTTCATTAACGCGGCGGCTTCTTTGATGGTTCCTTTGACTAGTTCGATTTCGACGTCATTTCGCATTTTTGCCAGTGCAGAAACCCGACCTAAAATTGGCATTGGGGTATTGCCTGGCATAATTATGATTGATTCCATTCCAGCCTTGATTGCATATTCGGCCAGTGAATCTCCAGCATTGCCCTGGGTGGGAACGACGACTTTTTTGATCCCATAATGTTTGGCCATTGAGATCGCCATGCTCATGCCGCGATCTTTAAAACTGCCGGTGGGGTTGGCTCCCCATCCTTTATGAGGCTGACCTTCATCTTTCAAAAAAAGATCGAAGTGATACTTATTGGCAATTGAGTGATTAGTCAGTGGAATTTCGGGTGTGTAACCTTCACCCAAAGAAATGATATCCTTTCGATCGGCTTCATTATTGATATCTAGACCCAATAATGAGCCAAATCGCCACATGGATTTCAACTCGGGCCTGTACCACTCAAAATTTGGTTTATCTTGGCTAATTTGGGCTACGTCAATGATTAATTCTAACGGCCGATTGTCTTTCTCACATAGATTCATCAGACGTTCGCCTGGATATTCGGCACCGCAGTCAGTACATTTTAACCATTTTAAATAGCTCATTAATCCATCCTAGTTTTGTAGATTTTGCTATTGAAACATATTTATCTTGTTACAACTAGGGAGGGATTGAAAATGCACCAACTAACCTCCCTCAATAAAATTTAATGAATACGGAGCCAAAAATAGTAGAGTGGATTGTTGAAAACTTAATGACAATATGGTCTTGGTTACTATCCATTTGATTTTAATGTGCCTATGATTTACGATCTGAGAATTGTAATCTAATTTAGATTATAAAAAATAATACTCAGCGGGGTACATCATTATGCAGGCAAGCGCAATATTACAACCGGTTTTTGTAGTCGGATTACTGACTATGGTGATGGCTATATGGATGTTTTTGACACGAGTACCAACGATGAAGAGGTTGCGCATCCCTCCCCAAAAAGGTCAGGATACAAGCAAACTAAAAGCGTTGCTGCCCGATGAAGTGACTCGAATTTCTAATAACTATAACCATTTGTTTGAACAACCAACATTATTTTATGCAGTTGCCATTTCTATTGCAGTATTAGGGCACGTTGATGCGATCCATGTCTATAGTGCATGGGCTTATGCGATTATTCGAATCTTACATTCTTTGGTTCAAGCAACGGTTGATATTGTGATCGTTCGATTTAGCCTTTTTTTTCTTTCTTGGATCATATTATCGATAATGATTGTTCGTGAGGTGATAGTTATTTTTTAATCACTTTTGTTTTCTGGTAAGAGTGTTTCTACCCCACCCCAAATAGCTAGCAGCTTCAGCTTTTTTACCAGCAGAAATTTCCAACGCGGTTTTGATCAGTAACTGCTCGATATCTTTTTGAATACTGATTAAAATATTTTCATCGCCATCACTAAATCGATTTTTAATTTGATTGGCTAATTGTTTTTGCCACTGATTATCGGTAGTTTTTACACGAGCATTGGACAATTCGCTGGGAAGATCCGTTGGAGCAATATATTGGCTATTAGCCATAACGGATAACCAGCGACAGGTATTTTCAAGTTGCCTAACATTTCCCGGCCAATCAAAACCCTTCATTTTTTCCAGTGCTGGTTTTGATATTTGAATTTTGGCTTCGTTTAGTTCATCAGCAATTTTGCCAAGAAAATAATCGGATAATAAAGGGATATCTTCTGCTCGCTCTCTTAGTGGCGGTAGCGCTAGCGGAATAACATTTAGTCGGTGATAAAGGTCTTCTCTAAACTCCCCTTTTTCAACTTTTTCCAATAAATTTTGATGAGTGGCTGCAACGATCCGTACATTCACTGAAATAGGGTGAATCGATCCGATCCGATAAAATGTTCCTTCGGACAACACTCTTAATAACCGGGTTTGAGTTTCTAAAGGCATATCGCCTATTTCATCGAGAAAAAGTGTACCGCCATCTGCCTGTTCAAAGCGCCCCAGAGAGCGAGCGGATGCACCAGTAAAAGCCCCTTTTTCATGACCAAACAAATCTGATTCAATTAAGTCTCTAGGGATCGCAGCCATATTTAAGGCAATAAAGGGTTTTTCTTTTCTTGGACTGTGTTGATGTAAAGCATGTGCAACCAATTCTTTTCCGGTTCCTGATTCGCCTCTGATCAAAACGCTGACATGGGAATTGGATAATCGTCCTATGGCACGATATAAATTTTGCATACTGGGTGCCTCACCAATGATGGAAAATCGATTGCTTGGTTTTGTTTCAGGCCTTATTTTCTCAGTCTGTTTAGGGGCTAGTGCTCGTTCAACGATTTCACTGACTTCATCTAAATCGAAAGGTTTAGGCAGGTATTCAAATGCGCCTTTGGTATAGGCTGTCACCGCGCTATCTAAGTCCGAATGAGCCGTCATTATAACAACCGGGAGATCGGGGTATTGTTGCTGGCAAAGGTTCAGCAATTCAATGCCTGATTTTCCTGGCATACGTACATCAGAAATTAACAAATTGAAGCGGGCATTTTGTAAGTGTTTGATGGCATCATCGGCAGCGCTGGTTTGAGTCACTTGTAATCCAAGATCTTCTAAGGTCTCGTTAAGAACCCAGCGGATACTATCGTCGTCATCTACTAGAAGTACTTTCTTATTGCTATAGTCTATTTTCATTATGTTTCTCTGCATTTCTTACCAATTTTTGTGTTTAAACCTAGAAAAATCAAACCGGTAAATATAGACTAAAACAGGTTTCACTGGTTTTTTGATCGAGCTCAATAATACCTTGGTGCCGTTGAACTAAACTCTGAGCAATGCTTAATCCTAATCCGCTGGATTCTTTTCCGCTAATCGTCGGGAAAAAAATATCGTTGCTGAGCTCCTCTGGTATTCCGCCGCCATTATCTATGATGTCAATCCTGAGTACTTGGCGATATTGAGACTGGCCGATGGTATGTTGATGGATCATTCTAGTTCGAATAATCAATCTGCCTACACTATTGTTACCCTTTTCTGTCTGGATCGCTTCGGCGGCATTCTTAATTAAATTTAACAAAGCCTGCTGAATTTGATTTTGAGAAACGGTGATATCTGGCAAACTGGGATCATAGTCTTTTACTACCTGTTGAACTTCTGGAAATTGTAGAAGAACAATTTCTAGAGCTTGTTCGATCATTAAATGCGGATTGATCAATTGGGGTGCTTCAGGTGTGGCTGGCATTAATAATCGATCGACTAAAGCACCAAGGCGATCAGCTTCTCTAATTATGATTTGTGAATACTTATCAGAAAAATTGTCGGGTAGTTTTCTTTGCAGCAGTTGAGCGGCTCCCTTAATCCCACCGAGTGGATTTTTTATCTCATGGGCCAAGTTTCGGATCAGATTTTCACTGATTCGACTTTGTTGTTGTATTCGTAAATCTTTGCGGATATTTTGCTGGTGTGCGCTAGTCTGCAATTCTAAAAGCAGGTCATCGCCGCTGAATACTTGGCAGGGTGTCACCATTAGATTAGTACGAATGACGCCAGTCGCTACTCTTAGTTCAACGTCTTCGATAAAGCCAGATTGCTCTTGCTCTCTAAATGGGTTGAGTATCGATGGCGATAAATCGCCTTTGACTAGTTCAAAAAATGTTTCGATTTCGAGCTGGCGGTTAGAAAAGCCCAATAGTTGCTCTGCAGCGGGGTTAAGCTGCAATATTTGATATTCGCTATCGAGCAATACCAACGCGGTGCTTAACAGATTGATATTGAGTTCTGGATTGAAGGATTTATTCAAAACATGAGGCTTTATCTGGAGTATTTCATCAAGCATAGTGGATATTTTAGTGCGTTGCACGGTTTTGGTGCGCGTTATGCTTTTTTGATCTGATAATGTAGGATGGAAAGTTCGAATAACAGACAAAAAGCAAAAGAAAAATCTTTTGTCCGCTATTCAAGCTATGGAGTCAATTGACTAATAGAGGATCCGACTCTTGATTGTTCCCTTAATTAATTTTAATCCCTCAAAGGCATCCTTGCTGGAAGTTTGGTCAATATCGGTTACCACATAACCCACATCGGCATTCGTTTGTAGGTACTGCGAAGCGATATTTACACCAGTTTCTGAAAAAACATCATTGATCTTAGCCAAAATACCGGGTTCATTATGATGAATATGACATATGCGATGTTTATTGATCAATTCAGGCAAGCCCACTTCAGGGAAATTTACTGAAGAGAGTGTAGAGCCATTATTGCTATATTTAACCAATTTTTCGCTGACTTCAATGCCAATATTCACTTGCGCTTCTTTAGTACTACCCCCGATATGCGGCGTCAAAATGGTATTATCAAATTGACGAAGTTTAGAAACAAATTCTTCCTGATTCGATTTGGGTTCGGTGGGAAATACGTCGATTGCCGCACCGTAAACTTTGCCGGTATCCAATGCTTGGCTAAGCTCATCGATGTCGACAACTGTACCACGAGAAGCGTTTACCAATATGGCTCCTTCTTTAATATGATCAAAGGCTTCTTTGTCCATCATGTTTTGAGTTTGGTCGGTTTCTGGGACATGAAAGGTGACTACATCAGAAGTTGCTAATAATTTATGGAAGCTATCGGCAGGGCGCGCGTTACCCAATGACAGTTGTTTATCTATATCAAAAAATTGCACTCTCATTCCCAGATTTTCGGCTAATATACCGATTTGAGTTCCGATGTGACCGTACCCCACAATTCCTAAGATTTTTCCTCGTGTTTCAAATGAATTGGCAGCAGATTTCAACCATTCGCCACGATGAGCAGCGGCATTTTTGGCGGGAATGCCTCTTAACAGTAAAATGATTTCCGCTAGTACTAGTTCGGCAACGCTCCGGGTATTGGCAAAAGGCGCATTAAAAACCGGAATGCCTTTTTGGGTGGTGGCACTCAGATCCACCTGATTAGTACCGATACAAAAACAGCCAATGGCAGATAACTTTGGCGCAAAGCTCAGTAATTTTTCAGTGACTTGGGTTCTGGAGCGGATCCCTAAGAAATTAGCATCGGATAAAACTTCTCGTAATTCATCTTGTGGCAAGGACTTACTGGCGGTGAATAGGTTGCTGTAACCATCATTACGAAACACCTCTTCGGCACTTGGATGGATCCCTTCTAATAGAACGATCTTAATATTTTCTTTAGCTAAAGAAGTATTTTGGCTAGTCACGATTGATTTCCGTTGAACAGTTATTTGACAGCAAAAGCATATGAAAAAAATGTTTAATTAGCTAGTCATTTAGTGGATTAATCCGACATTTGGGTTATATTTTTTGGAAATAAGCGGCTTGTCCTAACGTGGAGGAATAAGCGTTAAATCAGGAAATGAGCAAGTTTTGTTGTTCTAGTACATCCCTTCACAGGGATTAGTCAAAATCCCTGTGAAGGGGGACTAGGTGCTGCTGGACGAAATCGACCACGGTTTCAATTGATTCGAAGACTTCGGCAGTCAACTCATCATCGGCCGATGTAAAGCCATAGCTTTCTTCCAGTGCAGTAATGACAGAGACAATAGCCATTGAATCAAACTCTGGAATATCACCTAACAAAAGTGCATCATCATCCATTTCTGTCGGTATGACATCTAACGAAAGAATATCGATTAGCAATTGTTTTATTTCAAGGGTGAGTTGTGCATTTGGCATAATAAGGCCGAGTATAAACAAATTGCGCGGATTCTAGCAATTATTGAAATTGAATGCACGGGCATTTTTTCACTAATAGGTCAATCTCACGGTGATAGTCGTTTAACCTAGAAAAATCAGTTGAAGCATGAAAAATAGCGCCACCCCGCAACGAACCTGACTATGCGAAAAATGGGCTCATCGCTGGCAAGGAGACCACGCCATTTTTTACTAGGTCATGCACGCCACAGGATAGCACTTTTTCCACGAACCCAACTGATTATTTTAAAGTTTGAATCTAGATAGTGATCAAAGTGGCGAACCGCTGTATTATCGAAGCTTCATTTAATCAGTCGAATGGTAGGTGTTCATTTTATACCCGTATATGCCCCGTTTTGATCAAGTAAAGAATTGGGAATATTGTAAGTGGTCAAACGTTTCAATGACTTTATAGGAACAACTATCGATGTTTTTACTGAGTCATTAATATTCATCTAAGTTATAGGTATGGGTAATGTATGCATAAAATAGCTGGGGCAGGCGGAACCAATGGTGGAATTGGTCGTTATTTAATCGGTCTTACGTTGATGTGTATTGGTGGATATTTATTCTTATCCAAAATAATGGTTACTACTGGCGCCTTTTCTAGAGGTTTTGGTATGGGAACACATTTATATGGAATTGGCAGTAGTGGTTTTGGAGTGACAGGAGGAATGATCCTCATCCCGTTTTTTATTGGCATTTTCATGATTTTTTGGAATAGTAGAAATATTTTTGGCTGGTTAATAAGCGGTTTAAGTGTTGTTGCTCTTATTGCAGGTATAATTGTAAACATTAGAATGACTTTGATGCCAATGACAGGATTCGATATTCTAATGCTAATTGTTTTGATGGCTGGCGGTGCTGGGATGTTTTTTAGTTCGTTAAGAAATTATGACAAATCATGACGCCATTAATGCGAATGGTAACGGACATTTAATGATGTTTGAGAACAATAAAAAATTAATTGGTAAACACGTCATTTTGGAATGTGCTGGTGCTCAAGCGCATCTAGGCATAGTCAAAATGAAAGCATTAATAAATGAAGCGGCAATAAAGGCTGGTGCAACACCGATCACTAACAAGTTTCATCATTTTGGCGAAGGCATGGGGGTGACTGGTGTACTAGTACTGGCAGAATCACATATCACAGTACATACTTGGCCAGAAAATAATTATGCCGCCTTTGATTTTTTTATGTGTGGAGTGTGTGACCCTGAGCTAGCCGCTCAGTTTGTTATGGATCATGACAAAGACGGGGAATATTCAATGATTTCAATTGACAGACAACGACCAATGAATATTGAATCTAAATTAATCGCTTGAACCAATGTCAAAAAGTTAGAAATATTTTAAATAAGGATTTTAATATGCTAAGAAAATTTTCTAAATGGATATTTATATTGAGTATCTTTGCAGTAGTTGGATGTACATCCGAACAGGAGAAACTGCTAAAAAGAGTAGAATCTAGAGTAGTGGATGCTGAGCGCGCTGTCGTTCAGCTTAAATCACATCTTCGCAATGGGACAATGCGAAATGCAAAACTATTAGTTCAATATGGAGCCTATCTTAAACGACAGAAGCCTGACCTTGCAGAAATTATCGATACGCTTCAATCTGAAGGCACAGTGAATGGATTGATGTTAAATAACTTACAGCATCGCTTTTCTCAAGCAAAGTTAGACAGTACGACGGTGGCAAGAAAAGACATAATTGCAGCGAGTAATACATACAATGAACTAGATTCAATTATTGAAGCTGCAAGTCCGAATAGTTTTAATATGATGCTGACCGATCAGATTAATGTGCTTGCCGATATGTCTGATGGCAAACTTAGTCGTGTCGAATCGATGAGTAAAGAAGCTAGTCTTGCCGCTAATAAAAGTAAAGATTATGGTGCGGGTAGTCAACTAGTTGGAAATCCAAATTACGGTTCGTGGCATCGAAATTCTAATGGAAGTTCTGCTTGGACATGGTTTGCAGCTTACGCGATGTTCAACTCGATGAATCGTAGTCCTATTTATTATGATCGTTGGTCAAGAAATCGAGATTATAGTTATTATGGTAGCGTTGGACGACATCATTATATTTCCCCTAAACAAAAAACATCACAAACCCAATTAGATAAAAATTATAAGGACAAGTTTTCAAAACAAGGTAAGAAATTTCAAAGCCCCTATGCAAAAAATAAAATTACAACAGCAAAAGTTTCTCAACAAAGAAAAGTGGCACGCAGAACAGCCTCAAATAGAAGAGCAGGCTTTTCAAGTAATCGTCAAGGCACCGCGAGCAGTCGAAGTGCATCATCCAGAACATCTCGCAGTTCATCTCGCGGCAAATAAAAAGGAAAATAACAAATGAACGATTTATTTACATCCTATCAACTGAGCATATTGTTTATTAATTTCAGCTTAGCGATTGCCGCGATTTGCGCCACTCGAATAATTCTTGGAATGGTAACAGGAGTTAACTCAACATCTGAATTGTCAAAACGTGATAATTTTGCTTTTGGCATATCGGTGGCTGGGGGGGCTCTAGCAATTGCCACCATACTTCTTGCGACTCTTTCTGGCGAATCTGCTGCCACTTTAACTCAAGAAGTTGGCAATATTACGGGATATTTGGTTGGTGGTATTGTTTGTTTAGTTGGTGGAATGATGTTCAATGATCTCGTGATTTTTAATCAACTGTCGCTTAAAAACGCGATAAAAGAGCAAAATATTTCTGCTGGTATAGTACAGGGAGCAACCATGCTGGCACTTGGAATAATGATTGCGAACGGAATGGACTGGGAACCAACTGGCGATATTACTGAAGCATATATCATCCTTCCAATATTGGTTGTGAGCCTATTTATTTTATTTCTTGTTTCTAAATTTCGCGCATTGATTTATAAAAAACGCAATGGCGGAAAATCTCTACAGCAGGCATTAGCCAATTGTAATTCGGCATTGGCCATTCGTTATGCTGGTCATTTAGTGGGTACTGCATTGGCTATTGGGGCAAGTAGTGGCGTGGTTACCTATCTTAATGCGGATAAGGTGACTTCGCTCCTTAATTGGGCTCTGGTCGCAATCGTTATTACTGTAGTCATTTCACCTTTATCAATGTTAGCTAGGAAATTTGTTCTACCGGGTATTAATGTTTCGCAAGAAGTCGATGAGCAGGAAAATATAGGAATCGCGTCAATTGAAGCCGTTATTTTTATAGCTATTGGGTTGGTATTCAAAGGACTTGCCGGATAATGACCCTTAGTTCAACGGTTGCTCTAGCACCCAGTAAGCGTCAACTTATTCATCACGATATTGTGCTGATAGTGAGTATGCTTGTGCTTGCAGCTTGCGGTCTTATTTATGAATATTTGTTGGCACATTATGCTGGCAGAATTATCGGTGCTGTTGAAACGACGATTTATGCCATGATTGGTGTAATGATTGTATCGATGGGGTTAGGCGCATTTTCTGCGAAATGGATAAAAAACCCATTTGAAGGAATGGCATGGCTTGAGCTTCTTATTGGTCTGCTAGGTTCGGTGGCTGTGCTAATCATGGCTAGTATGATGGCGCTCTCTTTTACCCTACCTCATTGGTTGGCCGATATGTATGGACTTCATCCTTCGGTTTATACCCAAGGAGGAATGGTTGAATCGCTAAAAGCGGTGGCAAGTTTTACCCCATTTGTGATCGGTTTTGTATTGGGATTTATGGTGGGTATGGAAATCCCATTGATTGCCAGAATTCGTGAACATATTCACCAAAGGCATTTAAAAAATAATACCGGAACAATCTACGGCGCCGATTATATTGGCGCTGGGATAGGTGCTGCCATTTGGGTATTGATTTGTCTTAAACTTCCCATAATGACCGCGGCAGTGGCAACCGCTTCAGCGAATTTGATTATCGGTTTGATCTTTTTAAAGTATTACCAGTCAGAAATGCAACGTAAAAAAAGGTTGTGGGCAGCCAATATATTGATGTTATTTGTGATTCTTTTACTCGGCTACACTGGATCAAATTGGGTCGAAAAGATGAATTACACTCTGTTTGAAGATTCACCCATCTATACGAAAGTAACCCCCTATCAACATTTGACGGTGACAGAACGTATTGTTGGTCATGGGTTGCCGAAGGTGACCAGTTTATACATTAATGGTCGTTTGCAGTTCTCCTCTAATGATGAACACGTTTATCATAGTTATTTGACTTATCCTGCAATGGTGGCTTCTGCAAGACATGATAACATCTTGATTATCGGTGGCGGTGATGGACTTGCCGTGCGTGATGTTTTGAAATGGTCACCAAAGGCTGTGACATTAATTGATCTTGATCAAGATATGATTGAAATGTTTCAAGGAAAAAGCGAAAACTTACCTCCACAACTGGCCAAAACACTCGTATCGCTCAATGCTAATGCATTAAATGATAAAAAAGTGAATATTATCTTAGGCGATGCGTTTATAGAAATAGGAAAGTTAGTATCGCAAAAAAAAATATTTGATACCATCATTGTTGACTTGCCTGACCCTAGTCATCCTAACTTAAATAAGCTGTACAGTGATATGTTTTATTCTCGCGTAAAGGAAGTGTTAAACGGCGATGGTGTGGTCGTTATTCAATCGACGTCACCTTACCACGCTAAACAAGCGTTTATATCTGTAGGAAAAACACTAAATTCGGTTGGTTTAAAAACAGAGCAATATCATACCAACGTTTCTACGTTTGGAGACTGGGGTTGGACTATCGCAACAAAGTATGGACGTTCTGTAAAAGAACGAATAGAAATGACCGAATATTTGCCTGTCAAAGACCCGCTTATTTCTAAACAATCAATGTTAGCCGCTTTTGTTTTTATGCCAAATTTTTATAATAATATGGGGCAGGTAAAAATTAACAGAATTGGAACAAATACGATATATCAATATCATCAAGAAGCTTGGAATAAATTTGATGGTGTATTTTACTCAAATCCTGAATCAATAGGTAATGGCGCATCAAATGATGCAAATTAATAAACAATGGAGATTATCAATGTCATTCGATCTAAATGAGCTTTGTTTAAAGCTTAACCAATACGAAACCACAGAAGGAAATCGATTTACTGCTGAAGTAATTGACGAGCTTATTGAAATTAGTTGCTCAAATGCTGAGGACTTTCCAATCCGGCTGTCTGTCACTAATCAGCAGATTATTGCTTTGTCCCATTTATTTTCTGAAGATGACATCATTGCTGAAGAATTACTTTCACTTAACGACACTTTGTTACGTTTATCACCAGTGATACCTCTTAGTTCATTTGGTAAAGATGGCAAGCTTTATTTTATTTTTGGTGCAATGCCACTAGGAACTACCTTTGAAAATTTGGTCCATGAACTCGAAGTTCAAGCGGAAAATACAGTTGAAGCACTTGAAATTCTTCAAGAATTGATGGTTGCATAAGGAGAATATTATGGGAATTATGTCTGATTTATTTAAAGCATTTAAGGGCGGCGCTAACGAAGTTGGTGAAGCGATTGTTGATAGTCAAGCCATTCGAATTTATGAGCAAGAAATTAGAGAGGCCGAAAAAGCAATCCAAGCGGCCAAACAAAACCTCACGAAACTCAAAGCATCGGAAATGGCGCTTTCTCGTAAAATAAAATCGTTTGATGACGACATCAGCGATTATGAAGAAAAAGCCATGGCAGCGCTAGACGCTGGAAATGAGAGCTTAGCAACAGAGATTGCTGAAAGGATCAGTGAGCTAGAAGAGGAGCGTACGCCTTTATCAGAAGAAAAAAATGCTCTACAAAAAGATGTTAATGGCATTAATAAATTAATTAAAACTCGTGATAAAACTATCGCTAAGAACAAGCGAGAACTTGAAAAAGTAAAAACGATAGAGCAGGTGCAAAAAACAACGTCAAGTATTTCAAGTAATATGGCTGCCACTAATAGTTCTACCAATAGTGTTAAACGTTCCTTGGAAAGGATCAAAGCCAAACAGCAAAGACAAACCGATGAAATGGCTGCAGGAGAGTGGTTAGAAAAAGAAAATTCTACCAATGATCTAGACAGTAAAATCAAAGCTGCTGGTTTAAGTGGAAAATCCAGTGGAACCAGTGATGTCTTAGCTCGTTTAAAGGCCAGAAAATCAGCGAAATAAAACTCGCTTAATAATGTCAGTCAATGGACCCTCAAGCAAGAAAATGATGGTCATATTGAGCATTGTTTTTATTTAAGGAACCAAAATGTTTAGGAAGTTAGTTAAAGCTTTTTCTTCTAAAGAAAAAGATGTTGTGAGAAATATCTCAAGTGCATCTGATCTATTAATTGGAGATATCATTACGTTTAAACCGCGTAGCGAGCTTCCTAAATCCTTGCAAGGCGTAGATGCTGAAGTAATGGGACTGGGGTGCTATGAGTACAGAGACGAGCAAGAGAGAGAGTTCACAATGAAAACGATTGATGGAGACGTTTTTTTTCTTGCACTCATAGATGATGATGGAGAGCGTTATTTATCTTTATCGAAAAAAATCCTAGCCAACAATGTATCGAAACTTTTCGATGAGCATGATTTTAGTGAAATATTTGATGAAGTTGTTTTTGCTAAAAGCTTAAGGCTACAAAGCGATCCCAGTGAAAAATTAATGGGTTGGCTTGATGATGACTATAATCAAACAGTAAAAGCAAAACAAGGATTCTATCATCCTAACTTACCAAAACCTTCTGGAACCGGGCAAGAGTTTTTGAGTCATTATTGCGAAGCTGGAAATGACGACTATGGTTTACAAATTGAAATATGGCAAGATGGAGAAACCGATGTATTTGTAAATTGCAATTGCGCTGAGGATGTTATTCAGGATTTTTGGCCAGCGAGCAAATAATTATTCGATATATTAATACCCTCAATGTATTAAAAAAATGGGGTTACCTGAAGCTAAAGCAGAGTCAAGAGGAGTTTGTATCTTACCTAGTAGATTCGGTTTGTTTTCAAAAATTAAATTTATTATTGAACCGTTATTTTCATTTTATATATGACAAAAATATTGTGATGTTGGTTTTAGACTAAAACGGCTAGACGAGGGTTAATCGCTAACTAATCACCTTATGAAATAAATTATTGAGTGAATCGTAATCAAAGTTCTTCCCTAAGTCAGAACCACTATAACCTTCAAGCCTTTCTAGTTCGGAAATAATAAACTCATTGATAATCGGAACCGCCGGCGCGATTTCTTTTTCAAGAGCTAGTTTTTTCCGTTCGATCAATTTTGTTATAGCACAGTCAAGCTCACTTCCTGTATCAACTAGGTTTCTCAGCTTATCAAATTCAATAGGTGCAGGCGTACCTTCCTTTTCCATCCATAGAATAGACAGCAAAGGTCTCAGCACATAAAAGTACTTTTTAAGCGGAACCATTGATTTTCTTAAATAACCACGATAGTTGGTCTTCGCCATGCTTCGATAATGATAAATACCTTTTTCCACAGAGTAGCTAGACGATAAGAGTTCTCTCGCTGTATTAGCGAACACACCATCATCACGATAGATAATCGAAGAATGTAACCATTCAACAAATGAAGGATTCGATTTTTTAAACAGTTTTAACGCTTTACGAACATCCCATCCGCTGATATCAATTTCATCAACGATTGGATATTCTATAACGTCTCGTTTTTCTTCTAGATCAACGGCCACATACCAATCTTTCGAATGAGCATAGATAAAACGGACATCATAGTCGCTATTTGGCGATGCAAAGCCCCATGCTCTGCTGCCAGATTCAACGGCATATAGAACTTTCACACCATGTTCTTTCTCAGCGATGTCTATTCTGCGTTGTATCTCTTGTTCAATTTCTTTTGGAATCACTTTTTCCATTGCGTTTACTCTTCTATATACAATTTAGTATGGTGCTGCTATTTGATGCATTTCTTCATTATTAAGATCATGTACTAAATTAGCCTCATTAATTTTGTCAATGTTGTTTTTGGAGGCTCTAAAAATACAACCATTTTCTGACCATAATAATTCATTTTTGTACACTTCACACCATTCCCAATTTTCTTTTTGTATTATTACTCCATCAAAAATTAATAGGTGGCTTTCCCAAAATGAAGGTGCGGCCCGTGGTGTTGACCTCGTCCATTGGTGCCAATATTTTTCGATGATCTTATTTTTACTGAGCTCTTTTGTAAATTTAATGTGCTCTTGATTTTTATCTACGAGTTTCCAGCCATTTCTAATTAGTCTGGCCGGATAGACCCCATTTTCTAAAACTTCCCGATCAGATTTTAATCCCGTTAACTTACAGCCTCTAAACTCATTGTAAGATTCAGAACCGTCGTAAAGCATGTAACTAGAGTTATTGTTAAACAAACCTCCACCACGGCCGCCTACATTGCGCCAAAGTGAAAGGGCTTTCAACCAAGGAGCTTTCGAAACGACAGTATATGCTTCGCCTTTTTTTATTGCTGAATAGATAAGGAGTCCGCCATCAGGAGATATATCTGAACAATATTCATAAATTTTTCCTTTTAACCACTGGTAGCTTTTTACTTCGTCGTTCTTAAGATCCCAAGAAAAAAGACCAACTTGTTTTGCTGGTCCTCGTCTGATGATTACTGCTTTATCTGATTTTGTGGGAATCAGCACAAAGTTTTTTGCTCTTACTATATTTGTCATCTATTAGTTTCTCAATCCTTGGTTAGTATTTTTTTTACATCACCTTGTTTATCTAGCTGAAAAATATCCAAATCGTTGGCTATGAATAGATTCCCTGAGTAAGCTTCCTTTGCTTCATTTTCGATGTCAAAAATTGAATCTGGCTTATCTTTATCTGGCTGATAGCGTGCACTAAAGTGGGTTAGTATTAAATTCTTTATACCAGCTGATTTAGCAAAATTACCTACCTGTTTGGCATAACTATGCTGTGGCCCTGCACCCACCTTTTTCGCAATTTCTTCGGTATAAGTTGCTTCATGTATAACCAAGCTTGCAGTCGCTGACTCGGCTCTAATCAATTCAGGCGTACCGTTATCGCCACAAATGATGACTTTTCTAGCTTGATTTTCTGGTAACGTACAATCTTTTGGATCAATTATTGAACCATTGTCTAATGCAATAGATTCACCACTTTGCAATTTTCCCCATAGTGGTCCTTGAGCAATACCTAGTGTCTCCAACTTATTCGCATCGAGCCTTCGTTTAGCCGGTTTTTCGGTAAACGTATAACCGAAACTAGGTACTCTGTGAGACAACTCTACACAACCAACATCAAAATTTTTTAATTCGATAGTTGAATTCAATTCTTCAACATCTAAGAAGTTGATTTCATAACCTAAATGAAGATCAGTTGCTTGAACAACAGCAGATATAAATTCCTTAATTCCTTGCGGCGCTATAATTGTAATTGGTTCTGTTCTACCTGCCATTGCAGAGGAGGCTAGCAAGCCCGGCAGTCCGTAACAGTGATCACCATGGATATGAGTAATACAAATCGCTTTTAGGTTTTTTAATGATAAGTTGGTATGTTGTAATTGGTGTTGAGTTCCTTCTCCACAATCTATCAGGTACCAAGATTTACTGGCTTGCTTACGCAGCGTCAGTCCACTTATGTTGCGTAATTTTGTTGGAACTCCAGAAGAGGTTCCTAAAAATGTTATTTCCATAATAATTTGCTGCTTTGTTATTGATGTTTTAGCTAAAAAATCTATTTTATGACTGTAGTCTTGAGATATTTAAGCATTTTTAATCCAGGGTAATCAATTATAGATTTTCCTTTTTGTTTTACGTTACGACGATATTTTGGATAACTAGAACGATAATAGCAATCCCAGTAACTAATTATTCTTTGATAGGTCAAGCTAAGAAAGTCGGGATTTTCTTGAATGAAATCGCTCATTGCCAATTTGTCCATTGATTCTCGATTATTGTAAATCAATTCAATAATTTCTATTACATATTCACCCAGTAATTGAAATATAAAAGGTTCAACAAATAGCTCTTTAGAGTCAAGAATCTTCTTTAGGCAACGCTCTTTAACATATCCACTGTGATGCCTGCTAAAGAAGCAGTAAACTAGTAGTTTCTGTCTTTTCGTAAGCAACCATGTTTTCAGTAGCTGATTCTCATTAACATAAATCCTTTTCGGAATAGTAATCTCTTCCTGATTTATATTAACTGTGAATTCTCCATTAGGCTCGAACTTCGACTTTAGATTGAATATTCTATAAATTCGCTCAATATCTTTTTCAAGATATTTTGGGAAACTGTTTTTTATTAATTCTATGTTCATATCTAATGGAAAACTCAAAAAAATGATTTTTTATGTAGAAAACTGCTGCTACTAAAATACGACTAATCAATATTTATCACTGATTAGTCGTTGAAACAATTAATACGATTATTTAATCTGGAACATTACCCGTAATCTTAACCATATCTTTCATTACACCTTCTAGTCCATTGTAAACGGTCATATGATCAATCTTACCAGTAATTCTTTCCAATACCTCTAATTCCTTAAGTCGCATTAGAGTCGCGTTACCTTCCATTACTTTAGCGGTGTTATGTAAAGAGCGAGTCGCTTGAGTTTCTTCGCGACGCTTGATCAAATTGGCTTCGGCGGCTTTTTGTGCTTCTACAACTTGATTCAAAATACTCTTCATATCACCCGGTAAAATAATATCTTTAACACCAACATCCAATATTTCTAGGCCATAAGTTAGTGCCTTGGCTTTTATTCGGTTTTCAACAACCTGATTGACCATGTCTTTATCTTCCAAGATAGAGTCAAGGGTTCGAGTACCAACCACTTCACGAAGCGCCAACTGAAATTCTCGATATAGGAACTCAGTATGGTTCTTCAGTAAAGTCGCTACCTTTTCAGTATCTACTATACGATAACTTGCAGAAAGATTAATTCGCAAACTCACTCGATCTTTAGTCAAAATTTCCTGACCACTCACTTCCATAGTTTGTAAACGGCAATCTAAGCGAACCACTTCGACATTTCGATTGAAACGCCAGTAACCATAGTTGCCTGGTTTCAACAATCTTTCCAACTTACCATTAACCTTCAAAAGGCCAACATGGTTATCGGGTATTTCAATATAGTAGGTTGAGTTAACACCTGTGGCATAAATCGCACTACCTTTACTTCGTACTAAAGTAGCAAGTAATTTTTTATCGACAGCGAAGTCCTCACTGATATCGATTATCTTTACATCGACCTTAATCGCTACGTTCCAAAATATTTTAAATGTATTTGGCGACAGCACGTCCGTAACCTTACCATCGAGGTAAACTAAACCAACTTGATTCTCTTTGATATCAAAACTAACTACCTGATCGCCAAGCAATTCTTGATAGGCTGTTATCAGGAAACGTCCCAAGTGATGGTTTAGCTCTGCCTTGGTAATATCATATCTAAAAGTTGTCACACCTCCTGATAGATCGAATAGTCGATACTCACCAGGGTTCAAAATTTTTTCAAATCTATTTTTGCGAAATAACAACACTCGTTCGTTATCTGCTACATTTATTTTCTTCATTCCTAGCATCTTTTTTCTCCTTTTGTTTCTGTACTTATTAAACCAACAATGATGTTTTATCTGTTGTCTTTTTTAATGTCGGGCTTCCTGCCTCTAATTAGCAATCAGTATTTGAGGTAGGTGGGAGGTTTGATGAGAGGATTTTAAAACTAAAGTTCTTTGCGATAACTCTGAACTTTATCCAGATATTCCCCAAAAAAATATAGTACTTTCAATCTTCATCAAGCTTCGCACTTATCTAACCTATATTGACTGGTCATTAGTTGCTGAACTAATTTCGGTTTCGCTAAATGTCTAAATGCTACGCTTAGTATCTACCTTCACTTGCTCAGAAGCCCTTTGTTTACTTCATGGGGAGTCGAACCCCAACCTTTTTTTCCGGCCGTTGTGAAAGAACGGGAATCGATTTTTAGTCGATGGTTACTGAGGTCGGAATCGAACCGACTACAAATAGAATTAAATCTATTGCTCTATCCAAATGAGCTACAAAGTAGTTTTGTGTCTAGAACTAATATACAAATTTGGTACACAAGAAAGTATTCCTTTTGTGCCAGACTGGTCTGAGTTATAGCTGTGTTTAAATACAACCAATGTCAGCAACCAGAACCGTTAAACTCGTCATTATTTCCTAAACTCTTTTGGAAGAATCAGAACTTACTAATACCGTTCACTTCTAACTCTTCGCATTCTTTAATGAGCTGACTCGCTGTCTTTTACCTATATTAAGATAGGGTGACTTTGAGTCTTACTCCTTTTTACTAATTATTTTGTCATTGCTTTATTATGTAGGAGCGAATTCATTCGCGATAATTGGTACAGCTCCTGATATATCATCGCGGTTGCCAAAAGTAGGTTCTTTAAGAAAAACCGCTCCTACAAGTTAGACTCTATAACAACAATCTTCACCGTATCATTATCAATTTCGGTAGTGCTTATAGCATTGTCAATAAATTGGTTAATAATATTTATATTCGTTTTAACATGTTCACTCATCGAGTGAGTGATAAAACTACCTCCAGCGTTTAGCGCCAAAGGAAGTAAAAGTTGATCCGCTAAATGTTCTCCAACAACTGCTTTGGAATCAAAATACCGTTTTAGATTCTTTATCGCTTTTCCGGCAACTCTTTCCGCGGTCAATCCTCTTTGCGCAACTTCATCAAATAATTCAACGGTATTTTCAAACGCTAGTTTTAGCGATATCAAATTACCGGGACCAAATGATTCCACTTCATTTTCAAATAGCTCGTCCGAAGACCAATTTAGTTTTTGAGCCACTTTCTTAAGCTCCCTTTGGCTTACATGCTTTGGAATCTTCGAAATAAAAGTTGTGGCGCTCCTTGCCACTAGATCACCTCTATCTAAAAGTTTTAACCTATTTACCTCGTTTGATGGTTGAATGTTGGCAACCCATTGACCACCACCATTGGGGTAGAATCCGTATCTCAATAGCTCACAGTCAACCTGTAAATTCATTCCCTCTAATGCTTGTAAAAAGCTATGAGTTAAAAACTCATAGCTTGGCGCTTGCATGTTGTGTGTTCCACCTTCAAAGCTTACGCTCGATTGTTTCTCTGCTTTTAACAAAGCGGGAAGAATTGTTTGGAATACCAAACTAGTACTTCCTGCGGTACCGATAGCGAATCGATATTTTCCACCGGTTATTTTTCTGGGGGAAAATTCGATACAGCTTGAACCTAGTTCGTCTCCTTTTACATCCGCATCGCAAATTTCTGCTGCAGCCCTAACGCAGGTTAAATGTTGACGTAGTAAACCAGTCTTCTTTCTTCCAGCTCGAATATTCTCTATTCGAATTGACTTACCTAAACACATGGATAGGGAAAGAGAAGTACGTAAAATTTGTCCACCACCTTCACCTTTGCTTCCGTCGATTGTTAAATATTTTTTTTTCATTTTAAATTTTCATTCACTATTTTTTCGTTAATGAGAGTTTTTCCTCTCCCTAACCCTCTCCCAGCCAAAAGTAGGTCCCACGAGGGAAGGGTGAGGAAATTTAAAATCATTATCCCTTCACACAAACTACTTGCTTTAATGTATGAACTACTTCAACTAAATCGTTTTGTGCCTGCATAACCTTATCAATATCCTTATAAGCAGAAGGGGTCTCATCAATCACATCCTTGTCTTTCCTACATTCAACACCTTCAGTTGCTTGCAAGTGCTCTTCCATGGAAACTAGTTTCTTAGCTTTTGTTCTCGACATCACACGTCCGGCGCCATGACTACAACTACAAAAACTATCTTCGTTTCCGAGTCCTCTAACGATGAATGATTTCGCGCCCATACTTCCGGGAATAATCCCCATTTCACCTTCCCTGGCTCTCACTGCTCCTTTACGCGTTACGGTGACATTTTTCCCAAAGTGATGCTCGCGTGAAATATAATTATGGTGACAATTCACCGCTTCAACGTTCGCTTCAAATTCAAAACTTAAACTCGACTTGACTGCACCAATCACTCTTTGCATCATGACTTCACGGTTTGTTCTTGCGAAGTTCTGAGCCCATTCAACCGCTTCAACGTAATCATTAAAATGATCACTTCCCTCGGGCAAGTAAGCCAGATCTTTATCGGGTAAATTAATATGCCATCTTTGCATATCTTTTTTAGCTTGCTCGATAAAATGAGTTCCAATTCTATTTCCGACTCCTCGAGAGCCGCTATGCAACATAAACCAAACTTGGTCAGCTTCATCTAAACAAATCTCAATAAAGTGATTCCCTGTTCCCAATGTTCCAAGATGCGCTACATTGTTGGTTTTTTTCAAAACAGCATGCTTATCGCACAATCGATCAAAATCCGTTGATAGACTAGTCCACACATTTGTCACATCGGTTGGCAAATTGCTCCATGCACCTTTATCTCTTCCTTTTCTTGCTTGAGCTGAACGTCCATGAGGCACTGCTGCTTCAATGACCGTTCGCATAGCAAATAAATTATCAGGCAGTTGACTCGCATTCATATTGGTTTTAACTGCCATCATTCCGCAACCGATATCAACGCCAACAGTTGCTGGAATAACCGCTCCTAATGTAGCTACAACGCTTCCGATAGTCGCTCCTTTTCCTAAATGCACATCGGGCATTGCTGCAACCCATTTATGAATAAAAGGTAGTGATGCAATATTCTTCAATTGTTGCTTCGCTTGCTCTTCAAATGGAACGCCTTTTGTCCAAGATTTGATTGGAACGCCTGTTGACTCCATTACTTCATAGTTAACTTGTGAAGAGTTGTTTTGAGTTTCATTACTCATTTTATATATCCTATTTTTCTTTTATTCAATATTTATACATTAGATTATTGCGAATGCCATGCCAGTTTTTAAGAAATGTGCAATATATTGATTAACTTATTGTATTTTATAGATAAATTGATAGATGATTCGAGCCAGTTAAAATTGACAACACTTAGATTGGATGAAATAATCTATCGAAATAAATATGATAATATAAATAAAGATATGATTTTTAAAAAATCTAAGAAAACAACCGTAGTTAGTATTTTAGGCACGAATCTCGATAGAAGAGGAAAAAATGCAAAGCGTTGGGATAAATGGCGGCCTAATATAGCGCTTTGTCAGCAAGAAGATATGATTGTAGATACCTTGGTTTTATTGCATGAAGAAGGGTTTAAACGATTGGCGGAGCAGGTAGAACAAGATATCGCGACCGTATCACCTGAAACTGAAGTCCTGTTTCACCAAGTGGATTTCTCAGACCCATGGGATTTCGAGTCGGTTTATAGTCAGCTGTTTGATTTTAGTCAAAGCTATCACTTCAAACCCAATGAAGAAGATTACCTAATCCATATCACCACGGGAACGCACGTTGCACAGATATGTTTGTACTTACTAACTGAGACCAATTACCTTCCGGGAAAACTATTTCAAACATCCCCTGGTAATAAAGAAAATCCGACGGTCGGAAGATATCAGGTCATCGATCTTGATTTGTCCCGTTATGACCAAATTGCTTCTCGTTTTAATCAGGAACGTGTGGAAGGTGTTGATTATCTAAAGTCAGGTATTGAGACTCGTAACCTGAAATTTAATAAAATGATTGAGCAGCTTGAAAAAGTATCTGTGCTCTCCAAAGAACCCATGTTGATCACGGGCGCAACGGGCGCGGGTAAGACTCAATTGGTAAAACGAATCTTTGAACTCAAGCAGCAGCGAGGTCAAATTGCTGGGAAGTTTGTGGTAGTGAACTGCGCAACTTTGCTTGGTGACAAAGCTATGTCTGCTTTATTCGGTCATAGCAAAGGCGCATATACTGGCGCAACTGAAGCGCGCAATGGGCTACTCAAAGAAGCTGATGGTGGTTTATTATTTCTGGATGAAATAGCCGAACTCGGTTTAGATGAACAGGCTATGCTGCTTAGAGCTATAGAAGAAAAAAGCTATCTTCCACTAGGTGCAGATAAAGAAATAGAAAGCGACTTCCAGCTGATTGCTGGTACCAATAACAATATGAACAAGATAGTCGCCGAAGGGAAATTTCGAGAAGATTTATTGGCTCGAATTAACCTGTGGAGTTATCAGCTGCCTTCATTAAAAGAAAGGATTGAAGATCTAGAGCCGAACTTAGATTTTGAGCTCAATAAGTTTGCCAAAAAAGCAGGTCATTTAGTCAGTTTTAATAAAAGAGCAAGAGCAAAATATATGAAGTTCGCTATTTCACCTTCAGCATTTTGGAACGCCAATTTTAGAGATCTCAATTCAAGTGTTACTCGTATGGCCACTTTGTCTGAAGGGGGTCGCATATCCGAAGACATTGTTGAAGATGAAATAATTCGATTAAATGATTATTGGAGCGATGGATTACAAAATCCGTACGACCCAAGAAATATAGCGGCTCAACTGCTTGGTGAAGAGGGAGCTGTTCAACTAGATCTATTCGACCAATACTTACTAATGGGACTTAGTCAAGTTTGTAAAGATTCTAAATCAATGGCTGATGCGGGAAGAAAACTCTTTGGTGTTTCTAGGTTGAGTAAAAAATCGACAAATGACTCTCACCGATTAAAACAAGTGCTGGCAAAGTTTAATTTGACATTTGATGAGTTGAATTAATCATATTATTCAGTATGTTAGAAGAGGTGACCAACTCATGCTTTCAATAAGCGGCCACACTATGGTTTCATGAATAAATATTTCAAGTTTATGTCAAACGGGTATAAATTAATGATTATCTGTCATAAAGTAGTCATATTATTAATAGAAGCTATAATTCTATGAAAAAAATAGTGTTGAGTTAGACCATATGTCCGCAAAAATCATGTTAGTTGAAGATGAGCAGCCGATCCGGGAGATGTTGCGTTATTCATTGGAAAAGCAAGATTACCTTGTTATTGAAGCAGAAAGCGGTCAACAAGCTAGGGAAATATTAATGACCAATCGACCTGACTTGCTGGTAGTTGATTGGATGATGCCTAGTGAGTCCGGTGTGGAGTTTATACGCCGATTAAGACAGAACGAGGTTTGGTCTGATATACCGACAATTATGCTCACAGCCCGGGTGGAAGAAAGAGATAAAGTTAAAGGGCTTGAAAGTGGCGCAGATGATTATATGACCAAGCCGGTGGCTATCAAGGAATTTATCGCCCGTATAAAAGCATTGCTGAGACGAGCGTCACCCCATCAAAATGATGAACTGCTGGAGCTGATGGGAATTAAGCTAAATTTGGCAACCCGCCAATGTTATATTGACGATGTTTTGTGTCAGATCGGTGGCGCAGAATTTAATTTGTTAAAATTCTTTCTTGGTCACAAGAATAAAGTTTATTCTCGTTCGCAACTGTTGGATTTTGTTTGGGGACAAGGCGTCTATTTAGACGAAAGAACGGTTGATGTACATATGCTTCGATTAAGAAAAATATTAAAATCGTCTGCTAAAGAGAAATATTTTGTCACCGTACGTGGTATGGGTTATATGTTTTCTGATAGCACTATTTCTGATAGAAAAGACGATTAAGGGAATGGCTTAATGAATAATGCTTGGTCGATCGAGCTATCCAGAATTTTTGTTCTAATCGCGGCGACCCTTGTTTTAGGATTTGTATCCGGATTGTGGCTGTTTTCAATCTTATTCCACTTTGCGCTTTATCTTGGCTGGACATTGATCCAGCTGCGTAGTTTTGAGCGTTGGATAAGAAATGGCGCTCACTCAAAAAATGCCCCTGATACTAGCGGTATTTGGGCGTTGATCGTTCAGCATATCTACCGAACCCAGAAAAAAAACAAAGATAGAAAGCAAAGTTTGGCAAATCTGGCTAAACGCTATCAGGCTATTATGAAAGCATTGCCTGACGCGACCATTGTTTTGAATGAACAAATGGAAATAGAGTGGGCTAACCAAGTGGCTGAAGATATTTTGGGTGTCGATATTAATCGGGATACCGGTCATCGGGTGGATAATATTATTCGCGATCTAGCCATTCAGGATCTGCTGAATTGTTTTGAACCTCAATCAGATATCGAAATAATTTCTCCGGTTGATCCACAAAAAGTTTTGATCCTCACCAAAGTGCAATATGGTGATAAACAAACATTACTAACAGCAAGAGATGTAAGCCAGCGAATTGCGCTACAAAAAATGCGTAAGGCTTTCATTGCTAACGCTTCGCACGAATTACGTACGCCATTAACGGTAATTTCTGGTTATTTGGAAATGCTGGAGGGAGAGGATGAACTTCCTGTTTCGATGAGAAAATTGATTTCAAAAGCTCATCAGCAAGCACTGAGAATGGATCGTATTTTGGGCGACCTGCTCATTTTGTCCAAACTTGAGGAAAAAGGTTTTTCCAAAGAGCGAGGGGATACAGTTAATGTTCCAGAATTATTGCAGAGTCTAGTTGCCGATTTTAGAAAAACAACGGCTAAAGACACTCATAAAATTCAAACCAATTTTGATAAAGAGTTGAAAGTAAGGGTTATAGAACGAGAATTTTTTAGTCTTTGTCAAAATCTGATAAGTAATGCGATAAAATATTCTCCTGAAGGTTCCGTTATAAAAATAGGTTGGAGCATGGGAGAGGGGGGCAAGGCTTGTTTGAAGGTGTCTGACAACGGTGAAGGTATTGCGCCGGAGCATCTTTCCCGACTAACCGAACGGTTTTATCGGATTAATGTTAGTCGCTCTCGAACGGTGGGCGGAACCGGATTAGGATTGTCGATCGTTAAACATATTATGGAAAATTATGGCGGTTATCTGGATATTCAGAGTGAGTTGAATATTGGTTCAAGCTTTACGGCCTGTTTTCCGAGCTATCGAGTTCAGTCATCAGGTTGAGTCGTATCGACAAACAGTGGGGCTACTGTTTCATTGATCGCGGCAGATCTCTTACTTTCATCTTAACTGATTATTTTAGAATGAAATAAAAATATCTTGTCATAAAGTCGTCATAGTTAATTTGTATATTGATGACTTCTTAAACAAAGGAGCTTTTCTTCGTGAAAAACCAAATTATAATTCTTACAATCTTGGCCGCTTTGAGTTCGGCGGTAAAGGCAAGCGGATCTCCAGAAGAGATCGACTCATTGAGACAACAAATTAAACTACTCACTGAACGTTTGGACAAGCTTGAAGAACAACCCATAGAAACAGTAAACCAAAGTAAAAAATTTAAATCATCGAAAGCAAAAATAGAAAAATCCATTGCTGATAGACTTTCTTTTAAAGCGGATTTTAGAGAGCGTTATGAGATTATTGATCAGCAAGGCAAGGAGAAACGCGATAGAAATCGTCTAAGATTGCGAGCGGCACTAGGTATGCGTGTAAATAATGATTTATCTTTCACCTTAGGTATGGCTACCGGTGGAGATGATCCGGTTTCAACCAATCAAACCCTTGATGGTGGGTTTTCTACTAAAGATATTCGCCTAGATCTTGCCTATTTTGACTATAAATTTAACGATTCGCTCAAATTAACTGGCGGTAAAATAAAAAACCCCCTTTACAGGCCAGGTAAAAATTCTGCTTTGTGGGACAGCGATCTGAACCCAGAAGGTTTCGCTTTGAGGTTTAATAATAATTTTCTTCAAGCTAGTTTGGTTGGATTTGCTGTCGAAGAAAGAAAGGCGGCCAGTGACAGTTACATGATGGGTGGCCAGGTAATACACGGATTTAAAATGTCTGACACTTCTAAATTATTAGCGGGTGTCGGTTATTACAATTATTCAAATTTACAAGGCAACGAGCCTTTATATGATGGTAAAGCTAGAGGTAATTCAGTTGATGTCGATGGAAGTTTAACCAATGACTATAATATTGCTGAATTTTTTGCAGAATTTAAAACAAAATTTGTTGGAAAGTCATTGGCTGTTTATGTTAATTATTTCAAGAATAGCGCTGCTGATGATTTTGATACCGCGTATACTTTGGGTGTTAAATTTGGAAAGGTCAAAGGTGCTGGTACATGGGATGTTGGAATGTCCTACATCAATAACGAGGCAGATTCTATAGTTGGACTTTTCAATGATTCTGATTTTGCTGGTGGTAATACTGACGCAAAAGGTATCACGCTTAAGGCAGGCTATGGATTGAAAAAAAATATGGCTTTAGGGCTAGCTTACATCAATTCAGAAATAGGCCAGAGCCAAATCACACCAACCGACTATAACCGGCTTCAACTGGATTTTAAATTAAAGTTTAAATAAGCATAAGAAAACTAAAATAGTGATTATTTAAAAGGCACTCGTGAGGGTGCCTTTTTCGTTTTAACAACTGGTTTTTCTAGATTCAAATATTATATGTCATATTGCTGTCATAAAAGCTTCATATACTTGTCACAATTGAAATCTAATATGCTTATGTAAACCTAAATTAGAAATAATCTTAAATTCAGTAAATACATAGGCATATGGGGAAACAAATGAAAAAAACATTATTAATAATCGGTCTAATCGGTAGTATTACAGGCGTTTTTGCGGCGGGTCGAAATACCATCAATGTGGTTGGTTCATCAACGGTTTATCCTTTTTCTACGGTTGTAGCGGAGCGATTTGGTAAAACAACTGATTTTAAAACACCAAAAATCGAATCAACCGGTACCGGTGGTGGAATGAAATTATTTTGCGCAGGCGCTGGGATCGATACGCCGGATATGTCCAACGCATCTCGCCGAATGAAAAAGAGCGAATTTGATAAATGCCAAAAAAATGGTGTGACAGGGATTACTGAAGTGCTCGTCGGGTATGATGGTATCGTGATTGCTAATTCTAAAGATTCAAAGCAGATGACAATCACTCGTCTAGAGTTGTTTTTGGCATTGGCCAAAAATGTCCCGGCCCAAGATGGTAGCGAAACCTTAGTGGCTAATCCATATAAAACGTGGAATGAGGTCAATCCGTCTTTACCCAGGACTAAAATTGAAGTTTTAGGTCCACCACCTACTTCCGGAACGCGAGACGCTTTTGCAGAGCTTGTTTTAGAAGGTGGCTGTAAAAAAATTGCCTGGATCAAAGCAATCAAAAAGCAGGACAAAATCAGGTACAAATCCATTTGCCATGGTGTTCGGGAAGATCATGTATATATTGAAGCGGGCGAAAATGATAACTTGATCGTACAAAAGCTTAACGCCAACCCTAACGCTTTTGGAGTGTTTGGATTCAGTTTTTTAGATCAAAATTCTGACAAATTACAAGGTTCTAAAGTGGACGGTGTTGAACCGACTTTTGAAGGTATCGCCGATGGTAGCTATCCGGTTTCTCGTCCACTATTTTTCTATGTTAAAAATGCTCACGTTGGAAAAGTACCGGGTATTTCAGAGTTTTTAAAAGAATTCACCAGCGAAGAGGCGATGGGTGAAGAAGGTTACCTGACTGATAAAGGTTTGATCCCTCTGGGAGAAGAGAAATTAGAGTCTGTTCGTAAATCGGTACTTTCGCTGACAGAGTTGAGATTGTAAAAGTAGGTTTTTTTTCGGAAATATTTAATGCTAGGGTGTCATCCTGACATGAGCCTAAGCGAATTGAAGGATCTTAGATTTCTCAGTCGTTTGGGCTCTTTCGAAATGACAATTATTTCAGGTTTATATTAATGAATTCATCCACACTAATTTTTGTTATTCTCTTGCTGGCGTTGTTCAGTTACTGGTTTGCGATACAGCGAGCAGTCAAGGTTGCCGGTGGAATTACAAAAGTCAAACATTTAACCTCGCTACCAAAACAATTCGGTTTGTTGACTGCTTTTTGGTGTGGAATTCCTTCCTTGATTATCTTGCTTTTGTGGGTGATTTTTGAATCGAGCGTGATCGATTCATTTTTGATATCCAGCCTGCCGAAATCTGCCAATAGTTTATCTGACGATCAACTCAGTCTCTATTTGAACGATATCAAAGTTATTGCTGAACAAGCGATATTACAGTCATCAAATGATCCTGAGCAACAAATACTAAGTCAAGCCGCTAATTATCTGGTGGCACTTCAATCGAATGCCGCATGGTTAAAAAGCCTGCTTATTCTATTAGTTTCTCTAGCAAGTGTCAGTTATATTTTGAGTCAGTTTACTGCTGAATATCGGTCTCGAGTAAAAATGGAAAAAATTATCGGCGGCATTTTATGGGCTTGTTCCGGCATTGCATTGTTGACTACGGTGGGTATCATATTATCCGTTTTGTTTGAATCGATTCAATTTTTTAGTGCAATACCACCTTGGGAATTTTTGTTTGGAACTGAATGGAGTCCTCAAACGGCTATGCGAAGTGATCAGGTGGCTGGCTCGGGTGCCTTTGGTGCCATTCCGCTATTTGCGGGTACTTTGCTAATTACGGCAATCGCAATGTTTTTAGCCGTTCCTGTTGGGTTAATGATCGCTATTTATTTATCTCAATATGCTTCTGCAAAATTAAGGGAGATCGTCAAGCCCATGTTGGAAATATTGGCGGGTGTTCCGACAGTCGTTTATGGATTTTTTGCTGCATTAACGGTGGCACCATTGATCAGAGATTTTGGTGCTTGGTTTGGGCTGAGTGTGGCTTCGGAAAGCGCGCTGGCTGCAGGCTTAGTGATGGGGGTTATGATTATTCCTTTTGTTTCATCCCTTTCTGATGATGCGATCAGCGCGGTTCCCGATTCATTAAAAGAAGGATCTCTCGGATTAGGTGCCACACCTTCAGAGACTATAAAAAAGGTTCTGTTACCCGCCGCTATCCCAGGTATTGTTGGAGCTGTTTTATTAGCATTATCACGTGCGATTGGTGAAACCATGATAGTAGTGATGGCTGCCGGTATGGCAGCTAATTTGACCGCTAATCCGCTACAGTCGGTCACTACCGTAACTGTCCAAATTGTGACGCTTTTAACCGGTGATCAGGAATTTGATAGCCCCAAAACATTGGCTGCTTTTGCGTTAGGTTTAATGTTGTTTGTGACCACCCTGATACTGAATATTATCGCCCTAAAGGTGGTTAGAAAATATCGAGAACAGTATGATTAAAAAAGCAGGTTCAGTGATCACAATTACTAATCCGATTACCGAAAAAGTGATAGCAAGTTTACGCAAAAGACATCGCAAGGAGATACGTTTCAAAATATTAGGACGTATGGCCGTTGTTTTGGGATTTTTGTTGGTGTTAGTTTTAGTGGCTGACATCAGCCATAAAGCGCTTCCTGCTTTTCATCAACATTGGGTGAAACTGGAAATTAGTTATCAAAAAAATTGGTTATCAATTGAAAATTCAAATATAGAAAGTTTGCGGAGTGCAAATTATCGTAAGACTCTTAAACGATCTTTATACCAGATGTTTCCGCAGGTGAAGGGAAGAAAAGACAAACGAAAATTAAACAAAATAATTAGTAGCAATGCAGAATTTACCATAAAGAAATTTTTACTGGCATCTCCTGAGTTTTTTGCCAAAAAAATTCAGGTATGGGTACGGGTTGATGATGCCGTTGATAGCTACCTTAAAGATATAGGATCGCTGGGCGAAGTAGGTGCGCGCATCGATCAGAGTCAGGCGCAATGGGTAAAAAAGCTCAGCGATGACAAACGTATTGAAAAACGATTCAATTTTTCATTTTTTACCAATGGTGATTCACGGGAGCCAGAACTGGCAGGTGTTAAAGGTGCTTTAACCGGGACCATATTGACGATGTTGGTGACCTTAGCGCTTTCTTTCCCCTTAGGTGTTGCAGCTGCGCTTTACTTAGAAGAGTTTGCCCCTAGGGATCGTTGGACGGATATTATTGAGGTTAATATTAATAATTTGGCGGCCGTTCCCTCAATTATTTTTGGATTATTAGGATTGGCGGTGATTATTAATATGTTTGGTTTACCTCGTTCGGCTCCGCTAGTGGGAGGCATTGTGCTAACCTTAATGACTTTACCCACGATTATTATTTCTAGCCGTGCGTCGATCAAAGCTGTACCTCCTTCGATTAGAGAAGCGGCGATGGGTATCGGTGCTTCTAAGATGCAAACGACATTTTCTCATGTGCTACCGATGGCGATGCCAGGTATTATGACTGGAACCATCATTGGTTTAGCACAAGCATTGGGTGAAACAGCGCCATTATTAATGATTGGTATGGTGGCGTTCATTGTAGATGTACCTACTAGTATTACTGATGCATCAACGGTTTTACCGGTGCAAATATTTTTGTGGGCAGATAGTCCTGAACGTGCATTTTTAGCGAAAACATCGGCAGCCATATTAGTGTTGTTAGGATTTTTGTTAGTGATGAATTCAATCGCCGCGGTCTTACGCAAAAAATTCGAAAAGTAGGAAAAATAATGGTTGATATCTCTTCATCAGAAAGTTTACTTTCTGTAGATACAAAAATTAATGGTACCGTTGGAAATAGTTTTGCAGACGATGCCAAAATGTCGATGCGTAATGTGAATGTTTTTTACGCCGATAAGCAAGCGATCAAAGGTATTAGTTTAGATCTTGCTCGGAACCAAGTGACGGCATTAATCGGGCCATCCGGCTGTGGAAAGTCAACCTTTTTGCGTTGTATGAATCGAATGAATGATACCATTCCAATTTGTCGGATCGAAGGTGAATTTAAATTAGATGGCAAAGATATTTATGCTAAAAAAATGGATCCGGTATTGCTTCGAGCGAGGGTTGGCATGGTTTTTCAAAAACCGAATCCATTCCCCAAATCTATTTATGAAAATGTCGCTTATGGGCCAAAAATACATGGACTAGCATCGAATAAAGCAGAGCTTGATGAAATTGTAATCACTAGTTTGCAAAAAGCTGGCTTATTTAATGAAGTGAAAGATCGATTGGATGAATCTGGAATAGGGTTATCCGGTGGACAGCAGCAAAGATTATGTATTGCACGCAGTATAGCGGTCAGTCCCGAAGTGATCTTAATGGATGAGCCTGCTTCTGCGCTCGACCCCATTGCAACAGCGGTAATTGAAGAGTTAATTGATGAATTGAAAGAAAAATATACCATTGCCATTGTGACTCATTCGATGCAACAGGCGGCCAGAATTTCGCAAACAACGGCTTATTTTCATATGGGGCAATTAGTTGAAATGGGTTCCACATCGAAAATTTTTACTAACCCCAGTCATAAATTGACAGAGAATTATATTACCGGGCGGTTTGGGTAAACAGAAAAATTATTTAGAGGCAATTATCATGGAAAATGATCTACATTTATCACAACATATTTCAAAGCGGTTTAATCAAGAATTGGAAGAAGTGCGTAACCAGGTGTTGAAAATGGGTGGGTTGGTTGAACAACAAGTTTCCGACGGCTTGGTTGCATTGCTGGATGCTGATGAAACTCTGGCTCAAAAAGTGATTGATACCGATACCCAAGTGAATGCTATGGAAGTTGAAATTGATGAAACTTGCACCGAAATTTTGGCCCGTCGACAACCCGCCGCGAGTGATCTTCGGTTGATGGTGAGTATTATTAAGACCATTACTGATCTTGAACGTATTGGAGATGAAGCGGAAAAACTTGGCAAAAATGCTCTTAAGCTTTCCATTGAGAATAGTAGTACCCGTCAATTTGTCGAATTACGTCATTTAGGCGATGGAGTAAAGAAAATGCTTAATCGGGCGCTCAATGCCTATGCGCGAATGGATGTCGAGGAGGCGTTGGATATTATTCAAAGTGATAGAGATATAAATCGAGAATTCGATAATATATCACGACTATTGGTACTTAAGATGATGGAAGATCCGAGAGAAATAAAAAATGCACTGAGAATTTCATGGTGTGCCAGAGCTCTTGAACGGATCGGTGATCATTCAAAAAATATTTGCGAGTACATTGTTTATCTGGTGAAAGGAAAAGATGTCAGGCATACCAGTCTCGACAATATTCGCAAACAAATTCAAAGTTAACCCTGCTATATCCGTGCTACCTCAAAATACTGGGATCTGCATTTTGAGATAGCGCGGGTATAACTTCACAACTAAAACTGAATTTAACCGATTTATTCAGCATAATAGCTGCTGAGCAATATTTTTCAATAGAAAGCTCGCAAGCTCTTTCCACAGCGGCTAATTTCAGATTATTGCCGCTGATGATGTAGTGAGCGTTAATTTTGGTAAAAACTGAAGGAATGGCATCGGCCCTCTCTGCAACTAGTTCACAGCGACAATCAGTTATTGGGTGGCGGCCTTTTTGTAAAATCATCACGACATCAATGCTCGAACAACCTCCCACTGCCGCTAAAATTAGCTCCATGGGTGACGGGGCGCTGCCATTTCCATCCATAACCACTTCATCGCCTTTGGCGGTTGTCGCTATGAATCTTTGATCTTGTTGCCATTTAGTTGATATTTTCATTTCATTGGTCCTAAAGAAATTATTACTGATCAATAATACTTGCCGTGTAATACTATGCGAATATGCTTGCTTCTTGTACGATTATCATTAAAAATTGATATCGGATAATAAACTAAGGTTAATCTTGGTTCAATTGAGCGTATAATCTAGACTAATCTTTATCGATTCAATAAAAACACAGTTGTTGTTAATAATTTACGGTTTTTAATCAAAGAAAGCCGATTCTGGTACAGGTACTGATATGGCCCTCATTAAAGAGCCCGTTGTTCTTCCACATAATATTCGACAAGATCCTACTTTAACTTGGTTTGTGTCGCAGTGTCATAAGCGCCGTTATGCCGCTAAAACGACTATTATATTTGCTGGTGATAAGCCGGAAACCTTGTATTTCATCATAAAAGGCTCTGTCACGGTACTAATTGAAGATGATGATGGTAAAGAGTTAGTCCTAGCTTATCTTAATTCGGGTGATTTTTTTGGCGAAATGGGACTATTTGATGGAGAACAAAATCGCAGCGCTTGGGTTCGAGCGAAAGTTGAGGCCGATTTGGCTGAAATCAGTTATGCCAGATTTCAGGCACTTGCCAAAGAAAAACCGGAGATCATGTTTAAACTCGCCGAACAAATGTCTTTGAGATTAAGAAAAACAAGCCGTAAAGTGGGCGATTTAGCTTTTATGGATGTTACCGGACGAGTGGCCAGAGCTTTATTGGATTTAGCTAAAGAACCAGATGCAATTACCCATCCAGATGGGATGCAAATCAAAGTGACTCGTCAGGAACTAGGACGTATTGTCGGTTGTTCTCGTGAAATGGTTGGCCGGGTATTAAAAGTTCTGGAAGAGCAAGAACATATTCATGTCAAAGGTAAAACCATGGTTATATTTGGTACTCGTTAAAAAATCAAGGTTAAATCTTTAACTTTTTCTTATAGTCTAAAATTGAGTTTGTTTAACCAAAATCTATTTCATCGTCTCCTGTTTCATTCGTTTGAATTTCTTCATCAACTCTATCCAACTCATCGACAATATTTTCAGTGGTAGGTGGTTCGGAATATTCGGTGGGCGCATACTCTACTCTAAAGACTTCAAATTCAGAATTTTGAGTATTAATGCCCGCTAGTTTTCCATTGAGTAAATCAATTTTTACATCCACCATACCTTCTGGCCTAGGAAAATTTTCCTGCCGTTTACCTTGCAATGCTTTTTCCATGAATCGACGCCAGATTGGTAATGCGGCACGGGCACCAAATTCTCTTTTACCGAGTTTTTTACTGTGATCTCTAAAACCTACCCAGGCTGATGCAACATACTGACTGTTGTAACCAGAAAACCAAGCATCTTTTGAGTCATTGGTGGTGCCCGTTTTACCTGCAATGTCATGGCGCTTTAATAGTGGGCTTTTCGCTCGGTTTAGACCTGTCCAAGCGGTGCCTCGATGGATCACATCTTTTAACATACTATCTACAATGTATCGATTGCGCGCATCAATAACTCTTGGGGCAATTTGGTCTTCGGCTACCGCTAAAAATGGAAAGTTGTGAATTGATTTTTCAGAGTCTAACCTAAGTTGTTCTTGTTGAGGAATTGTTTCTTCCGTTAAGCTTGAAGCAGCACTCTCCACCGAGAGCGATGATTGTTCGCTATTTTCAGTACTTAATTGAGTAGAGTTTTCTAGGGCTTGCCGATTGCCGGCCCTTTTATCTTGTTCGCGCTTTTCAAGCTTTTTCAAGCATTCTTCGCAAACGGTTATCGGTTGCTGCTCAAATAATATCTGACCATGGCTATCCTGGATGCGCTCAATATACCAAGGGGCGACTTTATAACCGCCATTTGCTAGCGTGGCGTAACCGGTGGCAACCTCTAAAGGTGTAAAAGAAGCGGTGCCTAAAGCTAAAGAGGGAAAAGGGCGCATATGCTGCCCAGGAAAACCGATGTCTTCTAGGTATTTTTTGGCGTATTGCGGACCAATTTTTCTAATTAATCTGACGGATACAGTATTAATCGAGCGACGCAAGGCTTCCCGTAACCTCATAGGGCCACGATAGATTTCATTATCATTTTCTGGTCGCCAAAAGATACCCGCTGATGAATCCCAGTCGATAATGGGAGAGTCATTAATTAAAGATGCCGCGGTATATCCTTTAGCCAATGCAGAGGAATAAATGAAAGGCTTGATATTTGAACCGAGTTGTCTGCGAGCTTGAGTCACCATATTAAATTTAGTTTTACTAAAGTTATACCCGCCAACTAATGTTTCTATCGCACCATTTTGTGGATTCAAAACAACAAATCCTCCATTAACATCGGGGGTTTGAGAAAGTAAATAAATAGGTAAACGGGTTGTTTCTTTGACCAATTGCTCCGTCTGTTTTTCCTCTGTGAGAGGTTTTTTTTCAGCCTCATTTTTTTCAACCGTTTCTACTTCATTGGTGGCAAATACTCGAATGACATCGCCAATAACAAAGATTTGGTCAATATTTGAAATTTTCCCGAACTCTCGGTGGTTTTCGTCAACGTATTTTCTCGCCCACAGTGATTCTTTGAGCCTCACTTTGCCGTGACTACCATCTGCCAATAAAATTTTTGCGCTATCTACATTGCTATTGATCACCAGTGCAGGAATTAAATCACCAATTTTTGGAAAATCACCGATCCACGCCAACATATCCGCTTCATCGATTGAATCATCAATATCGTAGTGTTGCTCCACGGGTCGGTATCCATGACGACGATCGTATTCAATTAAGCTGGTCTTCAACGCTTCTTGTGCGTAGCGTTGAAGAGTGGGGTCGATACTGGTGTAGACTTTCAGACCATCGCTATGGGCCGCTTCGCGGCCGTAACGTCTTATCAGCTTCATATGTACCATCTCGGCGATGTAGGGAGCGCTAACCGTGGTTTTTGCTCCATGTCGAATGGTTTCTATGGGTGCATTATCTGCTTGCTCAAATTGTTCTAGATTGATATGACTCTGGGCAAGCATTCTGCCCAGAACGTGGCGGCGCCTGCCTTGGGCTTTTGAGGGGTTACTGATAGGATTAAAAATCGAGGGTCCGTTTGGAATACCTGCTAAAGTGGCCAATTGAGGCAAATCAAGTTCTTTTAATTGCTTACCGTAGTACACTTGAGCCGCCGCGCCAAGCCCAGCAGAGCGATGGCCGAACGGAATTTTATTCAAAAATAGCTCTAATATTTGTTGCTTAGATAACGCAGCCTCTAATTTCCAAGCAACAAACATCTCGGTAAATTTCCTCGAAAATCGTTTCTCTCTGGTCAAGTAGTAATTCTTAGCGACCATCATGGTAATTGTACTGGCTCCCTGGCTTTTTGTGCCTGTGGCAATCAGTTTCATAACGGCCCGGATGACCCCTTTAAAATCAACTCCGGAATGTTCGTAAAAACGTACATCCTCGGTTGCAAGTAAAGCATTGATGAAATCTTGTGGAACTTGGTCTAAAGTAATAGGGATACGTCTAATATCACCAAATTCATTAATCAGTTGGCCATCTTTTGAATAAACGCTCATTGGAGTTTGCAAACGAATTTGACGAATGGTATCGACAGCGGGTAGATCAGGGCCAACCGCCAGATACAGGCCGGTAAAACCCATCGCCGCTATTATTGTGAACAGTGTCACGATATAAAGAATTTTAGGTACTAGCTTTGTGATTAGTTTCATATGGGTCTGTCAAATTGGTTGCCTTCGTTATCTAATCGACAGAGTATAGCGGTAATCGTTCATGGCTTTAACTACTAAGTGCATGATTTGTGCGCAATTTCGCGAGATTGGTTAATTATTTTTTATTGCCTGTTATTAGCAAAAAATCAAAAAAAATACCAATTCAGGACTACAATTGTCATAAAACTATGAGCCTTTGATCAAAAGAAGCCTTGACAATCTGTGAAAATAACGCCAAATTGCACACATAAAAACAAAAAACAGGTGAAATTTCTGATAGTTAGAGCTATTATTTAAAGTGAAAACTATGTTTTCACCTGTAACTGGATAAAATGATAGGAAAATTGGAATTATGCTGGCTAATTTATTCGGCGCAAAAAAGACAGCTTTAGTGGGGATTGATATCAGTTCAACCGCTTGTAAGTTGATTGAACTGGGAAGAGTGGGTTCTCGCTATCGTGTTGAAAGCTACGCGGTTGAGCCGCTTCCTCAAGATGCCATGGCTGATCGTGATATTCGTGATCCTGAAGTGGTTGGTGAAGCTTTAAAAAGAGTGATCAGTCGCTCAGGTACCAGTATCAAGCATGCAGCGGTTTCCGTAGCGGGTTCGTCGGTGATCACTAAAATCATCCAAATGGATAAAGATCTCAGCGAAGAGGAGATGGAAAGCCAGATAGAGGTTGAAGCCGATCAATACATTCCTTACCCACTTGAAGAAGTTGCATTAGATTTTCAAGTGATCGGTGAATCTGAAAAGGTGCCCGATAAAGTTGATGTGTTACTAGCCGCGTCCCGCTCTGAAAATGTCTATAGCCGAGTTGATGCGTTGGAATTAGCAGGGTTAACCGCTAAAGTGGTGGATGTGGAAGCTTATACTATTGAGCGAGCATTTAGATTGCTGAGCAATCAATTGCCTGATCAAGGTGAAGGACAGATTATTGCAATTGCTGATATTGGAGCCACTAATACCAGCCTGAGCGTGTTGGAAGATTTTAATACAATTTATACCCGTGAACAAACTTTTGGTGGCTCACAGCTCACCGAAGAGATCCAGCGTCGTTACGGTTTATCTTTTGAAGAGGCTGGTATGGCGAAAAAACAAGGTGGTCTACCGGATGATTATGAGCCGGAAGTTCTGGAGCCATTTAAGGAAGCGGTTATTCAGCAAGTGAGTCGCTCCTTACAGTTTTTTTATGGTTCCAGTCAATATGGCGAAGTGGACCATATTGTATTAGCTGGAGGTTGTGCGGTCATTGATGGGCTTGAAGAAATGATTGAGGAAAGACTTGGAACCACCGCCTCAACGGCTAATCCCTTTGCTGATATGTCACTTTCATCACGAGTGAATGCGCAAGCTTTAAGCGCTGATGCACCGTCCCTGGTGAATTGCTGTGGCTTGGCATTAAGGAGTTTTGACTAATGGCTAATATCAATCTATTACCTTGGCGCGAAGAAGAACGCTCGGAGCGGCAAAGGCAGTTTGTTAGTATATTGGGCTTGGTTGCCATGCTTGGTGTGGTGGTGATGTGGTCAATCTATACTTATTATAGTGGGAAAATAGAAAATCAACGCACTCGTAATACCTATTTGCAAAGTCAAATACAGAAACTGGATACGAAAATTAAAGAAATAACCACTCTAGAAACTGAACGTAAAGAATTGGTGGATCGGATGGAGTTGATCCAGGATTTACAGAAAAGCCGTCCGCAAATTGTTCACTTGTTTGATGAGATTGTGCAAAAAATGCCTGAAGGCATGAATATGATACAGATTGAACGTAAAGGCGAAGTTGTTGTTTTTACCGGGATTGCTGAATCGGCACCTCGTATTTCAAATTTTATGCGAAACCTGTCAGGTTCACAATGGATCACTAATCCGGATATTGAAGACATTCAGGATGATAAGGATTCTGGTGCCGCGCGTAAACTCTTTAAACTAAAATCAAAACTCACTTCGCCAAATGCAGCTAAAAAGGAGGCAGAATAATGGACTTGAATAGCCTCAGTGATTTCGATGTTAATGATATCGATTTCAATAATATGGGATCTTGGCCTGTTGTTGGTAAAGCATTTATGGTCGCCGTGATATTTTCACTGGTTGTTGGTCTTGGTTTTTACGCTTTTATAGGTGACCAAACTGATAATCTGGTGCAAATTGAACGAAAAGAGACTGAGTTAAAGAAAGAGTTTGAGAAAAAACAAGCCAAAGCGGTCAATTTAGACGCTTACAAGCGACAAATGCAAACCATTAAAGACAGTTTTCAAACCTTGTTGCAACAACTTCCCAAAGCCGATCAAATGGCAGAATTACTGGATGAAGTTTCTTATTCAGCGACGGGAGCGGGATGCGAAATTGTATCTTTGGGTTTTGAAGCTGAGAAGGAAGCAGAGTTTTATTCAGAAAGACCGATTAGAATTCAAGTCACGGGTGGCTATCATCAAATTGCTGATTTTGTCAGTAGAGTATCCAGATCACCTCGTATTGTGACACTTCATGATTTCACCATTAAAATTGGCGATGGCGAAGTCAACAGTTCGCCCGGTGAAAAGATGTTGATTATGAACGTATTGGCAAAAACTTATCGTTCTGATTCGGGGGAAAAATAATGTCAAATTTTGATAAAAAATGTTTCCTTAACCAATTATTGCGTGGTTTAGCCATGAGCCTATTTACGTTAGCGCTGATATCATGTGGCGGTAATACCGATGATTTAGAATCTTGGGTCGATACTATCAAGGCAAAACCGCCGGGAAGAATTGAACCCATGCCCGACGTTAAGATATATCAGCCTCACGATTATGGCTCTGCTATGGAGCGTAGCCCTTTTGCATCAATGCAACCTGAGTTGGAAGCGCAGCTTAAATTGTTGCATGACGGTTGCAATGAGTCGGTACAACCTAATCCTGATCGTCGTCGAGAGGATCTGGAAAGATTTTCCTTAGATTCCATGGAAATGGTGGGTACTTTGAATCGACCGGGTAAGGAATGGGGATTGATAAGAATGACGGCTGGACCAAATAGTGGTCAAGTGGTCAAAGTAGAAACAGGCGAATACCTGGGTATTCATCATGGACAAATTAACACTATTTCTGACCAACAGATCGAAATTACGACGTTGGTACCCGATAGCAAAGGTTGTTGGGAAAAAAGAACAGTTTACTTAACGCTCGCAGAAGGGTAGCGGGCACTAGGAGAATTTATGAGTACTTGGGATAACATCAATCGGAAAAGATTAGGAGTAGGGTTTATGGCTGCCCAAAGTTTCAAACGGTGTTTGGCGTTTGTTTGTGTTCTTTTTGCTGGCGTACTCAACGCCGCAGAAATTACTAATATTGGATTTAATGTGATGCCGGGGGATAAGGTTGAAATTCGTGTCACCATGGATTCTCCTCCACCGGCTTTTCGAGAATTTACCACCATCAATCCGGCGCGAATTGCGATGGATTTTGCTGGAGTTACCACCAACTTAGCACAAAAGACCCACAATGTGGGAGTGGGTGTAACACGTAGTATCACTGCAGTTGAAGCGGGTGGTCGAACTCGTTTAGTGATTAACTTGGTGGAAATGACACCCTATGCGACTCGCATAGAAGGTAACGAGTTAATCGTAACCGTGGGTCATGGGAGTTTACAATCTAACGCCGACGCTAGTGTTGCCTCTGTTAGCGGTCAAGCCGTTAATACGACCGCTCAAAGTGGTAGTGACGACATTAGCAATATTGATTTTCGCCGTGGTGAAGACGGTGAAGCTCGGGTGATTATTGAGTTAAGTAACACCCACATTGGCATTGATTTACGCAAAGAGGGTCGTACAGTCCTTGCTGATTTTGTTGATGCAACAATTGCAGATGAATTGATCAGAAAATTAGATGTCATCGATTTTGCCACGCCAGCGAAACTGATTTCAACTAGTCGAGTGGGTAATAATGTTCGTTTGTCGATTGATACCTTAAATGAATTTGAATATTTGGCCTATCAAGCAGACAACTCCTACATTATTGAATTAAAACCTCTGACAGAAGAGGAAATAGAACGTAAAAAATTGCAAGCACCCGTTTATACTGGGGAGCGTTTATCACTTAATTTTCAGTCTATTGCAGTACGCTCTGCTCTAACCATTCTTTCTGAATTTACTAATATCGATATGATCACCAGTGATACAGTGTCAGGGTCTATCGCACTTCGCTTAAATAATGTGCCATGGGATCAGGCTTTGGACTTAATTTTAAGAACTAAGGGACTTGCCAAACGACAAAACGGCAATGTTATGCTTATTGCTCCGGCAGAAGAAATTGCTGCAAGAGAAGCGTTGGAATTACAAACCGAAAAGCAAATTGAACAATTAGCCCCCCTACAATCGGAATTTATTCAAGTTAATTATGCTAAAGCGATCAATATGGCCGAGTTGATTTTGACTAAAGGGGCTAATTATTTAAGTAGCCGCGGAAGTGTAACCGTTGATGAAAGAACTAATACCTTGTTGGTACAAGATACCGCTAAAAAATTAGACTCGATCCGTCAAATGGTTAATCACTTGGACATTCCAATCCGTCAAGTATTAATTGAATCTAGAATTGTGGTCGCTGACAATGGATTTACCGATGAGCTAGGAGTTAAATTTGGTATATCTGACTTAGGTAGCCAGGCTGCGATTAGTGGAGACCAGAGCGCTACTGATACACTTTTGTTTGGTGCTGATCCATCTGATCGTTCATTGTCGGTTAATTTGCCTGTTTCACAAGCCGCTGGAAGCATTGGTTTAACCTTTGCCCGATTAGCCGAAGGAACCATTTTGGATGTCGAACTTTCTGCTCTGGAAATAGAATCTCGTGGTGAAGTTATCGCTTCGCCTAGAGTATTTACAACCAACAATAATGAAGCTTATATAGAATCTGGTGAAGAAATACCTTTTTTAACGGCTAGTTCGGCCGGTAATACCACTATTACTTTCAAAAAAGCGGTATTAAGTTTAAAGGTAACTCCACAAATCACTCCCGATGATCGTATAATCCTAGACTTACTGATCAATCAGGATACTCGTGGTGAAGATACAATATTTGGTCCGGCAATAAACACCCGAGAAGTGGGTACCCGAGTGCTTGTTGATAATGGTGAGACGATTGTTTTAGGCGGTGTTTATCAGCAACGAGTTAATCATCAAGTAACAAAAGTTCCGTTATTAGGTGATTTACCAGGAATTGGAGTTTTGTTCCGATCAACTAAAGATTCGTCATCAAAACAAGAGCTTTTGATGTTTGTAACACCCAAAATAGTGAAAGATTCGATACAATAAAACGGGTACTTTTTTACAGGGATTTTGACTAGTTTAGCTAGACAGGCTAGAACTAGGCAGTCGTCTGCAGGCTCTAATCCAAAGACGAATAACAACGTTCTGGCCTGTTTCTCGGTTGAGCTCTGAATTTAGTCAAAATCTCTGTGAAGGGAACTATCTAATCAATTACGCAAAACCCGCTGTTGCGGGTTCTTGCGTTTTTAAAGCAGGATAAATAAAAAGCGCACGCATATGAAAGGCAAAAGAAACATATTTTTAGTTGGCCCAATGGGGGCGGGCAAAACCACCATTGGAAAGCAATTGGCTCAATTGCTTCATTTAGAGTTTGTTGATACGGATCAGGAAATTGAATCTCGTACCGGGGCACCCATCGATTGGATTTTTGATATCGAAGGGGAAGCAGGGTTTAGAGTAAGAGAGAAAGAAATTATTGCAGAGCTATCTCAGCGACAGGGCATTGTACTGGCAACCGGTGGCGGTGCTGTAGAGGCTCAAGAAAATCGGACTTTTCTGGCTAGCCGCGGAATTGTGGTTTATCTAGAAACATCTATCGAGCAACAGTTAGAAAGAACCCGTAAAGATAAACGACGTCCATTACTACAAAATAATGATGACCCCGAGTCTACCTTAATTGATTTGCATAAAAAAAGAGACTCACAGTATCGAGAGATTGCTGATATTATGGTTGCAACTAACGAAAACTCCATTAAGTCAGTTGCTAATAAAATTGCTAATCAAATTAATGAAAACTAAGCGATGTCCCTATGCGTCAGTTGAGTTTACCACTAAAAGACTCTCCTTATAGTATCTACATAGGAAGCACTCTTCTAAAAAAGCGGGCATTAATAACTGGATACTGTCAGGGTGATAAAGTTCTGATTGTCAGCAATGATGTAGTTGCACCTTTGTATTTTGATCGGCTATCCCGAACGCTGGAAGGCAAAAATATTCACTCCGTCATCATAAAAGATGGAGAAGTGAACAAAAGTAGAACCAGCTTTTTTCAGATTATTGACTATCTGGTCGAAAACAACTTTCGCCGAAATGACACTTTGATAGCACTTGGTGGAGGAGTGATTGGCGACTTGTCTGGTTTTGCGGCGGCGAGTTTTCAACGCGGCATGAATTTTCTGCAAATACCGACAAGCTTGCTTGCCCAGGTTGACTCTTCAGTGGGTGGAAAAACGGCCATCAATCATGCTGCCGGAAAAAACCTCATTGGTGCATTTTACCAACCTGTTGCCGTCATAATCGATATCGATAGTCTTAAAACATTACCTGATAGAGAATATTTTTCTGGATTGGGGGAAATTGTCAAATATGCGCTATTGGGTGAAAATGAAATCCAGGAATTACTGAGCCGAGATTATCAGAAAATCATAGAGAGAGATGAAGACGTTCTGCAACAATTAATCTATTTGAGCTGTCAGAAAAAAGCCATTATAGTGGCTAAGGATGAAAAAGAAAAAGGCGAACGCGCTTTATTAAATCTTGGGCATACCTTTGCTCATGCATTGGAAACATTGACTCGTTACCGACACTATCTGCATGGCGAAGCGGTTTCAATTGGTATTTTGATGGCATTAAGCTTGAGCCATAAAAAAAATCTTATCGGTAAAGAATTGATTGATGATTACAGGTGTCTTTTTGAGAGACTGGATCTACCGACAAAAATTAATGTTGAAATCAATGTGGAAGAGTTTTTAGCCGCAATGACAAAAGATAAGAAAAACCAGTCCGATTCTTATCGGCTGATTTTGGTCACAAAGCAAGGTTGCGTTATTCAGGAAGAAACCAATAAAGAACTTTTGGTAAGCGTAATAAAGGAATATACTTTTTAAGGAGCTAGGAGCTAGGAGCTAGGAGCTAGGAGCTAGGAGCTAGGAGCTAGGAGCTAGGAGCTAGGAGCAGTGCCGATATCAGTCGCATAAAAAAGGTGTAGCAGTGGAAACCTACATTAGTCAGCAAAAAAATCAATTACTGGATTCTCTGGAAAATCAAGCACGTTTCTCTCAGCTTGTTGCTGTAGTGGTTGGTGAAAAGGGTATTGGTAAATCCTTTCTTATTGAGCAATTGCATCAACGATTGGAAGGCGAGTTTGTGATCGCGAGAATTGATGCAAGTCTTGCAATGGCTGAGGATCAGCTTGAAAAAACAATCAGTTTACAGTTGGGACTCAATTGGCAGGAGTCTGAGGTCCATCTCGAACAAAGGATCAAAAACGAACTACAACAAAAAGTGTTAATAAGCATTGACGACGCTCAATTATTATCCGCAAGTTGCTTAGATTTTGTTCTTCAGCTCAATCAAAATCAACTTCAATTACAAGAGCCCGTTTTATTTATTTTATTAGCGGGTGGAAGCTCTCTACCGGGCTTGATTAATGAAACTTCTACCTTTAAGCAGCATCAGGAAATGTGTGTTGTTTTTCAAATTGAGCCGATCCCGCAACATGAAACACAGGCTATGGTGATAGACTTTTGTAGACATCAAAAAAATTGGTCTGATGAAACATACGATGATAAGAAACTGAATTATTTTTGGCAGCTATCAAAAGGCAATCCGGCAGAGCTTTTTTATCATATCTCTCGCTGGTTAGAAGAAAATACCGAGACCGAAATAGTAGAAATACGTGAAGACGAAAAAACATCCTATCTGAGATCATTTTTATATATACTCGTGGTTGTCGGGCTGGTTGGAACTTTATTTTTTCAGAATAATATCAATCAATGGATAGCAGGGGATCCGCAGAAAGATCTAGCGGTTGTGGAAAGTCTTCCAAGCCAAGATGAAAGGCTTTCCGTTGAAGAGGCTCCTCGTGTTAAAAACAAAGTAGAAAAAGTAAATAATGAAGAATGGGTCGCTAATGCATCGTTACACTCTTCAACTAATGAATCGGCTAACAATATTCTAAAAGAAGAAGTTTCCAATCAATCGAAACCTCAAATTGAAACCGAAAAAATAGGAGAGAAAATGGTTGAGAAGAATCAAACCTCTGCCAAAGAAATCACCAACAAAAATATATCAGTAAAAGAGCCCCCACTGGTGAAAAATACAAAAAAAGCAGCTCCTGAAAAGGATCGCTCTGAACCGCCAGCCAAAATCAATGAATCTAAAATACAAGATAGTCAAAACACGCTTCATCTTAGTCGTGATGAAATATCATTACTTAAACAGGATGACAGGTTGTACGTACTTCAATGGATGGGACTTAGTAAAGCACAAGCAGCAAAAGAGTATAAAACAAATCATCCACTAACCAATAAAATGACAATATACCGTCGAGCCAATAATGGGCAACTCTTATATCTGGTTATTAGCGATCAGTTGTTGTCCAAAGAATTGGCCGATGCTGCAAAAAAGGAATACAAAAAACGAGGTTATTCGGGAAAACCTTGGGTTAAATCAATGGCTGCGGTGAAAAAGGAAATCACGGACTTTAGAGATTCTGGCATTCGTTAGGATGGAGATATTCCGGCTCAAACTTACGTAGATGATGTATCAATCTTTGCTAGCCTCAGGTAAAATCCGGTAAATTTCCCAACCCACGCAATTTTTATGTTAAAAAATGACCGCTATATTAAAGCAGCACTAAGCCAACCTGTCGATAAGACTCCCGTATGGATGATGCGTCAGGCAGGACGTTATTTGCCTGAATATAGAAAGCTAAGATCTAAAGCCGGTGATTTTATGGCGCTATGCACTAACCCAGAGCTGGCCTGTGAGGTGACCTTGCAGCCGCTGAGAAGGTATGAACTGGATGCCGCTATATTATTTTCTGATATTTTAACCATTCCTGATGCCATGGGGTTGGGACTATATTTTAAAACAGGAGAAGGACCAGCGTTTAAGGATCCTATCAATAATATTAACGATATTAACAAGTTATCGGTACCTGATGTTTTCGATAAATTAAAATATGTCACTGATGCGGTTAGCACCATACGCAAGAACCTAAACAACGAAACACCCTTGATTGGATTTTCCGGTAGCCCTTGGACGTTAGCCACCTACATGGTTGAAGGTGGAACGACCAAAAATTTTGGTAAAGTCAAAGGCATGATGTTTGCGGAGCCAGCAGCGATGCATCAATTGTTAGATGTATTAGCCAAATCGGTGATCGCTTATTTGAACGCGCAAATTGAATCAGGTGCACAAGCGGTGATGTTATTTGATACTTGGGGCGGGGTATTAACCACTCGGGATTATCAGGTCTTTTCATTGCAATATATGCAACAAATTATCGACGGCTTAATCCGTGAAAAAGATGGCAACAAGATCCCGGTAACTCTTTATAGTAAAGGCGGAGCAGGCTGGTTGGAAATGATGGCGGACAGTGGAGCTGATTGTATTGGACTGGACTGGACAATTGATATTGATCAAGCTAGAACCAGAATAGGCGATAGAGTCGCATTGCAGGGTAATATGGATCCTTGTATTTTATATTCGACGCCAAAGACTATTGAACAGGAAGTAGCTGATATTTTAGCGAAATATGGCAATGGTTCGGGGCATGTTTTTAATTTGGGGCATGGGATCCACCCGAGTATTGATCCAGAAAATGTGAAAACCTATGTGGATGCGGTGCATCAGTTTAGTGGGCAGTATCATCGATAAAAGTAAACACAATATTTATTAAGCGGATCAAAAAAAGGCACAACTTGTGCCTTTTTTCAGTTTAGTTATTAGCCAGCCTTGCTAGTCAGTAATTGCTATAGTTTGCATTGTGATTAATCCATTTGGCGTCGTTACTGTGACTACTAAATAACCATCGTCAGTGGTTGTATCCGCTTTTAAAGACACACCACAAGAAAAAACCGCAAAAGCGCTAGAAGAGGGTATGGTGCATGAGCTAGGCCCAACGATAGAGCCATTACCTGCGTTAAATTTAATGGTTGTACCGGAAGGCATCAAACCATTATGTAAATCCGCAACATAAGCTACGATAGTTGCGGGTAACAGAGTCGGTAGGAAATAATTAGCGGAATCTTCACGATACACTGAAAGAGGTATAATGTAATCTTCTGCATATACACCACCAAATTTTCCTCCTGGAGCCGCTTCTTCAGAGGTAACAACATGGCCGGATTCAATCAATGAGATACTCGCTGTAGAGCCGGCTTGTAATATCGTTATATTTTTCCAGATAGTAAGCAGATCACGGCTACAAATCCCTGCGGTTTCACTGGCTACCGGACAGAGGACGCCGTTGTAAATCCCGTTAGCTAAGTCAAATGTTAGGTTGCTATTAAAATCAACCAATTCTTCATTATCGCCACCAACCTGATAACATTCGGTGGTATTGCCTGCACCGTAACATTTAGAATCGACATCAGCAGCGCCACTAGCAGCAGCTCCATTTTCGAGCTTGCCGTCAAAAACACCATCTTCATTATAGTCTATAAAAGCTTCCGTGAGGTCAGTAAACGCTTCTCCTGCATCAAATTGTCCATTTGCGTTAGAATCGGTAAAACTCTCCTCTCCCAATACAGTCGCCCGGATCGTAACACGATTGCCATAGACTTGACCTAAACCACCAAAAAAGGCTGCTTGAGAGGTTGTGGCTGCAGTCGCATTGGCATAAAAACAAGGGTAACCAGCCGCGTTTAAATTGGTGTTGGTACCATCAAACCGAGTACATTCTGCTACTGCATCACCTAACCGACGAGTAATTGCGGCCGGATCTCTGAGTGCTGGAGTGGGCACTCTTGGAGACTGACTTGTCCAAACCACTGAACATAAGCCGTCGGCAGTGGTACAAGAATCTTCAACCGAGCCAAATTCAGTCGTAAAAGAAACTGCCGTGCCATCCGGTACAGGATTGTTGAAATGATCAGCAACACGAGCAGTGATGGTTGAGGTGATACCGTCTATAGACCAACCTTCTGGGTTCAGATCGGATGCTGAAAGACTCAAACTATTAACATCAGCGATACCGGTTGATATGACTAACTCATCGGATACTGTTGAAATGGTGGCATCGGAAGCTAATGAGGCTACTACTCTAACCGGTGTAGGAATAGTGCCCGATTGTACAATCACGTCCACATTACCATTAGTATCGGTTTGTGCCGGCCCTTCTACAGAAGTGTCCGGGCTAATGGTTATCCCACCAACAGATGTTGTCAACGAGAAATCAACACCGACATTTTGCACAGGGTTACCAATTGAATCGATGACTCGGAAGGTGACCGTTGATGTTTCTGAACGACCGGAACCACCCGTTCCTTGTAATGCAATATTGGTGGGGCTCGTGCTGATAAATTGGATGCTACCAGCGGATGCTGCTTGAACTACCAGAGTTCCCGTTTGGGTTAACAGGGTTTGACCGACGGTGGAGCTAATACTAATAGTATCGGTTATTCCACAACCTTGATCTTTATAAGTCGAGCGAGCCACACCGGAGACTGTATCAATATTTGTATCCAAAGTGGCGGTCCCCAATTGAACGCATTCAGAGGTAAACTGGACCGTAGCGGTTTCAGTAAGCGGTGTAGTGCTGCCCCCAGTTGTTTCGGTAATGGTTACTTCAATGGTAGCCGTTCCATTTGCGCCAATACTACCCGGAGTAATCGTTGGTGCAGTCATTGCCACATTGGTTGCCGAAATGCTGACAGAAAAATCAACGGATTGGGTAATATCACCTTCAATAGTTGCCGTGACCGTTCCAGCGCCTTCAGTTGGTCCTGATTGTAAAACGATCGATGCAACCCCATTGGCATCCGTCAAAGCCGTGCCACTCGAAGGGTTAAGTTGACCTACGTTACTGTCTAATGCAAAAGTGACCAGTACACCAGAAGATGCAATTCCACCATTGGTTAGAGTGGCTTGTAAAGTGCCTGGATTGGCACCGCTCACATTGCTTGTTGGGTTGCCAGATGGGTCGAGTAGCGCAAGGCTTAAGTTAATAAAATTTGAAACGCCATTACCGGCGGTTGAGAAACCCACACTTGCTGAGCCACCGGATTCAATGGTTGCTGTCACTTGACCAGCCCCTTCTACATCACCAGCAGTCAGGCTAATCGTTGCTAACCCTGTTGCGTCGGTGAGTGCTGTTCCCGAAACGGGATCTAATAAGCCGGCGTTGTTAGACAAAGTAAAAGTCACCACAACACCTGCTGTATTTCCAGAGACTAAGGCTGATACCGTCGCTGGATTAGCGGGTGTAATTTCACCGGCTGTAATCGATATGGTCACGGTTTGTCCGGTTGTACCACTACCAGGATCGGTCCCATCATCAACAAATCCATTACTTGAGCCACCACACGCGCTCAACACAGATAAAAAGATAAAAGTAGCGATAAGATATAAATTCTTAGCGGGTGAAGATGCTTTTTTTAACCAATCCATCACAAATCTCCTGTGATTTGACAACCAATGAGCCCTAGCATGATGCCAAAAGCTCTTTAAATAATGACAATTCCAAATTAACCTAGATAGTAGCCTACCTAATCATGAGGCATTTTACAATCCCAGAATATAAAATATTCACTAAAAACAAAGAGTTCTCAGTTAAAGCTAGACCAATTTCTCACTAATTCCAAGGTCTCTGTTCTTATTTGTGATAATTTGTCCATAAATAGTAGCAGTTATGAACAAAAACGAAGTGTTTTTTGGCGTGAAGTAGATGTATTTGCCGATAAGAGTGACATCACGTAAGTTCATCTCAAAATCGAGATGAACAGATTATAACTTTTGTTTAATGTCTAAGAGATCCCCACTTGTAGATTTTATAAAACCAGTTAGTATAATTAATTCCGAGTTGAGGTTAAGTATAAGGAAAAATAAACAGTGCAACCAAAGCATGTATTCTACTTCGTTGCGTTAGCATCAGTTCTGGTAATTGTTGGATTAAGTCAACGTTGGTCAAAGGCAATTTACCTTTTGTGGGTTGTTATGCCCATTATGGCGGTCGGTTTTTACGATTTATTTCAGAAAAAACACACCGTGCTTCGCCTCTACCCGGTCGTAGGACACATTCGATACCTACTGGAAGCCTTTCGACCCGAAATACAGCAATATTTTATAGAGACGGATATTAGCGGTACGCCGATCAGTCGGGAATTTAGATCCTTGGTCTATCAAAGAGCAAAAGGGGTCCGTGATACTCGACCTTTTGGGACTGTTTTTGATGTATATCGTGATGGCTATGAATGGATCAATCATTCCCTTGCACCGACAGATGCTCACCGTGTTGAATCAAAAGTGAGTTTTGGTGGGCCAGATTGTAGCCAGCCATATTTGGCGTCACCGCTCAATATTTCTGCTATGAGCTTTGGTGCGTTGAGTAAAACTGCCATCCAGGCGTTAAATAAGGGCGCTAAAATAGGCGATTTTGCACATAATACCGGTGAAGGAGGGTTAAGTCCGCATCATTTAAAACATGGCGGCGATCTGATCTGGCAGATTGGTACCGGTTATTTTGGTTGTCGCGATCAACATGGTGATTTTAATGAATTATTGTTTGAAGAAAAAGCCGGTTTGAGTGTTGTTAAAATGATTGAAATCAAACTATCTCAAGGGGCTAAACCGGGCCATGGAGGCATATTACCAGCGGTCAAACTGACGGAAGAAATTGCTAAAATCAGGCATGTGCCAATGGGGGAAGATGTCGTTTCCCCGGCCGCTCATACCGCTTTTTCAAGCCCCAAAGGATTGCTGGAGTTTGTTGCAAAATTGCGGAAATTATCTGGCGGCAAACCGGTGGGATTTAAATTATGCATTGGTAAACAAAGTGAATTTCTGGCGATTTGTAAGGCCATGTTAAGCAGTGGGATCACTCCAGATTTTATTACCGTCGACGGTAGTGAAGGCGGTACCGGTGCTGCGCCAGTTGAACTGACCAACTCGGTGGGCATGCCGTTAAAAGATGCCTTAATATTCGTTAATAATGCGTTGATAGGGGTTGGTGTGAGAGACAAAATTCGAATGATTGCGGCTGGTAAATCACTATCGTCTTTTCATCTATTGAGATTGCTTGCTTTAGGTGCCGATACTGTGAATGCGGCACGAGCAATGATGTTTGCACTTGGTTGCATTCAATCCAGACACTGTAATACAGATAAATGCCCAACGGGTATCGCTACTCAAGATCCGGTCAGATTTAATGCACTTGATGTTGAAGATAAAGCTCAACGAGTTGCGAACTACCACGGATCTATTGTCGAAAATTTGCATGAATTGATTGCCGCTGTGGGGTTACGTAAAACAAGCGAGCTAACAGCAGAACATATCTACCAAAGAGTTCATGGAACCCAAATCAAAACTTATGCTCAGTTATATCCTCTTGTTAATCAAGGTGATTTTTTAAGTGACAAACATTTCCCAGTAGACTATAAAGTTTGGTGGGAAAAAGCCCAAATTGAGCAGTGGTAAGTGATTTAATGAAAGTTCAAGATCAACTGGCGCTGGTGGAGAAAAATGAAAAGAAGAAGCTTTCTCAAAAATATGGTTTCTATTAGCGTCTTAAGCCTAGGCGGTGTGACGGCGTTTCAATATTACCAGCAAAGCCTACTTAAACCAGTCAAACCGGATGATTTTAAGTATCAATTTCTCACCGAACAAGACCGTATTTTATTAGAAGTTTTAATTCCTGTATTTATTTCAGGTTTGTCTCTTGGAGATCCTGTTTCTACCAATTCGGTTTCTTTAAACAAGGTGACACAAAATATCGAATCGGCGATTGTTCGTTTACCGATTAGAGTACAGCTGGAACTCAGAGAACTATTTGAATTATTGGCTTCGCTTTTTGGTCGCTTAATGTTGGCTAACGTGTGGTTAAATTGGCAATCTGCATCGGCTGAATCAGTTGAAGGGTTTTTGGGTGAATGGCGTGATAGCCGTATCGATTTACTAAAGATCGCCTACAAAGGGCTGCATAAATTGATTGTTGGTTCGGTATATGCAGAATCCGCTGTTTGGTCAGACATTGGTTACTCTGGTCCTCCTAAGATTAGCCTTCTCCAAGTTTAAATGATGGTTAACTTAAAGCAAGGAATTTTCTCAAAGCAAAATAGCCAAAACTATTCGATTGACCTGCCAGAAAAACAAATTGATTGTGATGTGGTGATCATTGGCAGCGGCGCTGGTGGCGGGATCAGTGCCGAAATTTTGTCTCGTTCCGGATTAAAAGTTGTCATTGTTGAAGAAGGTCCGCTTCGAACCGCAGTCGATTTTAAAATGCAGGAAAAAATCGCCTATGCCGATCTTTATCAAGAAGTCGCTGGAAGGCAAACCATGGATAAAGGTATCCATATCTTACAAGGTCGTACTGTTGGTGGATCGACCACGGTTAACTGGACCTCTAGTTTTAGAACGCCAAAAGAAACCCTAAACTTTTGGCAAAGTGAATTCTCAGTTAAGGGCCTACTCAAAGATGAACTATCACCTTGGTTTGAGTGGGTTGAAAAAAGGTTAAATATTTCGCCTTGGCTCATTCCGCCGAATAAGAACAATCAACTACTTGCTAATGGCGCTGCAAAGTTAGGTTGGTCTTATGCCGTTATTCCGAGAAATGTAAACGGTTGCGCCAATTTAGGTTATTGCGGATTGGGCTGCCCTATTGATGCCAAACAATCGATGTTGGTGACCACAATTCCGACAGCACTACAAAATGGTGCGAAACTGATCAGTCGCGCAAGAGCGGAATCATTAGTGATCGAGAAAGATCGGGTTAACGGTGTTTGGCTAAGTGCGATGGATCAACAGGGTCAAGTCAAACAAAAAAATGTTACTAAAATAACGGCTAAGCGAGTGTTACTTTCTGCCGGAGCGATAGGAAGTCCAGCCGTTTTACTTAGAAGCAACGTACCCGACCCATATAAGACTTTAGGTCGAAGAACTTTTCTTCATCCGGTATCAGTCACTATTGCAAAAATGGCAGAAAAGGTAGAAGCTTTTTCAGGTGCGCCTCAAAGTATTTATAGCGATGAATTTTTGTGGCGCGATGGAGTGAGTGGCGAAATCGGTTATAAAATGGAAGTGCCACCAATGCATCCGGTGTTATCGTCAACTCTTTTAATTAAACATGGCGAGCAACATACAGATTTAATGAAAGACCTGCCTTTTTATCAGGCTAATTTGGCTTTGCTTAGAGATGGATTTAACGATGATAGTCCGGGTGGTCAGGTATCTCTTGACTCAAACGGATATCCTCAACTGGATTACAAAATCACTCCAACTTTATGGCGAGGTTTACGCCAAGCAATGTTATCAATGTGTGAGTTACAATTTGCTGCCGATGCGAAACAGGTTTTACCTTTGCATTTGGATGCAACCATACAATCAAGTTGGTCAAAGGCCAAATCATTGATTAAACAATTACCGGCTGAAAAATTGCGTTGGCAAACTATGAGCGCCCATGTGATGGGTGGTTGTGGAATGGGAAAAAATGCGAAAGAGTCGGTAGTGAATAGTTTGGGTCAACATCATCAGTTAGAAAATCTGACGCTGATTGATGGATCACTATTTCCCACCAGCTTGGGCGTGAATCCTCAATTGACTATTTATAGTATAGCGGCTAAATTAGCTAGCCAGGTCGTGATTAGTTTCAATGCTCAGTTGCCAGAAGATTTGCAAGGGCTATAACTTTCGATGTTAGGTGTTAGATTTAATAGGAAGAAAAAATATGATAAAAATTGTACTTTATCCCGGAACATTTGATCCAATCACCAATGGGCATTTAGACCTTATTGAAAGAGCTGCTCGCTTGTTTGATAAAGTCGTCGTGGCAGTTGCTGACAGTAAAGGAAAAAATCCATTATTTGATTTTGAGGCCCGAGTCGAACTCATTAAGCGGGTGGTTAAAAATATGGATAAGGTTGAGGTTTGTGGCTTCAAAGGGTTGTTGGTTAATCTGGCTAAAGAGAAAAACGCTGTCGCGCTATTGAGAGGCTTAAGAGCGGTCTCTGATTTCGAATATGAATTTCAACTAGCTAATATGAATCGGCATTTGGCACCTGAATTAGAGAGTTTGTTTTTAACGCCCTCTGAACAATATTCTTTTATTTCATCCACATTGGTTCGAGAGGTCGCATCTCTTGGTGGCGACGTTTCTGAATTTGTACCTTCAGCGGTTCAGCAAGAACTAAGAACTTGTTTTCCTAGGAAATAAAATTATGGGTGAAACCTCGGGGCAAATAATTTCAATAATCGCCTAACAATTCATTAATATAGGTTTTATTATGCCAACTATCAGAAAAGTTAGAAAGGAAGATGAAAGGGTACTGTGGCAAATAAAACACGATACGATTAGAAATATAAATATCAAGGATTACTCAGAGCAGCAAGTACAAGCGTGGGCACCTGAATTATTTGAAGAAAATAAATGGGCCAAGCGTATCAGAGATCGAAATCCATTTATTGCTGAAATTAATGGAACCATTGTTGGATATGCTGATGTTCAGAGCGATGGTTTGATCGATCATTTTTTCTGCCATAGTCAATATCAGGGCCGAGGGATTGGCAAGGTGTTGATGCTATCTATTTTTAAAGAAGCTCAAGCTAAAAAAATTAGTCGACTTTATTCTCATGTCAGTGTTACCGCCAAACCATTTTTTGAGCATTTTGGATTTACTGTGATCAAAAAACAAAACGTGGAGATAAGAGGGCAAGTTTTAATAAATTTTGTTATGCAAAATAATCTTAAAAATTGAACCATATATTATTTTAGGTTTATGGACTCAAAAAGGAAATCCAATTGTTTGCTTATTTGAAGAGTGCAATAAAAAGATAGCAAGTATCAATAATACCAAGGTGGAGATTTTTATTAAATTTCTCTTCGTAGTTCTTAAAATCATAATTTTGGATCTGATGTATAGTTGTTCTTAACCAAAAACTTTCTCAATTCTTCAAAACTATTGCTCATATTAATTGACCAACTTTTCTTATTTACACAATTTTCAAGTTCAATCGGTAAATCCAAATTAATTTCCAAAATATCATCTACCGAATCTTTAAATTTAGCCGGATGAGCTGTACCTAGGAAAATTCCAACTTCATCTTCTGAGAGAGTATTAACTAATCCCTTATAGGCCACCGCAGCATGGGGTTCACTGACATAACCTTTTGACTGAAGTGTGTGCAAGCTTTCTTGTGTTTGCTCCTCATCAACCGAATCACCCTTTAAGAGTGATTTATCGAATTGATCTGACTCAATTAAATACTCGATCCTTGGCCAGTTATTTGGCTGACTGACATCCATCGCATTAGAAAGTGTTGCGATCGTTTCTTTAGGCGACCATTCGCCCGTTTCTAAATATCGTGGTACCGTATCATTCATATTAGTGGTTGCGACAAAACGTTTAATGGGCAAGCCTAATAACTGGGCAATAATCCCAGCACTCAAATTACCAAAATTACCGCAAGGCACCGATAAAACGATTTGTGATCGTTTCTCTTTCGGTAATTGCGCCACTGCATCAAAATAATAACAAACTTGTGCTAGCAATCGACTGATATTAATCGAGTTGGCCGAATTTAAACCGATTTTCTTAATTAGTTCAACATCATCAAAACTTTGCTTAACCAGACTCTGGCAATTATCAAAAGTACCTTCAATGGAAACCGTCCTGATATTGCCACCAAGAGTGGTAAACATTTTTTCCTGTAATTTGCTAATTTTCCCTTTGGGATACAGGATCACTACTTCAATATTTTCGATACCATAAAAAGCGCTGGCAACCGCCGCACCAGTATCCCCAGATGTTGCTGTTAGAATGGTGATTTTTTCACCATTGGAAAAATATTTAAGACAGTTAGCCATAAACTTTGCGCCAAAATCTTTGAAGGCTAAGGTAGGTCCGTGAAATAATTCTAAGCAATTAACCTGACCATCAATAGAGACCAATTTAGCTGGAAATTCAAAGGTTTGATCGATAATATTTTCTAACGCTTCATCTGATAAATTTTCACTCACGAATGGTTTTAAAATTTCAAAATTTCGTTGCTTAACGGGTAGATTAAGCAACTCATCAATATCATTAAGAGTTGATATTGTTTTGGGAAAAAATAAGCCTTGGTTATCTCCTAAGCCTTTTTTAACGGCAGTGGCAAAATCAACTACTTGAGATTTCTGACGTAAATTATAAAGTTTCATATTGAACCTGTATTTTGAATTAAATTTTTCTTGCACCTTGTTTATCTACTTTGCAAATGCTGGTAAAACCTTTATCTGATTTTTGGTACATTGAATCGAAAATCTGTTTTGCTCTTTCAGCTTGTTTAATATTATCACAAACAGCAAATGCAGTGGGACCCGATCCGGATATACCTACCGCTGAACACCTATTGGCTAGTAGCTCAGATTTGGTTTCAGTGTAATTTTCTAGTAACGATACGCGATAGGGTTCTGCGATAACATCTTGTAGTGCGGAAAAAGCCTGTGCTTTGTCTTGCCGATAGCTGGCTCCGATAAATCCAGCCAATAAGCGAGAGGCTTGGATCATCGTTTGACGACTGTAAGTATCAGGCAGGATATCTCTGGCTGATTTGGTACTGACAACAATATCGGGATAAGAAATCACCCAGTAGCAATCATCAAAAGTGGGAATCGATTGGCAGATCTCATAATGGTCGTCCAACATTAATTGCAGACCACCCAAATAACAGGGGGCGACATTGTCATAATGTAGACTACCGCTTATTTGTGCTTCAAGTACGCCCATCAGTGTAAGAAGTTCATTTTGGTTAAGTGGATTGTTGTAAAATTCATTAAGGGCCATTAAACCGGCAACGACCGAACAAGCACTGGAACCGGTACCGCTACAAATCGGTGTGTTTTTTTCCAGATGAATATCGACCGATTGAACTTTAATATCTTGAACCAATAGTTTCTGATTAAATGCCAACAGACATTGCCAGACAATATTATCTTCTTTCTTTTTTGGTAAACTTTGCTGATAACTACCGCTGCAGCTTAAATGGTCCTCCTGCTCAGAGCTGGATTTAATTCGCACGATATCGCCAATTAGCTGTCCATCAATCGGCGTAACCGCCATACCCAAACTATCAAAACCAACGCTTACATTTCCGACGGAGATTGGCGCAAATACACTTACAGGCTTAGGCAAAGTATTTGGCATGTTATTGCTCCCGGTCCCAAACCAACGTTCTCAATACATCTGCGAACAGTCCTGCAGCGGTAACTGAGGCGCCTGCCCCGTATCCTCTGATCACAAAAGGGGCCGGATTATAAAAGGTGGTATGGATCGCCAGTGCGTTTTCGCCACCTTGGACACTATAAAGCGGATGCTGATTATCTACCGATTCAATTTTAACTTCGCAAATGCCGTCTCGTATTTTGGCAACATATTTTAATAATTGATTATTCGATTTCGCCGTTTTGATTTGAGCATCAATGGCGGCATCTAAGCTCGGTAGCTTTTTCATAAATTCATCGCCATCTTCTATTTGCGCGAGTTCGTCGGGCAGCAGTGATTCCAGTCGGATATTTTCTAGTTCTAGGTTAAGTCCCGCCTCACGCGCAATGATCAAAACTTTTCGTGCAACATCGAGCCCGCTTAAATCTTCCGCCGGGTTTGGTTCTGTAAATCCCATATCTTTGGCTTTTTGAGTTGCTTCTGAAAGGCTTAAACCTTGATGCAGTTGACCAAATATATAAGATAGCGAGCCTGACAATATCCCCTCAAACGCTACCAATTGGTCACCAGCACCCAACAAATTTTGCAAATTATCAATGACCGGCAGTCCCGCGGCCACGTTCGTCTCATATAAAAATCGACGCTTATTATTTTGTGCGGTGCTGCGCAATTTTTGATAGTATTCAAGCGAAGCTGTATTCGCTTTTTTATTGGCTGCGACTACATGATAATTGGCATTTAGGTAGTCCGCGTAACTCATTGCAATCGACTCATTGCTGGTTACATCAATAATCACCGGGTTAAGCAAATGATGCTCTTCAACAAATTGGTTGAGTTTTTCTAGACTAAAAGATTTATTTGACTGTGACAATTTTTCTTTCCAGCCGCTACTTAAATTGATCCCTTGGCCATCTAGTAGTAATTTTTTGCTATTGGCAATACCGAATACTTTTAGATCGATATTGCGTTTCAACAAGAAAGCTTGCTGATTCTCTATTTGATTGAGAAGTTCGACACCAACGGTTCCACAACCAATTACAAAGGCATCAATATTATGCCGTTTTAAAAATAAGTTACGGTGGCAGATTTTTACTGCATCGTCGGTTCGTTGGCTACGGATCACTGCCGAAATACTTCTTTCCGATGAATCTTGTGCTATTGCGATGATATTCACAGCGGCTTGTGATAAGGAAACAAAAAACTTGGCTGCGATCCCCTTTTGTTTTTGCATGTTATCGCCGACCATTGAAACCACAGATAATCCTTTACTAATTGAAATAGGTTCGAGCAAAAGATTTTTTAACTCTAATTCAAATTCCTGATTTAAACATTGCTCGGCAGCACTGGCTTGATCGGCAGAAACACAAAAACTAATCCGATATGCGGCGGATGATTGACTGATCAAAATGACGGGTAAATTGGCTCGGCTGATAGCGGAAAATATTCGACTGGTCATTCCAACTTTCCCTTTCATACCAGGACCAGAGACGTTAATCATCGCCACTTCACCTAGACTTGAAATCGCTTTGACGCGGGTGTCAGATGAGCTTTGCTTTGAGATTAAGGTGCCTTTTTTTTCTGGGGCAAGAGAGTTTTTAATCAAACAGGGAATATTATGCAAACTTAACGGAACGATGGTTTTGGGGTGTAATATTTTAGCACCAAAATAACTCAGTTCGATCGCTTCACTAAATGACATTTTGTTAATTAGTTCGGCTTCTTTCACAAGTCTTGGATCAGCGTTATAAACGCCATCGACATCTGTCCAAATTTCACAAACGTCGGCTTGACTGCAAACGGCTAATATTGCAGCAGAATAATCAGAGCCATTGCGCCCAAGAGTGATGGTATTTCCTGTAGGCGAGACCCCGACAAAACCAGGCATCAACGAGATTGGTTTAAGCGAAGTATAAAATTGGTTGAACTTTTCTTTTGACAATGGAATATCAGCTACTGGGTCACCGGATTGTCTTTCAGCTACCAAAAACCTTTCTGGTTCGATCAATGAAACTTGAGTTTTCAGGTCACTAAATACCCATGACAATAAAATGATGCTAACTCTTTCGCCCAGAGTTAAAATTTGTGCTCCAGTTTGTTCTGGACAATGGCCCAATAGATTGGCGCCTTCTATCAGTTGTGCCAATCTCTCAAATTCTTTGTTAATCGCATTGTCCAATACTGAAGTATCGGTATCTTTTGTTTTAGCGTCAGCCAAAGAATCAACTAGTGCCTGTTTTATTTTCTGAATTTTTTCCTGTAATTCAACAACCAAATCATTAGTGTTTGAATGAGACTCTAGACATTTCAATAAACTAACTAATAAATTGGTTACTCCTTGAGGAGCAGATAATACGACACTAACCTTATTATTTTTATTTTCGCTTTGAACAATATTAGCCACGCTAATAAATTTATCAGCATTGGCTAAAGATGAGCCACCAAACTTTAGGACTTTCATTTTTATTCATCTACCCTATAAATAATTATTAATTAATCGCTGTTGTTAATTTAATGTTTCAGACTAACCTAGTAAAGACATGGATGCAGGCATTTAGGATTGGCTTGTAACATAATCCTGACCTTTCATCTATAGACATAAAAAAACCCGTGAGTCTAAAAGAGTCACGGGTTAGTTAGAATATTTTCCAGTCAACCAATGACCACCTTATTCGGCATCGTGGTGCCAATAATCGTGCCCATAATAATTGAAGTTGTAATCATAGCAATTCGGTCGCGTGTTTGCCCGCTGTTTATCATTGAATTTGAATTTAATTGATCCACATGTTTTCTCTATTTTGATTACACCTTACACTTTGAAGGCCGCTAATATTTTTGTCAATCAGCTTCAATCAATATTGATATAGTTTGTAGTTATATCGGTTAAAAAGATTTAAAGTTTAAATTAGATACAAATACAGCTTACCTTTACGTAAACGTACCCCTTTTTCGCATTTCAAACAGGTTTTTCTGACCGTCTATCGGATAATAGATCAAAAGGTTATATCAGGTTGACCTATCACTCAAAACCGATTAAATTCAAGGTATGAACAAATTGCAACAAGTTAATATTTTAATTCTCATTTTCCTCCAGTTTCTTTGGCGGATGTAAGTGTGAGTCGTTAATTGATAACAAACACTTAAAACCCGCCAAACGGCGGGTTTTTTTATGTCCATGACGATGTCTAATGTAAAGAACAGATTTAGGTTTCAAACCAGATAAGGTAGGGTAGTAAAATGAATACAGTTTCACATAATGCCAATCAAGAAGATCAACACAAAGAAACCGTTGAGAATGATTCTAGGCATTATCAGCATAAAGCCGATAAACGTGGTCAAGCCAATACCGCAAGAAACAGCTCGGTTGATGTATTTGAATTTGAGCCGACAGGTTTTATGAGTGACAGCAGATGGTAAGCACTTTATTTGACAAGGTGTGGCAACAACATCTGGTTGCACAAGAAACTAAAGATACTCCAGCCATTTTATATATTGATACTCATTTGATCCACGAGGTGACTTCACCTCAAGCATTTCAAGTGCTAAGAGATAAAGGGCTCAAGCTTCGACGACCGGAAAGAACCTTTGCGACGAGCGATCATTCGACACCAACTAGCCAAGCCAATAGTGATGGTGAATTTACCTTTTACGGTGAACAGGAAAAACATCAGGTTGAGCAATTAAAGGCAAATTGCAAGGAATTTGGTATTACGATTTTTCCACTGGGTGACAAAAAACAGGGTATTGTTCATGTGATCGGGCCAGAACGAGGCATTACTCAGCCCGGGCAAACTATTGTTTGTGGTGATAGTCATACCAGTACCCATGGAGCGTTTGGCGCTTTGGCTTTTGGTATCGGTACCAGTGAAGTCGGTTATACCTTCGCGACCCAATGTATTCCTCAACGTAAACCAAAAACATTTGGCATTGAAATTAATGGCGAGCTTTCGTCAGGCGTGACCGCAAAAGATGTCATTCTGACGATTATTCAACAGATTGGCATTGGCGGCGCAACCGGACATGTGATTGAATATTTTGGCACTACCGTGAGTGCTTTTTCGATGGATGAAAGAATGACGGTTTGTAATATGTCGATTGAAGCCGGTGCAAGAGCGGGCATGATCGCGCCGGATGAAACGACCTTTCGGTATCTTGAAGGTAAGGAATACGCGCCAAAAGGTGAAGGTTGGAGTAAAGCGGTTAACCAATGGAAACAATTGTATACCGATGCTGAGGCGAGATTCGATAAATATATCAAAATCGATGCAAGCAATATCACACCAATGATCACCTATGGTACTAACCCACAGATGGGGATTAAAATCGGTCAAAAAATTCCACTTAAAAATGAAACTCAAGCGCTAAAATATATGGGTTTTTCTGAGAATGAAGATCTAGTTGGTAAACCGGTTGATGTGGTTTTTATTGGTAGTTGTACCAATTCACGGATTTCCGATTTACGCGATGCGGCAGCTATCTTTAAAGGTCGAAAAGTCTCCGATACGGTTAGAGCATTAGTTGTTCCCGGCTCCCATGAAATTAAGCAACAGGCGGAAGATGAAGGTATCGCAAAAATATTTGTTGATGCGGGAGCGGAATGGCGTGAGCCAGGTTGCTCTATGTGTCTAGGAATGAATGGCGATATTATTCAAGCGGGACAATTTTGTGTGAGCACTAGCAATCGTAATTTTGAGGGGCGACAGGGAAAAGGAGGGCGGACATTGCTGGCAAGTCCTATTACGGCGGCGGCGGCGGCAGTAACGGGTGTGATTGTCGATCCAAGAGAGTTGATATCAAGATGAAAAAATTTAAAAAACTAAACACCACTATTGCCGTGATTAATATCGAAAACATTGATACCGATCAGATCATCGGCTCGGATCATTTAAAGATCACCGATAAAAGTGGCTTGGGTAAACATCTTTTTTCTGACTGGCGTTATTGGGCCAATGGTGAAAATAATCCTGAGTTTGTTTTGAATCAGGAGAAGACCTGTGCTGCTAAAGTCATCGTTGCAGGTGATAATTTTGGTTGTGGATCTTCAAGAGAACATGCCCCATGGGCATTGCTGGATTATGGGATTGAGGTGGTCATCAGCTCTTCCATCGCTGATATATTTTCTAATAACTCCATTAAGAACGGGTTATTACCGATTAAAGTTTCTGTCATTGAGCATCATTTTTTATTGTCAAAAAATGCAAAAAACATTGAAGTTGACCTAGTTAATCAACAAATTAAATGTGATAAAAAAATGATTAAATTTAAGTTAGAACCTTTTGCAAAATATTGTTTACTCAATGGGATCGAACAGCTTGATTTTCTTTTTAACCATGAATCAAAAATTACCGACTATGAACAGAAGATGTTTGGATAGTGACAATTAAATGAAATATATTATCAAGCAAAAAATAAACAATGATTAAAATGTCAACGAGAAAAAATAAATGAAATATAGCATAGCCAGTCTTCCAGGTGACGGGATCGGACCCGAAGTCGCTGTAGCGGTAAAAGCCATTTTAGATAGTGTCGCGAAAAAGTTTGACCATCAATTTGATGTCCAAGAATATTTAATCGGTGGTGCAGCCATCGATGAATTTGGCGTAGCGCTTCCCGATGACACTTTAGAAGCTTGTAAAAAGGCAGATGCGGTTTTTCTGGCTGCCATAGGAGGACCTAAGTGGGACCAGTCAGAAATTCGTCCAGAACAAGGGCTTTTAAAATTGCGGGCAGAGCTAGGTGTTTATGCGAACATTCGACCACTCACCATGTATCCGCAGTTGCAATCTGCTTCACCTTTAAAACCAGAAATATTGGCCGGTACCGATTTTATCATTGTTCGCGAGTTAACCGGCGGGATCTATTTTGGAGAAAAAAAACGCTATGATGACTATGCGATCGACGAATGTAAATACTCTGTAAAAGAGATTGTAAGGATCGCACGGGTGGCTTTTGATTTAGCCATGCAGCGAGATAAAAAATTAACTTCGGTCGATAAAGCCAACGTTCTGGAGACCTCTAAGTTGTGGCGAGAAGTCGTGACTAATATTGGTGAAACAGAATATCCAGAAGTCAAATTACATCATCAATTAGTCGATTCTTGTGCGATGAAACTGATTCAATCACCTTCGGAATTTGATGTGGTACTTACCGAAAATATGTTTGGCGATATTTTATCCGATGAAGCCAGTGTATTGGCTGGTTCGATGGGTTTATTGGCTTCTTCTTCAGTGGGAATAAAGTACGGTTTATTTGAGCCAATTCATGGTTCCGCTCCAGATATTGCAGGTCAAGGTATCGCCAATCCTTATGCATCTATTTTGAGTATCGCAATGATGTTGCGTTGGTTAAAGTTGTTAGATGAAGCGGGTGCAGTTGAGCAAGCTGTATCTAAAGCCATTGATGATGGCATTCTCACTCAAGATTTAAAATCCGAAAGTGGAATATCAACAAGTGATGCCATTGGGGCAGTCATTAACCACTTTTAGAAGCACTAATTAGCGCTAACCGACTAAGGTAAATAATATGTCCAATAATAACGTAATCATTTTTGATACGACCTTGCGAGATGGCGAACAAGCGTTACAAGCGAGTTTAACGGCGAAAGAAAAATTACAAATTGCTTTTGCCCTTGAGCGATTAGGGGTGGACGTGATCGAAGCTGGTTTTCCCGTTTCATCACCGGGCGATTTTGAATCAGTACAATCCATTGCCAAAGAAATTAAAAACAGCCGTATTGCCGGTCTAGCTCGCGCAATCGACAAAGATATCGATGCCGCTGGTGAAGCGTTAAGAGTCGCTGCTGCGTTTCGCATTCATACATTTATAGCCACCTCAAATATTCACATAGAAAATAAATTACGCAAGGAATTTGACGATGTCGTCGAGATGGCCGTAAGAGCTGTGAAACGTGCCCGTAATTATACTGATGATGTTGAGTTTTCCTGCGAAGATGCGGGGCGAACACCGATCGATCATTTATGTCGCATGGTAGAAGAGACCATTAAAGCCGGTGCGACGACTATTAATATTCCCGATACGGTTGGTTATACTTTACCATCGGAATACGGCAGCATTATAGAGACTTTATATCAACGTGTGCCCAATATCGATCGAGCGATTATTTCTGTTCATTGTCATGATGATTTAGGATTGTCGGTCGCCAATTCTATTGCCGCGTTACAAGCTGGCGCTCGTCAAATTGAGTGTACTATGAATGGTATTGGTGAGCGCGCGGGAAATTGCTCGTTAGAAGAAATCGTAATGATCCTAAATACACGAAAGGAATATTTAGGTTTAACCACTCAAGTCAATCCAAAAGAAATTCATCGTACCAGTCAACTGGTATCTAATTTGTGCAATATGCCGATCCAATCAAATAAAGCGATTGTTGGTAGCAATGCCTTTAGTCATTCATCCGGTATTCATCAAGACGGCATGTTAAAAAATCAAAACACTTATGAAATCATGACGCCAGAAACCGTCGGATTAAGTACTAATCAATTGAATTTAACTTCACGTTCTGGTCGTCATGTAATCAAACACCGTATGCAAGAATTAGGATATGATGAACAAGATTTTGACTTAGATAAACTGTATGACCGATTCCTCTTGCTTGCGGATAAAAAAGGTCAGGTATTTGATTATGATTTAGAAGCCCTAGTATTTTTCGCCAACCTAGATTCAGAAGATGATTTTTATATTTTGGATTCATTAAGCGTTCAACTTGGAACCGAAGGTTCCGCAACTGCGACTGTTGGTTTGCGCTGTGGTGATAAAGTGATCCAAGAAGCTGCGATTGGCAACGGGCCGGTCAATTCCATTTGCAGTTGTATCAGTCGCATAACGGGTTATGATATTGAAATTGAAGATTTTAAAGTAGCGTCTACTTCTCAAGGTACCGATGCGTTAGGGCAGGTGAATATAATGGCTACCTGCACGAATCGTTGCAATCATAAAACCTTTCATGGTATGGGGCTGGCAACTGATATTATTCGTTCTTCAGCGCGAGCATTGGTGAATCTGGTCAATGATATGCGTTGCTCAGAACGAGTCGCGGAGCTAAGAAACAACGGCGAGATTATAAAGTAGATAGGATGCAGGAGTATATCTAGCTCAGTTTGTTTCCTAAACAACTCCCTTTTTCGCTAAGGGGAGTGGTTACAAGTCGATCTGGTTAAATCATCTTAGGCCGTTTAAATGATCCTAATATTGAATACAGATATATAACCACCCAACACAAAAAAGCACTAACTAAATACAGCCAAAAACCGCCAATATGATCGAGCATTAACCCACCCCCTAGTGGTGCCAAAGCAAAACCGAGCGAATAAAATGAAGTTGCACCAAAATAAGCACCTCGAAGGTGATTTGGAGCCAATCGATCGATATGAACATTCATGGTTGGAAATAAAATAGCCTCTGCCAAACTCATAACTGCTACTGCACCAATCCAACCCCAAAAGAGATCTAATGGATTGATTGCCATCCAGATCTGTGAAGCGGTTAATAAAATCAATCCAATTTGTATTCGTTGAACCAAATTCATTTTTGCCATTATTTTTAGTAGGACAAACTGACTAGTGATAATCACTAACGCATTGGTTAATATTATTGAAGAAATCAACGCCAGCAAATTGGATATATTGGCGCGAGTTAAATACTGAATGAGGGTAGTATCCATTTGTCCATAGATAAACATACATATAATATTGGCTAGAATTAAACATTGTAGCAATCGATCTTGCACCAATATTCTTAGCGTTTGTAAAAACTGATTATCGTCAACATTTTTGCCTTGATGAATTGATACAGGACGATTCAACTGAAGATCTTGTTGTTTGAATCCCCAAACTAACATCAGCATTAAAATAGCAAACGCACCAGCGGTAATATAAAAAGTTGATGATTCACCTGCCAAACCCAGCCAAAAACCAATCATCGGTCCAATGGCAGAACCAACGTTTACCATAAAATAAAGCGCCTGCATGGCAAGCTCTCGGGTTTGTTTGTCATCAATAATATCGCCAATCAATGCCGATGTAGAAGGGCGCCAGATTTCAGTTGCAATTGAGCAAAGAGTGATCACTACCGAATAACCCGCGATAGAATTAACATTGGCCAAGAGACTAAAGGAGATTATGTATAAGACGCCGCTGGTGTACATCACCGCTTTACGACCAAAATGATCTGAAAGGGTGCCGCCAATAAAGCCGACCAATACCGATATCAAAGCGGCAGAAGTTAAAATCATACCCACTTGAGTGGCTGAAATACCAAATTTTTTATACAGTATGACTGACAGGAACGGCCAAACCATGTAATAGCTGCCACGAGTAATAAAGGCGCCAAACAGTAAAACCCACATCAATGGTGGAAATTTTTTTATTCGAGCAAAAGAGACGTCGCTGTGCATTTTAATTGTTCTTTGGTGTCAGTAGTTTATAAACTAAATGCTTTGTATAATATTTCACTGACAAAAGATAGTCATATTGCTTAATGTTATGGTAACGGTACAATAAAAACCTTTTCGTCATCGATGTTTTTACTTCATAATCTATCCAATGACTAAAATTCAATTTTCACATGCCAACGGTTTTCCTGCTCAATCTTACGAATATTTATTTTCGTTAATTGAAAATGCTGATATTCGTTTTATTAATACTATGGGGCATGCTGATTATTCCAATATGACTGATCTTACTCATTTAAGAGATGAGCTTATCGATGAGATAGAAGCGGAGCATAAGCAACCAGTGGTCGGTATGGGGCACTCCTCGGGGGCTGCCGCTACTTTACTTGCCGCAGCCAAACGGCCAGAACTTTTCGAAAAAATCATATTATTAGATCCGGTTGTTTTTTCAGGTAGAAAGCGCATGGCTATCTGGTTATCAAAAAAATTGGGTTTATGGGAGTCTTTTAGTCCTGCCAAAAGGGCTAGGGTAAGGCGAGTGGATTTTTCAGATCCTAGTGAAGCTTTCGAATATTATAAACAAAAAGCCTTGTTCAAAAACTTTCATCCGGAATGTTTTAAGAGTTATATCCAGCATGGTTTAACGCCGAATGAGGATGGAATGAAGCTAGCGTTTTCAGCCCAAGTAGAGGCGGATATTTTTTGTAATGTACCGGTTAACATTCCGGCGAATCTAAGCAAATTGAAAGGTACGATTATCTACGGCGACAAGAGCGGTATTATCGGAAAAGCTGATATCAACTGGTGGCGAAAAAATATACCCAATCTGGATATTATTTCATTTGATGGAGAACATCTTTTTCCTTTTGAAGCACCGCAACAAACCGCAGAGTTACTTAACCAGATTTTGTAATGTTTCACTTGCTGATTGCTATGGTCATTTTTGCAGTAAGTCGCTTATTCCATTAAATTCGTTTGATTGGTCGGCCAAACCTGATAGTAATAGTTCCTGATTAAACGAACCCAAAATACGGCCAATGCCCTTAGTCGCTTTTTCCAAATTACCGACTTTTCAAAGACTCATGAATGAATATCATGACGTCCTCCCATTGGATAAAGCCAAGCATCAAGATATTCGAGAGTTACATATCGGATTGCTCAATATGATGCCTGATGCGTCTCTCAAAGCGACCGAGAGACAATTTATGCGATTAGTCGGGGACTGCAATCAAATTGTGCAGTTTTATGTTCATCTATTTACCATTCCAGCAATTGAGCGAGCATCAGAAACCCAGCAATGGGTGGATGATTATTACGAAAATTTTGAAACTATCAAAGCCAGCGGATTGGATGCGTTGATCATTTCTGGCGCTAATCCGGCTTCCAAACATCTGGATCAGGAAGCTTTTTGGCCGATGTTGACCGAGGTAATTGACTGGGCAAAAGATAATGTTACCTCCACTTTGTGTGCCTGTTTAGCGACTCATGCTGTAGTGCAATATCTGTATGATATTAAGCGGGAACCATTACCGGAAAAAAAATGGGGTGTTTTTCAACATCGATTAACTACCCAGCATCACCCTCTTACCCGGCATATGAACACACGGTTTGATGTGCCGCATTCTCGTTACAATCAAATTACTAGGCAACAGTTGACTGATAATGGTGTGATTATTTTAGCGGAAAGTGAACAAGCCAATGTCCATTTAGCGGTCAGTCCCGATGGTTTTCGATTGGTGTTTTTTCAGGGGCATCCAGAGTATGACGCTCTTAGCTTGCTGAAAGAATATAAACGGGAAGTCGTTCGTTGGTTTGATGGAAAAATAGAAATTTACCCATCGTTTCCAGAAAATTATTTTAATTTTTTTGTTCAAGATAAAATGAATCAGTATAAACTTTTGGTAGAAAAATCAAAATTGAAAAATCAATCTCTACCTGATTGGCCGGAAGAGTGGTTAGTTTCTCAAATCGACAATACTTGGCGCGATACCGCATTATCGACCTATAACAATTGGCTTGGGATGGTTTATCAGTTGACCAATAAAGATCTAAATCAGCGATTTATGTTGGGGGTTGATCCTGAACATCCTTTAGACAGCGACAAATTACTTTGATTTGTTAGAGATTAACTGTCGGTGGATTATTGGTTCTAGAGGTTAGTTTTTCAATTTAGAAGACCCAATAAAACAATTGATCGAAGAAACTCTAAAGTTAGAAGTCGATGGTGTAAATTCATCTTCTAATAGTATTGTTATAATTCTTTAGGTGGAAATATTGTTATTATTCTAGGGGCAAAATGGAGATTTTACTACTATGCTCATCTAGAAAAATACATCAATAACTGCTTTTAGTTTTATTAGTTCAGGAGATCAAATTGGCACCATAGGTGATAGTGGAAATGCAAAAAAATATAGATCTACTATCAAAGTTTGACGACTCATAACGCCAAGTATAAGTGGCTAAAACTGATAGCTTAAAATTATTCCACCGTCAATTCGTTTTTCATTACTATAACGACCTTTGCCATATCCTACCTCAAACTTTATTACTCGCCATCCCTCTTTATTTATACCGCTAAAGTTATGACTGTAAGATGTACCAATACCTATAGTTGTTTCATCATCGAATGGCTCTGCTAAAGCACAACCCAAAATACTACCAAAATCATCTGTTTCACATAGTCTTTTGTCATCTCGTACACCTATTGCGCCAACTAAAACACCTACAGCATTTTCATCACCATTTCCAAAAGCTTGTTCAAAACCAACCGAGAAGCCATAATCTAGACCTGCTTTATAATTAATAAACAATCGTTTTTCGCCTTCACCTAAACGAAAAGAGGCTTCTGGAACAAGTAAAAATGGATATCCACCACCTAATGAAAAATCTACTCTTTCAGCTTTGCTAGTCAGTGGAATAGTCAATATATATAAAGTTACCAATAATACCAAATTTTTTAATTTTATTTTGTTGTTTTCCTTTTCGTTGGTGCAGTTTTTTTGCAATGATAGGCGCAAAAAATAAGCTTTCAACTCTCTGACAGCCTTGTCCACTATGACCTGCCCCGTTATTCGTTTAAAAGAATTTTATGAGCGTTTAGTAAGCCATGGCAAACTTAAAAAAGTGGCTATAATTGCGGTGATGAGAAAGTTATTAGTATTACCTTATGGCGTTTTAAAATCTGAAAAAAATACAATGAAAATTATCAAACCGCTAAATGTGTTTAGGAAAAAAAGCATTGGATGGTTCAGTTATTATGTTTGATAAAATGATAAATTAGAGTTGATTTTTAAGACAGTATCTGACCCCAATGATTGCTCAAAACAATCTATAGAACTAGATTTAAGTGGTTGATTTATATGCTCAGAGGTAGAGCTACACCCCCAATATTTTTTTGAAACAAAGGTCAATAAAACTAACAATTAGCCTAGTTTTGTTTGACCCTGATCATCACACTGTATTATATTATATGTTTGATTTATCGATTATTAGATATTAATTGAATAAACGAATTTGATGCTAAATCTATTTTCCATATTCCAGTACTTGTTGCTGCGTAAGTTATTCCTGCATATACTTCAATATCATTAATGGTTCCTAAATTCATAGGAAAGGAAACGCTTTCAAATGCAAAAGATGCTTCATTAAATTCGAAGTAAACAGCAGCATCAAGGGTATAAAAAATTCTGTTATCAATTTTAAACATTGCATTTGACGTGCCATGCAAATCAATAAGGGTTAACATTTCAAGCGTATAGTCATAAATGGCAATCTCTCCGCCAAAATAGATAAAGAGTTTGCTGCCATCTGCATTTCGTTCAACGGAGCGGAAATTACGATCTGTAATAGGAAGCAAACTACCATTAATTGTTAACGTGGAATTAATGACAATATTGGCGCTATTACTACTCTGGTGTGATAGGAGTAAACTATCTTCGTGAAATAGAGCATTATAAATAATAGAATTTGAAGAAATTAATCCCAAAGTTTCAGAGATATCCATAGCAGAAAAGCTTTGTGTCTCATCAATTTTTTTAACGGTGCCCTCATCGATAATATAGCCTATATTGCTATCGTTAAACCCACTAATAGCTTCTCCAGTAGTAACTATTCAGCGTAATTACTAAAAAAAGGGTAATAATTGCTTGACACGCTTTTTGTGTGTTTTTACTGAAATTTGTTTGGTTCATGATAACCCTTTAAAGATAGCTTTAAAAGATCAATTTGAT
>Ga0256845_1000091_pt1 | contig 78169 bp, 63 predicted proteins | sample RiftiametaG_FD_189101 | JGI IMG/M metagenome (GOLD analysis project Ga0256845, IMG submission 189101) | Tube worm associated microbial communities from hydrothermal vent at the East Pacific Rise, Pacific Ocean - Riftia | ecosystem: Host-associated > Annelida > Integument > Unclassified ...
TGGTGGCTTTAGAGGGAGGGTCACACCTAGCTCCATTCCGAACCTAGCAGTTAAGCCTCCCATCGCCGATAATACTTATCCTGTCTGGATTGGGAATGTAGGTCGTTGCCACTTTGAAGTTTTTCTCCTTTTTACTAATTTACCTGTTTTTATACTTTTATGACATCTGTTTAGTTTAGATTTCAGATAAAATCAACCTTTCTCATTTATTTCTCATTTTATTTAACTATACTAAGAGTAATGAAATATAGTGAGGAGAAATTAAATGAATAAAGTATTACTATCTATATCTCTATCTGTAGTGATTTTTGCAGAGACAGTTGTAGTTCCTGATGATTATAAGATTAGTGAAGATGAGGAGTTGAGTTTTGTCTACTCTTCTGAATATGAGGAGATACTACCAAAGATAAAACAGTATCAAAAAGATATAATAAAACAGTATGAGGATGAGTTCGGGTATAAATTGGATGATACCCTCTATGTTGGTTTAGCCTCACAAAATAATCAGATAGCCAATGGTTTCTCTACTCAAATACCTTTTAACTCTCAACTCTTTTATGGTGCAGGAGTAGGATATATAGACTATTTTTGTTTTAACTCTTGGCTTAAAACTCTGCTTATTCATGAGACAGCACACAATTTTCAACTCAATGCAAAAGAGAGCAAAGCTTCTAAATTTAGCCACAAGATAGTAGGTAATACACCTGTCTCTTTTTTGGGTATTTTCCCATTTTTCCCTATACCAAATATATTTGAGAGTAGCTTTTTGTTAGAGGGGAATGCTGTTATGAATGAGTCTCGTTTTGATAATGGTGGACGGCTCTATAGTGGATATGCACTAGCAGAGGTTGTATCATTGGCAAAGGCTGACAAAATTAAACCTGAACTTGTCTATAATTCTACTCTTGATTTTCCATATGGTGAAAAAGCCTATTTGGTTGGTGGATTTTTTCAGCAGTTTTTAGTTGAAAAATATGGGGTAAAAAGAGTTAATGAGTATTTTAAACTACACTCAAAGCAACTCTTTCCATTTTTTACTAGTGCTACATTTAAGCATCTGTTTGGTAAATCATTTAAAACTCTTCTGTTAGAGTTCGAAAGAGAGATAAAAACTAAACATTCAGGATTTATAGAGACGGAGGGTAAAGTTATAGCAAAAAGTCAAACTTTTGTCCCTCTTAATCGTTCTGATAATGAGATATATACTCTAATTTCTACTATGGAGAGTTTTCCAAAAATCTTACAATATAATAGAGTCACAAGAGAGATAAGTTATGAGGATGGAGCATGGAATAGAGGAGAGCCTTTTAAGATAGATGGAGAGTACTATACCCAAAGCTCATCTAAAATTTCACCTACTAAGATAGTAATGGGACTTTTTGATGATGATTCATATATAAAAGAGGGAACAGAGTCCAAAGTTATACAGGGATATATGCCTAATGGTAAAGCTGTCTATTTTAATTTGGATAAGTCGCTAGAGACTCCTCATATCTATATTGATAGCGAGTTTTATGATACGAGTCACTCTAGTGTATATGTAGATAAAGGGGGAAATCTATACTATTTCAAGCAACATGGGCAAACTAGAACTCTATATAAAAATAAAAAAGCTATACTTAACTACAGAGGTCACTATGGTTTTGTAACAGATATTGACAAAGATGGAGTGATATATTTTATAGCCAAAAGTGAACATGGAACTACAGCCTATAGTTATAATAGCTCTGTAACAAAAAGAGTAACAGTAGGAGATGATGTTATTGATTTTAAAGTTATAGATAGTAACGAGGCACTTGTAGCTACTATAGATTCAGAGGGTTATAGATACCAAGTTATAGATATTTTAGCAAAAGATAGAAAAGTGACTGATACTAGATACGATATAGAGGATAGAGAGAGTCCAATAACCCAAAACTCACAATCTTTTAAACCATCTAGCTCAAAACTAGACTCAAAAGAGTATCACCCTATAGGTCAACTTAGATATAGCTCTCTTGACCAGTTCATTGGTTATGATACTGATGATGGTGTTATATTTAATCTTGGAGCGAATTTTGCTGACCCTCTTATGCAGAATAGTTTGACTCTAGCTTTGGGTAGAGAAGATAACAAAACAGTAGCAGGTTTAGGATATAGTAACAACGCACATCAACTAGAGTTTGGAGCGAGTGGGTATGCTGTTTTTTATGATGATGAGAGACCAAAAGAGAGAAGAGACCACGGCTATTCAGCATATCTAAAACTCCCATTTTTAGCTACAGGTTACTGGAGAGCCTCTTCGACACTAGAGTATAACAAAGAGTATGACTCATATAGAAAACCTCTTGCTCTATCTCTGGATATAGGAAACAACAAACAGTTTGGCAAGAGTAAATTTTCAAATCATCTAAATTATCTAAATATATTTTCTATGAGAGATAGAGATAGTAACACATTTGGAGGCTCATACTACTGGATGCATGACTTAGGATGGCAGAGTTATATAGGGTTAAATGCCTCCTATATGAAAAGTGATAATATAAATGAGAAGCTAGAGAGAGGTATTGAGATAGATGATGATTGGGCTGATATGCAAAAAGACTCTGCATCTATTACTATGCCTACACTAGATGGTACACTATACGCAACAGAGGCAAAGGTTGCAGAGGCTAGTCTATACAAAGTATTTGATACCCCTCTATACTTCTTCTCTGCTCCTATATCTTTGCAGAGAGAGACCATCTATCTCAAACAGAAGTTTTATGATTTTGAACTATCTAATGAAAATAGAGAGTATAGTCAGAGTACAGTTGGTTTAGAGAGTGATATACTATTTTTTCATAACTTTACAGTTCCTATAAAACTAGAGTGGTTATATAATAAAGATAGCGAGGATAAATCTCTATTTAGAGTTATGTTGGGTGGGGAGTTTTGATATTCATAATTTCTAAATTATCATCTACTAACTTATAAGTCGCAAATTCATCATTTGCGATTTTCTCTACGAAATTTAGGGTATTACCACTAACCCCGACCCATCCAATCTGTTTGGCAGGAACTCCAACCATAAGAGCATAGGGTTTTACATCTCTGTTGACTACTGCTCCACTTCCAATTAGTGCATATTCACCGATAGTAACACCACACACTATAGTAGCATTTGCTCCAATGGAACAACCCTTTTTTAGTAGGGTTTTTTTGAATTCATTTTTTCTTTGGATAAAAGCTCTTGGGTTAATGACATTGGTAAAGACCATAGAGGGACCTAGAAAAACATTATCCTCTACCTCTACTCCCTCATATATGGAGACATTGTTTTGAACTTTGACTCCGTTACCGATTTTGACATTTCCACCTGCTACACAGTTTTGACCAAATGAACAATTTTTCCCAATAGTAGTGTTGGACAGTATATGAGAGAAGTGCCAAATCTTAGTTCCATCTCCAATCTCTACACCACTATCTATAATACTGCTCTTATGTACAAAAAAGTTGCTACTACTCTCTTTTTTTACTGTTTTGGCTCTGTATCTATCTCTCCAAGCCTTTCTATTTAGATATTTACCGTCATCTTGCATTATTCAAGTACCCTTTTGCAAAATGGATGATAATCTCCTTTCATTCCAACTGGTTCAAGATTTCGTATAGTTGATACCGTACTTATAGAACCATAAGCCTCATCAAGTCCAAAACCATTGCCTTTTAGAATCTCTTCGTAGCTTCTAGTATGTAAATCTGTAAATCCACCACTAAATTCTATCTCTTCTCCATCAACAGTAATACTTCTAAATGTTCTTTGTCCTGTAGCTTTTATCTCGTCTGGAATATAGTCATAGTTTACAGATAAAAACCATCTTACAGTTGCATTTTTTAGTCTGAATGAACCAGCATTTGCATCAGGAGTTTTTAGGTGAACTACATTTTCTTCTACATCTCCAAATATCCAACATAACATATCGTAAAAATGTACTCCAATATTTGAAGCAACTCCTCCAGATTTTGCCATATTTCCTTTCCATGAGACAAAATACCACTTTCCTCTACTTGTAAGATAGGTCAAATCTATATCATATATCTTATTTGGATTGGCTTTTAACTCTTTTGTAACTCTCTCTTTTAGAGCTATAATAGATGGATGTAGTCTAAGTTGTAGAATATTATAAATCTTCTGTCCACTCTCTTTTTCTATGATTTTTAGTTGGTCAATATTCCAAGGATTTAGTACCAATGGCTTTTCACATATGGCATCAGCACCGTTTCTAAGAGCAAAACGGATATGAGAATCGTGTAGATAGTTTGGTGAACAGATAGAGACAAAATCTATCTTTTTATTAGTGTCTCTTCTCCATTTATCCACAAATCTATCAAATCTCTCAAACTCTGTAAAAAAACTAGCTTGTGGAAAATGACTATCTATAATCCCAATTCCATCATAAGGGTCAAGTGCAACGACAAGTTCATTATTGGTATCTTTGATAGCTCTCATATGTCTTGGTGCTATATATCCTGATGCTCCAATTAGTGCAAAGTTCTTTTTGTTCATAGGTTGTCCTTTAAAAATTCTATAATATTAACACATGCTGTCCCATCTCCATAAGGGTTATGTGCATAGCTCATCTCTCTATATAACTCATTATTTTCTAAAAGTCTCTGTGCCTCTTCTATGATTTTTGTAGAGTCAGTACCTACAAGTTTAACTGTACCTGCCTCAACTGCTTCTGGTCTTTCAGTTGTATTTCTCATGACAAGTACAGGTTTACCAAGAGATGGTGCTTCTTCTTGTACTCCTCCACTATCAGTAATAATAAAATAGGCTCTATTCATTAGATATATAAATGCTTCATATTGTAGTGGTTCTATCAAATGGACATTTGATATATCTGATAGTAACTCATTTACAGGTTTTTGTACATTTGGATTTAGATGAACGGGATAGATTATATCTATAGATGGATTTTTTATAGCTATATCTTTTAGTGCTTTACAGATATTGATAAATCCTTGTCCAAAATTTTCTCTTCTATGTCCTGTTACTAATATTATTTTTTTGTTTTCTTTTATAGAATAGTTCTTATCTTTTAGTTGATTGATAATTTTTTCTTTTAATTCTATATTTTCTTCGATCTTTTTTAGAGATAATATTAGAGCATCAATAACAGTATTTCCTGTTACAACAATATTTTGAGGTTTTTTGTTCTCTTTTAGTAGATTTTCTTGGCTAGTAGTTGTAGGTGCGAAATGATAATCAGCTAAAACTCCTACAATTTGTCTATTTGCTTCTTCTGGCCAAGGACTATATATATTGCCTGTTCTTAGACCCGCTTCTACATGACCTACAGCTATTTTTTGATAAAAAGCAGCCAAAGAGGTGATACTTGTGGTTGAAGTATCTCCATGTACTAAAACTATATCAGGGGCAAAATCTTCCAATACATCTCTCATCCCTAGTAATACATTAGCTGTTACATCATATAAATCTTGTCCTGCTTTCATAATATTGAGGTCATAATCAGGTACTATCTCAAACATATCAAGTACTTGGTCTAACATTTCTCTGTGTTGAGCAGTGACACAAACTTTGGTGTCAAAATCTAATTTATAATTTTCAAAAGCTTTGACTAGTGGAGCCATTTTTATCGCTTCTGGTCTTGTTCCGAATACTATTAATACTTTTTTCATCAGTTTCCTATTTATAATTTTTTAAAAAGTTCTAGTTCATCAAGCTGTTCCCATGGGTATTCACTCTGACCAACTTGTCCTCTTGCTGCTACATCTGCATATAAAAATGTATCGGCTGATGGTCTATCGAGATTGAATTTATTTGTAATCCAATTTGGAGTTAATGGGAAGTTATTCATTACAAATGTTGATAGCTTATCATCATCTAATCTCTCAATTACAGTTCCATAGGTATCAACTGCCACAGAGGTAGGTCGTGCAACTCCAATAGCATAAGAGATTTGAACTACGGCTTTTTTAGCCAATTTAGCAGCTACAATATGTTTAGCTATATATCTTGCAGCGTATAGTCCTGAACGGTCAACTTTTGTATAATCTTTTGAGCTTTGAGCCCCACCACCAATAGGTGCATAACCTCCAAAACTATCAACAATTAGTTTTCTACCTGTTAATCCTGAGTCATGTAGTGAAGAGTGTGATACATATTTGCCTGTTGGATTGATATGTATGATGCAATCATCCTTGTTATAGAGTTCTGTTGGTAATCCAGCCTCATCTATTAGTTTTTGGATAAGAGTTCTAAGAGTATCTATATCCATACTAGCAACACATGGTGCAGATACAACTATTGTATGAATTTTTTGTGGTTTACAAGACTCAAAGTTTGCTTTATTCTCATAATCTATAGTTACCTGTGTTTTTATGTCAACACCAAGTTGTGCAGGATTGGCTTTTGCATACTCATATACCTTTTCCATCAAGACTCTAGCATATGTAATAGCTGAGGGCATATAGTTCTCCGTCTCACTATCAGCATATCCAAACATAATTCCTTGGTCTCCTGCACCCGTCTCTCCATCTTCTTGGTCAACACCTTGATTTATATCGGGTGATTGTGAGTTCAGCAGAACCTGTACCTCTACATCTTCAGGGTGTAAACACTCCTCTCTTGTAAAGTATGGATTACCACTATATCCAATATTGATAAGTGCATCGTGAACTATCTGTTTATAATCCTCTGTAGTTAGATTGGTTTTAGATGTCACTTCTCCACCAATAATTACATGTTTACCTGCTACAAAAACTTCAGATGCCACTCTTGATTTGGAATCACCAATGATTAATTTATCCACAATACTATCTGCAATAATATCTGCACACTTATCTGGATGCCCTGGGCTTACAACTTCACTTGTAAAAAGATACATATTTTTTCCTATATTTAATATCGTTCGTATTGTATCTTAAAATTTATTCTACACCTCTTACTTATAAAAATATAATTATTATATAATGTAAGTAAAATTATTAATAATATTTTAACTTTTTAATTCAGTATTTTTTTTTATTATTAATTAACATTTTTTAAGTTAAGCATAATTTTTATTGTTATATACTATGTTTAAGAAACAAGAAAGAAAAGGATTTAAAATGAAAACACTACTAATTACAATCTTACTACTAACAACAACTATAAGTCTATCAGCTAGAACTACAAATATGTATCAACATGCTAGAGATATGAGGTTATCTTCTTTAAATCAAAAAAATGTTAAAAATCGTTCGAAAAAACTATTTTTTGCGACTAGAGCAGCAAAGAGAGGAAATGTACAAGCACAGTTTGATCTAGCTATGATGTATGCGTCAGGTAATGGTGTCAAGAGAGATGAGAGAGTTGCTTTTAGTTGGTTTCACAAAGCGGCTAGAGCCGGTCATACTGAGGCTAAATACTATATGGGTTTATCTTTTCAACAGGGTAGAGGAGTAAAAAAACAGCTTCATCTTGCTAGATATTGGTTTAAACTTGCATCTAAAACTGGTCACTCAAAAGCTATCTATCAACTATCTTTGGTTGAAAAGGCTCTATTTCCCCAATCTATGGGTGGTAATCACTATAGTATGAGATAGTAGAGAACTCATTTTAAATTCTTTTCATGTGGAGTAGCAGTTTATAGTTATATTAAAATATATCTATAAACTCCTCAATAATTCTATCTTTGTCAAACTCCATCGCTCTTATAGTTGATTTCTTTATATACTTTTTTCTTAAATTTTCACTATTTTTTATCTGATTCATAGCTTTAATCATACTATTTATATTATTAGTAGGTGTCAAAATACCATACTCTGCTACTTCAATATCTTCTGTTATCTGAAAATTAACATCTGTAAATGGTGCAATTATCTCTCTGGGTCCACTTTTGCAATCAGTGCTAATAATAGGTAATTTACAAGCAAGTGCTTCTATTAAAACATTTGGGAACCCTTCACGATTTGAAGAGAAGATAAAACAGTCTGCTTTTGATAGATACTTATAGGGATTTTTTTGCTTTCCTAGTAAAAATACTTTTCTAGTTAATCCAAGCTTCTCTATCTGTTGTTGTAGTCTCTCTCTAAGCATACCATCACCGATGATATATAGTCTTGCTTCTATAGATTTCATAGATTCGATTAGTAATTTGTGGTTTTTACCCTCATCTAGTCTCCCTATAGTTATAAAAGAGAACTTATCACCTAGTGGAGCTACCTCTTTTGAGAGTTTGACTATCTTGTTTATATCAAAAAGGTTATTGATAACTGTTATATTTTTGATAGCAAAGTTTTTTTCTAAATCTATAGCATTACCTTTTGAGTTTGCTAAGACTAAATCAGCACTATTAAATAGATTTTTGATTAAAAATTTATTGATTTTACCCTGCATATTGTTAGAGTATTGAAGTGAAGGCATGGCTCTCTCACTCACTATTACTCTACCCTGCATTCCAAATAGTTTTGCAAAAATATTTATATAGTTTGAACGACTCAAAAAAGAGATAGATATAAGTGATAGATTATTGATTTTTTTATATTGCCATCCTAAAATAGGTAGCTTTAGAAGTTTTAGTAATCCACTATCATTTAGATTTGCATTACCTACTTTGACTAATTTGACATCTTTTGGAATATCATAAAATACTATATCATGAATCATATAGAGAGTAACATCATATCTCTCTATTAGCATATATAGAAGTATAGATACAACCCTTTCAGCCCCTCCTGTATCTAGGTCATTTATAAGTATAGATAATTTCTGTTTCATTGACTTTTTCTCCTTTTCTAAAATAGTTTTAATATTTTAACATTTTTTAACTTTTTTTATTATATAAATAAAAAATAATTTATCAAAATATGGAGTGTTAATATATAATTTATAATAAAAATTGTAGTTACAAAAAATCTACAAAAACCGATAAAATAGCTCTTTTATATCTATATTTATTTAAAAATTAGGAGTAACTGTATACAATAAGTAAACAAACTAATATGAAATAGGGCTTAAATATGTATAAAAAACTAACATTAAATTTAATTATGGTTCTCTTCTCTGCATGTTCATCAATGATAAATAAAAAAAATTTTGAGTTACCTACAGATAAAATCTATGCTATTAGCTCATTTTGGAACTATACAGAGACACCTATGGCTGGACTTAGAGCTTCATCTATTGTGGAGTCAGTTTTAGCAAAAGAGCAGATAAGAGTATACTCTCTAATTAATGGGAGTGACGAGATGGGTGAGATCAAAAGTAAAGAGAAATTTTTGATTGCTAAAAAAGATAAAGCAAGAGAGTCTAATGCTGATTATCTTATCACAGGAGATGTCCAAGAGTGGCGTTATAAAACAGGTATAGATGGAGAGCCTGTAGTTAGTTACTCTATTAAAGTGATTGACTTAAAAGATAATAGAGTAGTATATAGTAGTGTAGGTGCAAAGAGTGGTTGGGGTCATAAGTCAATAGGAGTAGTGGCTCAAGAGATTGCTGTAGAGCTTATACCAAATTTTATACCTTAGCCTATGACTCTAAAAAAACGCTCACCATATCTTCAAGGATTTGAAGTTACTATTTTCACATTTATTATATCTTTTGGTGGTTACTATATTGATATTCAAGACCCACTATTGATTCACTACTCTTTTAGTTTTCTTATATTATGGTTAGCTATAGTTACTCTATTTTATGGATTGACTATGGGGTTAATTATGTGGATTTGGTTTGGGATTTTCGCCTCATTTGTCTATGTTGGGGATTCAGTTTTCATCTCTGTGTTACTCGAAAATCTATTTTTTGTTTTTTTCTTTGGACTCTTTTTTAGCAATCTACAGAATGAGATAGATAAACAGACTATAAAGACAAACTATCTACAGTTAAAACTAAAAGAGTTAACGAGTGCATTTTTTACTCTAAAAATCTCCCATGATAAGCTAGAGTCTATCTATATCACTCAACCAGCATCTTTTAGATTTGTAATTGCTGATATTTTGGAGAGTTGCGAACATAATACGCCTGAGTTATCAGGAACAAACACTCTTCGAGTTTTAAAAAAATTTTTTTCTGTTAACTCTGCTTCTATCGTAAGAGTAAAAAAAAGAACTCTCTCTCATACTTTAGCCTCGATAGGAGATATGGATGAGGCTCCTAATAAAAATGACCCTATGATAGAGGAGGCTTTGACATATAGAAAGGCTGTATATTTAAAGGATTTAGAGGACAAGGAGCAGAGTGCATATCTATATGTTGTACCATTTTTGGATAAACGAGAAGAGGTTGTAGCTGTATTGGTTATAAAAGATATTCCTTTTATGTTTTATCATGAAGATACTCTACTAAAAATCCATGTAGTTTTTAACTACATTTGGACAGAGTACAAGAAGAGGGCTTCTCTTGATGAGATAAGAGGAAAGGCAAAAGAGGCTATTGCTCTAAATAATAATAATCATGAGAGACAAGATATTGTTGATTTTAAGCTAGAGGTTGCAAGACTCAATAATATATTGGACGGTTTTAATATTGATAGTAGAATATACTCTATGTTTACCACAAATGCAAATTTAAATAGAGAGATTAATGATTATCTATCTCAAAACAATCTACTTGAGGTTTTAGACCAACATATAGCTATAGAGTGTGGAGATAAATATATACATTTTATCCTATTTCCTTTTGTCTCTGCCTCTGGAGTATATCATAAAAATAGAGAGTTAGATAGCAAGATTGATGATATTGAGAGCGAATCAAGAGTAGATATAGTTAGAGATAAATTAGAGTCTCATCTTAGCTCTCATAGCTTTAACACACTTAGAAAAAAGCATATCTCTGTAAAAAATTTTAATTATCTATTGAGGGAGTATGGTTGTGTCTGATTATATATCCTTGGTAGGTATCTCTTCATTACTTCAAGAGACCTCATCACTACATATATTGATTTTTATAGGGCTAGAGATACTATTTTGGGGAGTTATCTCTGCTATTTTGACTCTTTTTTTACCTAGAGAATATAGAAGATATAGAAGAGAGATTTTTCTATTTTTTTTAGTTATAAATGTGGGTTTACTCTTTATGGGAGTTATTATATCTCTAGTTATACTCCTTTTTGGATTAACTATGGCAACAAATAAGGTAAATAAACCACGGTATGGTATTATAAATTTTGAGGAGTATACATCATCATTTCCTATGATAGATAGTAAGTTTCATGAGGGGGTTTTGGCAATAGGTGGAGATAAACAGAAGTTTATATCAAGTGATGAGAAGATTAAGTCTCTAAAGATTCTATATGATAGTCATGCACAGGGTAATATTGAGAAGATAAAACTTTTTTTAGCAGATAGCTCGGATGAGACTAGGCTCTATGCCTTTGCTTTAGTCTCTGCATCTGAAAAAAAACTTAACTCACAGATAAAAGATATAAGAGCTAAAATTGATAAGTGTAGAGATAAAAGAAGATTAGAAGAGCATTATTATAATTTAGCTCAAGTCTATTGGCAGTTTGTATTTCATGGAGTTGCTAATGAGTATCTAGTTGGATTTTATACTCAAAAGATAGAAGATACACTACAGAAGATAAGTCATAAAGCTAGTGCATCTATATTATTGGGAAAAATTCACATATTTAATGAAAAATATGTAGAGGCAGAAGAGGCTTTTAGAGAAGCTATAGAGTTGGGTGCAAAGAGAGACTCTGTATCTACATTTTTAGCAGAGGCGAAATATGGTCAGAGAGCATTTAACTCTGTATCTAAGTATATTTTACAAGAGCAGTTTAGTATTGACCTGCGAATGAAGCCTCTCTATGAGGTTTGGAAATAGTGAATAGTAGAAAAGAGGTTATATTATGAAAGTTATATTTGATAGAGGAGAGCCTGATATACTTATTCCTACGGAGGGTACTTACCCTTTTGTTCGTGGGGGAGTATCATCTTGGATAGCACAGCTTATTAGTGGATTGCCTCAATATACATTTGGGATAGCTTTTATTGGAAGTAAAAAAGAGGAGTACCCTACAGAGCCACTATATCAGCTACCTGATAATTTAATCTATATGGTCAAGCTTTTTATGTTTGACAAGTCACATAAGCCTTCTATAGCTGCTGAGAATGGTGATATTGAGACATTTGATTATATAGATAAACTATACTCTTGGTTTAGAGCAGATGATACAGAGTTACCCTTCCCAAAAGAGATAAGAGATTTAAACTTTTATCTAAATAGAATGGATGAGTCCGAATTTCTCTATAGTCGAGAAGCTTGGTATTTTATTTCCAATAAATTTCAAAATAACTGTCCTAGTACTTCATTTATAGATTACTTTTGGACAGTTAGGAGTATTCATCTACCTATATGGAAGATGGCTAAACTAGCTAAGTTAATAGGAAACAAAGGCAGAATTATACATTCCCCATCTACGGGATATGCAGGTTTTTTGTCTACTCTAATCTCTTATGATACAGATAAACCATTTATTTTGACAGAGCATGGTATCTATACAAAAGAGAGAAAGATAGATATTATATCAAGCTCACTCTCTATTCGTAAAAAATTTGAACTCTTCAAAGAGTCCTCTGAGGAGGATTATACACAGAGTATGTGGGTTAGATTTTTTGAAGGTATAGGAAAGATGAGTTATCATAGAGCTAATCCTATTTTATCTCTATTTTCGGTAGCAAAAGATACACAGATTCTCTATGGTGCAGATGCTAGTAGGTGTACTGTTATTCCAAATGGTGTTGATATAAAACGATTGGAGAAAACAAGACAATATCGCTCAGCAGATATTCCCAAAGTTATTACACTTATAGGTAGAGTAGTTTCTATAAAAGATATAAAATCATTTGTTCGTGCAATTAGAATCACTGTCAATGAAATTCCTGATGCAGAGGCGTGGATTGTAGGACCTGATGATGAGGAAAAAGAGTATGCTATGGAGTGTAGAGAGCTTATATCTGTACTTGATTTGGAGGATAATATTAAATTTTTAGGTTTTCAAAATATAGCTGATATATTGCCAAAGAGTGGTCTACTTACTCTTACTTCTATTAGTGAAGGTATGCCTCTAGTTATATTAGAGGGGTTTGCTGCAGGTGTTCCATGTGTTAGTACTGATGTTGGTTCATGCAAAGAGCTAATCTATGGAGGAGAAAACCCCGAAGACCAAGCATTAGGCAGAGCAGGAAAAGTGTGTCAAATAGCCAATGTAGCTCAATTAGCAGAGGGTTATATAGAGTATTTAACAGATGAAGATAAATGGTACAAAGCCCAAAAAACAGCTATAGATAGAGTAAATAAATTTTATACACAAGACCTATTTTTAGATAACTATAGAGAAGTTTATGAAAAAATCTTTTCTCAAATAGAGAGTAAAAATGAGAACTAAGGGGTTTTTGTGGCAGGAATAGGATTTGAGTTAAAACAGATTATCCAAGAAAAGTCTATTGTTTCTGTATTTAAGACTTTTGGTTATTCAGCTATTTTGAGTTCTGGTCCTTGGGTTATATCTATGATTATTATACTTGGTATTGGTCTAACATCTGTATATATCTCTTCTACAGAGAATCCTCATGATATTATGCTAAAGGCTTCTGTTACTTATGTTTCTGCTCTAGCAATAAGTTCTATACTTACTGGTTTTTTGCAACTTCCATTTACCCGTTTTGTGGCTGATAGAGTATATGAGCAAAAGGAGTATTTAATCCTACCTAACTTTATAGGAACATTAGCAGTGACAATAATATTGGGGTTTTTTATCTCTCTGCCTTTGGGGATTTTTCTTTTTGATACACAAAGCAATCTATTTATACTTCTATATGTTGCACTTTTTATAATACTCTCTTGTGTATGGATGGCAAATATTTTAGCTGCTAGTCTAAAGCTCTATAAACTTGTAATTATCTTTTATGTATTGGGTTATGCTGCTATATATGGCTCTTTTTTGCTACTAGTAGATTATGATGTTTTAGGTTATTTAGTCTCGTTTCTTATAGGAAATACTCTACTATTTATTCTCCTCTCATTAGGTATTACCTACTACTATCCAGCATATTCAGATACAAATAGAAAATTTGTTCGATTTGATATGTTTCAAAATACCTTTGAGGAGTTCTATTGGAGACTCTCTCTCTCTGGTGCATCATATAATCTTGCTATTTGGATAGACAAAGTTATATTTTGGTTTAGCCCAATAATAGGTTATGCCGTTATCGATAAGCTTCACGCCTCTATGGTTTATGATTTTCCTATATTTTTGGCTTATCTATCTATTATCCCAGGTATGGCTATCTTTTTTTATAGATTGGAGGTTGATTTTGCAGACTCTTATAGTAAATTTTATGGTGCTGTCAATAGACATGGAACACTAGAACAGATTAAAACTCACAAACAAGGAATGATAGATGCCGTAACAAGAAGTATTCAAGAGGTACTATTCGTACAAGGGATGTTTAATATCCTACTATTTCTAGGTGCAGAGAGTCTATTTGAGCTATTAATGCTACCCAAACTCTATCTACCTCTATTCTATGTAGATGTAATAGGGGTTCAATTACAGCTTGGGTTTATGTCTATTTTAGCCTATCTATACTACTTGGATAGACAGATAGAGGCTCTACTATATACTATCTCTTTTGTACTACTCAATGCTCTGCTTACATGGGTAAGCATTCAATTAGGACCATATTTTTATGGATATGGATTTAGTGTAGCACTACTTATTCTTTTTGTAGCAAGTATCTATACACTAAATAATATTTTACGGGAGTTAGATTATAAAACTTTTATGTTGCAATAAAATAGTACTACTCTTTATAGTGCTATTTTCAGGATTACTAGCAGAAGATAGATATGCTTTTATCTATAGTAAAAATATAGATGATAAGTTTATAAATTTTTATGACAAAGTTGTGGTAGAAGCAGATGCGATAGATGATATCTATGCTATACGATACCCAAAAAAGATGGTAGCGTATGTGAGCGTAGGCGAGATTGAGCCTTGGAGAAAGAGAGAGACCCCATATGATAAATCATGGGTCATATCAGAGAACAAGACATGGAACTCACTGATTGGTGATTTGAGAAAAGAGAAGTATCAGGAGTTTATTTTTAAGAGAATAGCTATACTCTACAAGAGAGGTTATAGAAATTTCTTTTTAGATACTATGGATGCCTATCATGTTACAAGCAAAGACAAAGTCTTGTTTAAAAAACAGCAAAAGGCTCTAATCTCTTTTATCCATAAACTTAGAAAAAAATATCCAAAATCCAAAATTATAGTCAATCGTGGATTTGAATTGCTTGATGAAATACATAGTGATATAGATGCCGTTATAGCCGAGTCCTTACTCAATCGCTATAACCATGATAAAAAAGAGTATGTAACTGTTCCAAAAGCCGATAGAGAGTGGTTACTTGGAAAGTTCAAAAAAGCTCAAAAGTATGGATTAGATGCTATCTCTATAGAGTATTCTAATAAGGGTACAAAAGAGAGATTGCAAATTGCCAAAGAGGTTAAGAGACTAGGAGTTATTCCCTATGTAACAGATGGTCTGCTTCGAGAACAGGGAGAGTGTGAGATAGAGAGAGTTCGTAGAGATGTTTTGATACTATTTAACAAATCTCTATTTAAAGATAAAAATAGTGTCTATTCTGATGTTCATCTTTTGGCATCTGTGCCTTTGGAGTATATGGGATATGTGCCAATTTTATATGATATATCTCAAAATGAACTACCTAAAAGTGTAGAAGATAGGTATCACTCTGTTATTATATGGAGTGATGGTATTACCAAAAATAATGAAAAACTCTATAGTTGGGTTAGTAATTTAAAAAAGAGAGGAGTTAAATTTCTCTTTTTTAATGATTTTTTATTTAACCTTACAGCCGATAGACTTAAAAACTTAAATTTAACTCAAGATGATAATCGTAATAGATATATCCAAGAGATAAAAGTGAAATATAGTAAACCTTATAAAAGTTATGAGATATCTGCTTCACCAGAGTATGAGGATAGTCTTATTAATACAAAAGATGGAAAATCGGTATTGAGTGTAAGATATAAAAATGGTCAAAAAAGCACACCTATTGCGATAACCTCTTGGGGTGGATATGCGTTGGGGGACTCATTTTTATTGAGTATCGCAGATGAAAATTATTGGACTATTAACCCTTTTAGATTTATAAAGGATGCACTTAGATTGGATAATATTCCTGTACCTGACCCAACAACAGAAGCAGGTAGACGAATATTATTTGTCCATGTGGATGGTGATGGATTTGTAGAGAGAGTTAGAACAGATAGAGATAGATTATCTACAGAGTATCTTATAGAGCATATTTATAAAAAATATAGAATTCCACAGAGTGTATCTATAATTCAAGGAGAGGTTGAGAGGCTTTTTCCTAAAATAACAGAAAAGATGAAAAAAATTTCAAGAGAGCTATATAGTATTCCTTGGATAGAACCTGCTAGTCATACTCTATCTCATCCATTTTTGTGGAATGAGGTTATCAAACCTGAACATGCCAAGCCATCTATAGGCAAAAAATATCATCTACCAATACCCAATTATCATTTTTCATTAGAAAAAGAGACATTAGGAAGTATAAATTTTGCACTCTCTTTTGCTCCAAAAGAGAAAAGAAAAGAGAAGGTTATGTTTTGGACGGGGGATTGTATTCCACCAAGAGAAGTTCTCTCTTTTATAGAAAAAAAAGGAATACTTGCAATGAATGGTGGAGATACTACTATTTCCAAATTATATCCCTTACTTGGTAGAGTTGCACCCTTTGGAATACAGAGAGAAGAGTATTGGCAGATATATACAGGTCAACAAAATGAGAATGTATATACCCATGAGTGGAGAGGTCCTTTTTGGGGGTATAGAGAGGTTATAGAGACTTTTGAGATGACAGAAAAGCCTCGCAGGTTAAAGCCTATTAATATCTACTATCATTTATATTCAGGTTCTAGGGTAGCTTCATTAAATGCTCTTGATGAGGTTTATCGTTGGGCATTAAAACAGAAGACATCAAAATTATATGCTTCTCAATATATAAAAAAAGTTAGAGGTTTTTATAGAACAGCTATTGCCAAAATAGATGGAGGATATGAGATTAGAAACTCTAGTTTTCTTCGTACTGTTCGTTTTGACAGGAGAGTCTCTGTTGATATAGATAGAAGTCAAGGGGTAGCAGGTTTTATAAATGAGGGAGACAAAACATATATTACACTAGATAAAAAAGAGGAGCATTATATAAAACTATCAAAGTCTAATAATAGTCCCTATCTGTTTGATTCCAATGGTTGGGTTGAGAGTTTTAGTAATAAGAAAAAGGAGTATAGTTTTAAGTTAAAATCCAATATAGTCGTAGAGGCAAATTTTTATATACCATCATCATGTATAGTGACTACACCAAAAGATATAAAAAAGATTAAGATTAAAAATAGACTCTCTATTATCTCTACTAAAAAAGGAGTAGATATTGTATTCAAGTGTAAATAACCATGATACTAGCACATCTATACTCTCTATAAAAGAGATTGTTGGTATTATTGTTATCTTCTCGTTGGTATTATATTTAGTGTTTCCAAAAGAGAATATTGATGAGATTCTTGAGGGAGAGGGAGGAAATACAAATCTCTCTATAAATTACTTAGAGAGTATGCTTCTCTACTATCCTAATAGTGTTAAACTAAAGAGAATTCTGATTAGAAATTATGATGATGCAGGAAAAAAGAGGAAGGCTTTAGCACTTACTACTAAACTTATAATAGAGGTAGAGGATACAGAAATCTTAGCAGAACTATACAAAAGAGAGTATCTGCTTAACAAAGATATATATTTTCAAACAGGAGATAAAACTCTATTACCAAAGATAGAAAAGAAGTTATATGACTATTTTGGCTATGCTTATGATGAAAAAGGGGGGATAGATTATATGTTTTTTCTTGCTGAGGCTACGCAGATGGATTTTCCTAACTTGAAATATATTGCATTAGATGGACTTATGAAGCAGAGTCCAAAGTTAGCCGATTATGCTTTAGAAAAAGAGATGTTTACATTGGCTTTGTCTCTAAATGATAGAGCTAAAGCTTATAAATATCTATTGAGACTGTTAGAGTATAATGAGATGGAGAGAGAGTTAAAAGTTTATGCTGTTGGTTTTTTACTTGAATATAAGGAGTATAAGAGGGCTAAAGAGTTATCTACTTGGTTGTTTTTACATAGTAAGAATAGAGAAGATATAGTTAATTATTTTAATATAGCACTATATACAACAAAAGGGGATATAAATAGTACAAGAGAGATAATCTCTCTTTATAAAAATAGTAGAGAATTGAAAGCATCAGATATACAAATTATATTAAACTCTCTACTTCAAATTGGAGATATTGAAGGAGCTAGTATATTTGCTACTGCTCTATTTAGAACCAATTTAGACTCATTTGATGAGAATGTTACAGAGATTGCTGTTAAAAGTTTAATCTATAATCAAAAATTAGCTTCTGCTTTGGAGATTTCAAATTATGCTTATAGTGAATTTAATAATATAAAATGGTTAGATAAAAGTATACAGCTATCTACTTGGCTTGGAGATATAAAATCTACAATAAAATTAAATATAGAGGGTTATAGAGAGGGTAGTGATAAAAAATATGAGAAGTATCTTTTGGAGTATACTACGCTAGATACGGCTTATGAGATATTGGGAGAGATATATAAAAATAGGTTGAAAAATGGTGACTACTCTATGGTTGAAAAAGTAGCAGAGTATTACGATTATATAGGAGCAGTTTCAGAGGCAGAGAAGTTTTTTTTGGAACTATTTAAAAGAGATAAAAAAGAGAGTATACATAAACAAGCTATTAGTTTTGCATTTAAGAATAGCCATTTCAAAAAGGCTCTAAATCTATATGATAGCTATAAAAAGAGATATGGAGTAGATGAAAATCTTCAAAAAGAGTCTATAACAAAACTTATATCACTAAAAAAGTTTAAAAAAGCGTATAAATTTACCCAAGAGTTAGAGGGCATAGAGAAGAGACATGACAAAAAACTACAAGCACTATTAAACAAATTAAAGATTCATGATGAGTTTAAACTTCGTCGTAAGCTGATGGATTTAGCATGGATAGAGAGAGATTATAGATATATTTATGATATTTTATGGAAATGGGAGAGTAGAGATGAGCTAAAAACTGCTGATTATGAGAAGTTAATATATTTAGAAAAATCATTTAAAGATAGAGGGAGATTGGCATATCTCTATAAAAAAAGTTGGCAAAAGACGAAGAGGTCTACTTTTTTATACTCTCTACTATCTCTATATATAGATAATAGAGAGCCAAAAAAGTTCAAAAAACTCATAAATTCATTGAATTACAAATATAGAAGTAGTCTAGCCAAAGAGACAAGATACAATATACTAATGGCAAACTACTATATTCAAATCGCTCAAATCAAAAAAGCAAAAAAGAGTTTTATAAAAGCCTTGAAGATAGATAGAACAAACGGCTCTACTCATCAAGCCTATCTATGGTTTTTAATAGATAATAAACTAAACAAATCTCTAAAAAAAGAGTTAGCTCTCCTACGAAAAAATCCAAAACTACAAAGAGAGGTAGGTTTTGCTTCGGTGGTAGCTTCTTTGATGTTACAACAGACAGACTTAGCTCTTCGTTGGTTAAAACCACTGTTAAAATCTAGTGACAATATAGAATATCAAGTAGTCTATGCCGATATTTTACAACTACAAGATAGAGAGGCAGGAGCGAGTAAAGTAAGACTTAAACTCTTCAAGAGATTAAATGAGATGGTTAAAAAATCACCAAATCTGCTAAAGGATAAATCTTTTGCTAGAGTCTATCTACGAATGGTTGTTTTTTATACTACACCTTATGAGAAAAAGGCTATCTATTTCGATAAATTCAAATCATTATTTAGTGAAAAGGAGTTTGGTGAGATTAGAATAGGTTGGTCTGCATATAAACAGAGCGATACAAAAGCCAAATATCTCTCAACTAAATATAAGTTAGATATACCGTGGTTAAATCTCTATCTTTCTATAAATAGAGATAACAAAAAACTAAAACAGAGACTACTACGAAATAATAAATCTATATTGGCATTTAGAGATAGAGTCATAGCATCTATTGATATAGGAGAGAGAGCAGAAGCCTACAGTCTAGCATTTATGGGTTTAGAGGATAATAGCAGAGATACGGATTTATATAAGATATTTGATGATATGGTAAATAGAGACTATTCCAAAGGGGAGTTATCTTCAAAATACAAACGACTATCACCAAAAATCTCTATGATAGAGAATGGTATAAGCTACAGATGGCAACTATACAAAGGGGTAGAGTCAAAATTTTCATATACTAGATACAAATATCAGAGAAAAAAGGATAGAGATTTAAAAGATGATACCCTAGCTCTATCTCTAAAAAACTCTGACAAGAAATTTTTGTGGGATTTTACTATCGCTTCTCATAGAGCAGATAATAGTTTTATAAGCTCCAAACTAAACTTAAAATACAAGCTAAGTGATATAACTCTAGGTATAGAATCAAAATATCAAAACAAAACAAAACAGACACCAAAATTACAGACCCAAGCTATGGAGGATTCTATATCACTGAAACTAAATAGACCTCTAAGCAAAAGAGTCCAACTATCTCTAATACATAGAGAGAGCAGATATAAAAATCAAGATAAAAATATTCTTGGTAGTTCTTCTCATACGCAGCTAAGTACAAACTATCTCCTAAGAGCAGGTTACCCTGATATTAGATTTAATTGGTATCTAACTAATAATGAGTATGAAAACAGAGCTAACTACAATCTTCTGCCAAGTGATTTCTCTGAGTTTGGTACACAACTTAGCATAGGTTCATCTGCCAAAGATAGGATTCATAGAAGTTGGAGACCCTTTGGGGCGTTGGGTCTAGTTATTAATAACAAAAAAGATATAGGAACAAGCCTATCCCTCGGTCTATCAGGTTCATTAAGAGGAGAGGATAGCTTTAGTTTAGCTGTAGATTATAGCAAAGGGATAGATATGGTCTCATCTCCCTCTTATGGGGTTCATTTGAAATATAATTTTTGATAGACTCCTTTTAGACTTTATAAATTTAACTCCACAATTACAATTGGAACATCAGTTACTAGAATTTCATCAGAAATTTTAACAAGTTCACCAGCATTATTGTAGAGAGCTATTATGATCTTTTTGTTTAAATAGGTAGCTTGAATGGCGATATTTTCACTAGCATTGCCATTTAGTTTGACAACTACTCCTTGATGAAGACTTTGAGGATTTGCTTTTTCTACTTCATCGGAATATATGCGAATAGTATATCCATTGACATTTCCTATTACAGCTTTACCTTCATTGTTAATAACACTATTAGTATATTCAGTAGGAAGTTTTATCTCATTTTTGTCTGTTTCTTCTTCTGAGATAGAATTATTGTTGTCATTGTTATTTATATGGGATGTTATTGTCTCTGTAGTTTCAGTAGTTGTGCTATTTGATGATGTGGAACTTTCGTGATTATCTCTGTTTTCTTCTGCTATAACCTCATCTTCTATAGCATTTTCTAAAGAGAGAGAGAGATGAGCAACAACAGATTCTTGGTCTAAAAATGTTATATTTGGATGTAGCTCTTCTAATTTGGTTAATTCAATATCTTCCAATGAAGTCTCTTCTTCACTCGTAAACTCTTTTCTAATATATGGGCTAATGGTGATTCCATTACTAGCATCTCCATCACTATCGAGTGATTGCAAAAGTGTTGCTAATTTGACAACTTCACTATTATCTACTTTTTCTCTATCTACACCTACAATATCTTGAGGGAAGATTTTGTTGTCTTTTGGTATTTGGGTTATGGAACCTAATTTTGTAGAACCTATATAGAATGATACTGGTAGAGAAGAACAGGCAAATTTTCCATCATCTCCTGTTAAATCTATTTTGGAGCTACATTTATAATCTACTCCTACAACAGCAGAGTCTATAAAATAACCTATTTTATCCTCTAAATTAGAGTTGTTATTATTAGAAGAGTTACTTCCACAAGCTGTAAGTAGTAGAGAGAGAGAGAGTATTTTGAGTAGTTGTTGTTTTTGCATCTATTTGTCCTTTAAAAAATAAAAATATCTACTAGTATAGAAATTTATATTTTTTAAAAGGGGTCAAAAAATGACCTCTTTTTTTATTATTTTACATTAATAATAACAACTGGAACATCTGTAACACTTATGCTATCAGACATCTTTACAAGTTTGTCTCCGTCATAAATACCTGCTATTATCTCTTTGCCTTTATAAGTGTCTTGTATTGCCATAGTTTCACTAGTCTCTCCGTTGTACTTGACAACCACTCCTTGGTGTCTCTCTTGAGGTTTCGCAGTTTCGTTATTATTAGCAAAAAGTTTAACCGTATAGTTACCCATTTTACCCTCTACACCAATACCTCTATTGTTGATGGCTTTATAAGCAGGAGTTGTTGATGTATTACTAGGTGTATTTGCTGTTTGAGTAGTTGCTGTACTATTAGTATTTGTAGCACTATTAGCAGTTGCAGATGTGTTATTTGATGTACTTTCTCCACTTCCACAACCTATAAATAATAGTGAGATAGATAGTAGTTTAACCAATTCTTTTTTCATTTGTTTTCCTTTTAATTTTATTTTTCTATTATAACAACATTGAACTGTTGCACTCTTGATTAGAACTACAATAATTATTACTGTAGTTCTATGCTTCTGAATCTTTTATTGTTTATTTTTAACTTGGTGACTTAGAGCTTCGCTTCTTTTTCTCTTCCAAATTTGGGATAAAACACTCTTATCTATTTGTGGTCTTAATGCTGAAACTTTACTACTATTTGATTCAGTAACCTCTGTCCCTGCAGGAGCTAAGTCCAATACTCCATTAATATCAATTACTTCAGCATACTCATAGTTTTTAGATTGAGTATTGTATTTGATAATATTTTGTTGCTTATCCTCAACCCAAGAGAACCACTCATCACCTTTGATATGTCCTGCAAATGTTGAGCCATCACTTTGCTTAAATGTAATCTCACCTTTGTATGCAGGAGCTGATACTCCTGCTGAAATCAATGCCAAAATCAATAATAACTTTTTCATATCTACTCTCCTCTATTAATTTCTATATCAACACTCATGACAGAACCTGCGTCTGAAATATTTGTTATACTTATACCACTACTATTTTCATCATATCTATTAGAATTTGGTGTTGTAGTTGGAGTAAAGCTATCTGCATTTCCATTGAAGTATAGATTATTGATATGACCTTGATGCTTTTTGCTATCTAATCCTACATTATTAGCTTCAACAATATCTACAAGTTTATGATTCTCATCACTATTTCCACGTTGATTATCATCAATATGTAAAATAGACAATCCTCCAGTAAAGCTATCAGTCCCCTCTAAAGAGCTTAATCCCATATCATAACCACTAGGAGCTCTATTCTCTATCAAGAAGTATTCACCTACAACACCTGTCTCTATTTTATATAAGACATAATCACTAAGAGATGTTCCTTTAAGCTCCAGATTTGATACTGTTTCATTAATCTCTGTTGGTGTTACAAAACCTGAATAGACTTTACTCCATCCTGTCATATGTACAGGAGTTTCACCTGGGTAGTCATCTCCTGGTTGTTTTGCCCAGCTTCCACCACTCATTAAACCAAATTGACCAATACCTGCAGAACTATAGTCTATATCATAAAGGTCTGGCAATCCAAATACAGCATGTCCTAACTCATGAGCAATAACTCCAATACTTGCATCTGGACCATCGAGACTAAATTGTCGTTCTCCAAATCTAGAGAAATTCCCTCCATCTTGGCAAGACATTAACTTAACACCGTCATGTGTAGGTGCATTAGCATTTCCACCATACATACACCACTGATATGCCCAAATTCCTGGGCTTACACCTGTAGCACTCTCTCCTCCTGAAACTAGATACATTAACTGTAACTCATCTTTTGAGATAGCTCCATTATTATCTTTGTCATAAATAGAGAAGTCTATATAGTCATCAGCTAAGGCTACAGCACTATTAATTCTATCGACAAAATCATCAACATCACCAGGGTGATTCTCATTAAGGTGAACTGTAATAACACCATTGTTAGCTATACCATCACTCTCATTTGCCTCTTTGAAGTTGAATTTACCATAAGAGATTTCATTATAGTAGTGATTTAATTCTCCATGTTCTTTACCAAATATCTTATCATGCCAAACTGCTTCGCTACTTCTAAACTGATAATCATCAAACTCTATTCTAATGATTATAAGAGGAAGTCCCCCATCTAGTGTTGGTTTAGTTTCATTTTTATCTGGTTGACATATAAATTGTTGATTGAGATTTTCGAAAAGTATCTGTTCTTGACATAGTAACTCTTCGTCATTATCAAATAGACCATTGTGATTTGAATCAATATAAATTTGATAATCCATCATCTGACCATCTCTATATTTATCTCTTACATTTAAGAATTCAGAAGCATTAAAGTCACCGTTATCAAATAATAGAGCATTTAATCCTAATGCTGGATTCCAACTATCCCAAGTATGAGCTATATGAACTTGTGCATCAGTAGGTATTGGAAGTACAGTATTATTTATATCTCGAATCTCAACTTCTCCACCTATAGAGACATCATCATATCCTTCAGCTCTTAGTTCATCTTTTGTATATGGTTGAGGTTGAGCAAAGAAGACTCTATCTCTCCAATTATATTCAAAACTAATCTTTTCTTCTTCAGTTTTATGATAAGAGTTACTTTTTTGAATCTCTATTATTTTACTCTGAATTTTAGGGGATAGTGTTATGCTATTAGCGTGATTACTCGTAGGATTTGACTCATTTGTTTCAATACAATTATCAAAAGAGAGATAGTGCTCAACATCATATCCATCCTCAAACTCTTCTAAGAGGTAATATTTTTCATTATAACTACAGTTATATATATCTCCTTCCCAAGTATAAAGAGTAGTATTTATATCCTCTTTTGTAATTAGACTGCCATTTTCATCTATATGCCAATCTCCTTGATATTCCCAAGATTGATTCCAATCAGAAGCATCTAGTTGTGCGTGAGACCAATATTCTGTAGAGTTATAGTCGGAATTAAAAAGTATAGAGTATAGATAAGACTCTTTATCTATTTCACTATACCATCTCTCTCCATAAAAAGTTTTATCTGCAACCTTTTCATCTGTAAATGGTATATAATTATTACTGTTATTAATATCTCTACTTATAACATTTAGATTAAATTCACCCCATTGATTTGAACTAAATGTAGTCGCTTCAATAGTATAAGTCCCTGCTTCTAAATATTGTTCTATATGAGAATTGAGTGTTCCCTCATAATCATCATTTGAAGTAATTACAGAACTCTCTTTTCCAAATCCATTTAGCAGGAAGAGGTAGGTATCAGTAGTTGAACTTAAATCAATGGTTACATTTTTATCATTTTCAATAGTAAAGTAGTAATATTTTGAATAGTGGCTACTATTTATCTCTGATGAAGCTTGTACTAATGTTTTTTTGCTACTTGAACTACTAGCTGCAGGTTCATTCTCTACACGATGTATAGAGGCTACTTTGCTACTCCAACTATCATCAATATTTAGATTTAGACTTGGATATTCAACAAGTGTCAAGTTTGTCTCATCACTTATTTCTCCATTTATATCTAATTGTAGATTTATAACTTTACCACTATTTTTGGCAAAATCTATCATAGTTGAACCATCAACTAATTGAATACCTGTATCATTACCATCAATAAAGAGTGTACTATCTTTTTCTCCATATATCTCATAATTGAGACGACTATCAGTAGTATATAGTGGTTTAAGTCCTATTACAGGTTGGTTTCCTTCTTCTATAGGAAATATAATCATAAATTCTCTATATGTTCTAGCTCCTTGTGAATCTTCTGCATAGACTTCAATATCATATCTACTACCTATAGTTTCATTTCCATCAGGTTGATAAATGATACTATTATTGTTATCTAATACAATAAATGAAGGGTGATAACTCAAGCTAATATTAACATCATCTCCATCTATATCAGTAGCATCTACAATAGCTATTAGCTCTCCACTACTATTTATATCTAGTAAATCATTAATAATAGTCAAGTTCATATCAGGTCTATGGTTGCTTCCTTCTGGATTAACTTGTACACCTATCCATCTACTAATCTCTCCACCTGTTGTACTATCTTTTACAATCAATTCAATATCATACCATCCACTATTTACACTTGTAGTAGGATGAATATCTATACTATTTCCATTAATATCTGCAAAATTTGCAACTACTTCTCTACTACCCTCATAATAGATTGTATCACCTATTTCCACAGTATCAGCATTATATAATGTAAAATTAATACTTTTACTCTCGTTTTGATTTAATTCAGGATATGAATTATCATCAAAATATATATCAGGCATATCAATACCATAAAAGAGATTTAGTGTTCCATTTACCTCTATACCCAACTGATTATTAACTCCAATAACTTCTATAGGATAATAACCTGTAGGAATATTTGATGTGAGATTCATCTCTATTCTGTAATTTTTATACTCTTCACTATTGGCTGAGATATTTCTTTTTAGACCTCTTGGAATACTGTTTTGAGCCAAATTAGCATTTGTTATAGACATAGGCTCTCCACCATTGTCTTCTATTAGTGTGATAAAATTAGGTGTTCCTTCTGCAAGATATACACTATCAACATCTCTTGTATCAAACCACCATGTTTCACTTTGGTTGCCATCAACTCTTATTCCTTCTCCAAATAGATTAATTTCAGGATGAATATCTGTTGGAGGAGGTGTATCACCTAGCTGAACATCAATAATTGTTCCTGAGCCTTTAACTTCAACAGTTACAATATCTGAAACTTCTATTAATTCACCATCAAGATTATATATTCCTACTACAATAGGGTGTCCTCTATATGTATCTTGAATCTGCATTATAGGAGCATCTTCTCCATTAATTCTAACTATTATACCTGTGTGATTTGCTTGGTCATTGGCTGTTTCATTATAATCTACAAAGAGTTTTATAATCAAATCATTAAAAGTTGTCTCTATAATCTCACCACTATTATTGATAGTTTGATAGTCAAATCCAGCAGGAATACTTACTCCTCTTTTTGAATTCCAAGCAGTTCCTCTATCACCTTTTACCCAATATCCATATCCATTCTCAAGCATATCAAGGTTTGAACTTTCTGCCCACTCACCAGTATAGATAGACTTACCATCCTGAGCTTGAACTTCACTGATATTTAACTCTGTTAAGTTTATATCAGAACTAGGAATATTCTCACATGAAGCCATAAGATTCCAACCATCTCTAGTTAGTGGAATAGTAATCATTTCACTACTCTCTCTACTATCAAAAATTGTACCTGCTTGAGCTTTGACCCAATATCCATAACCTGCATTAAGCATCTCTAAATTGGAGTGTTCTGCCCACTCACCTGTATATATAGTCTCTCCAGATTGGCTCTGAATCTCCTCTATCCCTGTCATGTCAATTTCGGAACTGTTCATATCTTGACATACAGATATGAGATTCCAACCATCTCTCTTTAGTTCTGTTGCATCTGAAAATAGCGTCATCACTACTAGCAATAGAACTAACAAAAACTTTTTACTCATCTTTGCTCTCCTTCATTTTAACTATTAACAATTTATAATTGCACTGCCACGCCTAAACAATTATTATTAATTAATGTTAATAACTAATAATATACTTTTATTTTTGCAAAAGTAATAGTCAATTGTAGCATGATTATTCAGTATTATAACTGTTTTTCTGAAGAAAATAAAATAAAATATTTTTTTTTACTAATTGTAATATATTTTTATTGAAGAGAGGAGATTATCAACCAATAGGAGAATCCTATAGTTGATATTGAGTTTTATCTATCTAAAGTCATTAAAACTTTACCATTAAGCTCATCTTGAATAGTGTATTGACTTTTGCTCTTCTCTATGGTTATATTTCTATTATATACAGTTGCGACTTTATGACCTAGATGTAGACCTATTTGAGGTATAGAGAGGAGTATCTGATATACAGTTATATTGTTGTTATGAATATTATCACTTAGTTGAAAAATCTGTTTTTCACCACTTTTTACTTGAATAGTAGTAGTTGTAGGTGTACTATTCATATTGATTAAGTTTCCCACTGCACCATCTATTAATACTACAGCCAAAAGAGATATAGTAGATAGTAGAATTTTTTGTTCTATTTTTCTTATTGTTATTTTTGGGATAAAGATACTCATCCCCACTGTTATAGAGATTAAACCAAGGAAAACTCTAAAACTATATGTAATATCTACCCAAAATAGAAGAGCAATAGGGATAATAAATAGAAATAGAGTCTCTATATAATACTCTGAGAGGTTAAATATCTGTCTCATTAACCTCTTTTGTCTATAGAGTATGTAGTTTATAGATAGATTTATATTTGCTACAGCTACTCCTGCTATTGTGACATAGAACCAGATAAAAAGAGCTATTGTTCCTATAGAGGTACTGAAAATTCCTGAGTTCATAACAATTTCCAAATCATCTACAGGTAGAAGAGTTGTTATAACTGTTGTATTTAGTAGAATAGTCCCAATAGCCAAAATAAATGTTAACGCAAAAGCACTAATTTTTGTAAGAAGAAATGGAAAGAGAAATCTTATACTTGGGTGAAAAATAAGAAAAGAGCCTATCCACCATAGTATAGTACAACTAAAAACCCAAAGAGGATTTCCATTTGATATATGCCATAGAGAAGGAATAGTTACTATAGATAAAATAAGTGATATTAGAGATGTATCAAAATATTTTATGGTTTTTCCAAAAATTTCTTTATGAAACACGATTACATCCTTTCTTTAAAAAAATATTAAGTTTATAATTGTAATCTATTATCCATGTTAACGAGATTAAATATTTGAAAAAATGAAACTATTTTCATAAAATTATTATAATTATAGATTTTAGCTATTCCAATTCGACCAAGAACCTATTTTACTAGGTCTCTGAATAGACTCCTCTAACTGGTCTAAGAAACTATCTCTATCTATTAGTCTAGCTCCAAGACTTACAAGATGTGGAGTTTCAACCTGACAATCAATAAAATCGTAACTATTATCTATTAGGGTATTGACTAAAAAGTTCAAAGCTACTTTTGAGGCATCTGGCATCAATGCAAACATAGACTCCCCAAAAAATGCTTTGCCGATAGAGACACCATAAAATCCTCCAACAAGCTCATCTTTATAATATGTCTCAACAGAGTGAGCAAATCCCATATGATATAGCTCTATATATGCCTCTTTCATCTCCTCTGTTAACCAAGTACCTATCTGCCCCTCTCTAGGAACTTTGCTACAATACTCAATAACAGTTTCAAAATCTGTATCATATCTAACTTCATATCCTCTATTTCTAATAACTCTTCGTAGAGATTTACTCACTTTGAATTCAGATGGATATAGTACGAGTCTAGGGTTTGGAGACCACCATAGGATTGGGTCTTCGGGAGAGAACCAAGGGAAAATCCCCTGTCTATAAGCAGTAAGAAGCCTATTGGGATTAAGGTCTCCACCATAAGCTAATAACCCCTCATCACTCCCCTCTCTAGCATTAGGAAATATATGAGGCATACCTATTTCAGTTATAAAGTAGTCATCATCATATATCGAAGACAAAGTTTAGTTTCTCCTCTTTGTAAGTTACTTTTACAAGACCACCACCTTTGAGTTTTCCAAATAGAATCTCATCAGTTAAAGCCTCTTTTATCTTTTGGTCAATTACTCTAGCAACCTCTCTAGCACCATATAGGTCACTATAACCCTCTTTGGCGATATACTCTTTTGCTCTTTTGTTTAGTTTAATAACTATACCTCTAGTAGCCATCTGTTTGTTTAGTTTAGCTATCTCTATATCTACTATTTTTACAATACTATCTAAGCTTAGGTGTTCAAATTCAACTACAGAGCTAAGTCTATTTCTAAACTCTGGAGTAAAGAAACCTTTTAGAGCATTATCTGTTTTTGAGCTTGTATCCTTATTGAAGCCCATTACATTTGCCTCTTTTGTCCCGAGGTTTGATGTCATTATCAAGATAACATTTTTGAAATCACTTACAATTCCATTATTATCTGTTAGCTTTGCTCCATCCATTACCTGCAAGAGGATATTCATTATATCAGGATGAGCCTTCTCTACCTCATCAAGTAATAGTACCGTGTGAGGATTCTTCTTTATCATCTCTGTTAGCAATCCACCCTGCTCATATCCGACATATCCTGGAGGTGCTCCAATAAGACGACTAAGGGCGTGTTTCTCCATATACTCACTCATATCAAGTCTCTCAAAATGAATATCCATACTATCTGCTAACTCTATACTAAGTGCTGTCTTACCAACACCTGTAGGGCCAACAAAGAGGAAAGAGCCAATAGGGCTATTCTCATGATTTAGACCAGCATAAGAGCGTTTAATAGATTGTACTATAGTATCTATTGCTCTATCTTGTCCTACTATCCTAGATTTAATATCTTTAGCTAGAGATTTTAATTTAGTAGTGTCATCTGTTGAGATTACAGTTGATGGTAGCTTCAACATTCTAGCTACGCTCTCCTCTATATCGACACTCTCTATAGTTACATCTTTTTTGTCTCTAAGCATATAGTGAGCCCCAACTTCATCTATAATATCCATAGCCTTATCTGGCAAGAATCTATCATGTAGATATTTGACACTAAGGTCTATAGCTGATTGTAGTGCTTCATCTGAAAAAATTATTCTATGATGCTCTTCATACTTATGTTTGATGCCTTGAAGTATCTGCATAGTATCAGAGACAGATGGTTCATCTATATCTATCTTAGAGAATCTTCTAGTTAGAGCCTTATCCTTATCAAGATGATTACGAAACTCTGCATATGTTGTTGCACCGATACACTTTAGCTCTCCTCTTGCTAATGCTGGTTTAAGCAGATTTGCCGCATCCATACTCCCACCACTAGTGGCTCCTGCACCTACAAGTGTGTGAATCTCATCTATAAATATAATTCCCTTCTCTATCTCCTGTAGCTCCGAAAGCACCCCTTTTAGTCTCTTTTCAAAATCTCCTCTATACTTAGTTCCTGAAATCATAGAACCCAAATCAAGTGCAAATATTTTGCTATTTTGTAAAATAGATGGAACATCATCCTCTGCAATTCTTAGAGCTAGTCCCTCTGCAATAGCTGTCTTGCCCACTCCTGGTTCACCTACAAGTAGAGGGTTGTTTTTCTTTCGTCTACATAGTGTCTGCATCACTCTATCTATCTCAGATGCTCGTCCTACTACAGGGTCTATTTTTCCCTTTCTTGCGACCTCTACTAGTTCAATTGTAAAATCTGATAGATTTGGATATAACTCACTCTCATCCTCCTCATCCTCTATCTCTTTCTCCTCCTCTAAGCTATTATGAGATATAGCTTCTAAAATATCTATTCTATCTATACCCTCATTTTTCAAAACAGCATAGACATAACTCTTCTCCTGAGTAAGTATAGAGGCAATCATATCTCCAATCTTTGCCTCCATTCGACCTGAACTATTTATGTGCATCATCATGTCATTCATGACATGAGAAAGCACCACAGTCTCATGTGGGTCATCTATCTCTCCCTCATCTTTAGGCTCCAAGACAGGTGTATTGGCATGAAGGTATGCCTCTATCAACTCTATCATATAGCCTACATCTCCCCCAACTGCCGAGAGTATCTCTCCCCCCTCTTCACTTTGTAGGATAGACAAAAAGATATGTTCAAGTGTTAGATACTCATGTCGGTTCTCCTTTGCATAACGAACAGACTTTCTAAATACATTGTTTAGCTCCACACTTATCATTTTTTTCTCCTTTGAATCTTTTTTACTCTTCTTCCACTGTCGCAAGAAGTGGAAATCCATTTCTCTTGGCTAACTGTCTCACTTGATAAACTTTTGTTTGAGCTATCTCATATGTATAAACTCCACATATTGCTTTTCCCGACTTATGGATAGCAAACATAATTCTCTCTGACTCAGTTACAGTTTTATGAAATATAGTCATCAAAATCTCTACAACAAAATCCATTGTAGTATAATCATCATTATGCAATAATACTTTATACTTCGTAGGTTCAAATAGAGATAGTGATGAGTCCAACTCTTCTTCAATCTTTGGCAATGTTAATCCTCTAAAATAATTATACGAATAGTATATCTTATTTTATGTTACAATTTGCCTTAATAGAAATTTATATAAAGATTGGAGATTAATTGTGAAATTACTTTTCGTTACAGCAACAAATACAGATATTGGCAAAACTTTTACCTCTTTGAAGCTAATTCAACACTTTTCTGAACATGGTTTAACTGTGGGTGTTTGTAAGCCAATAGAGACAGGAATTACAATAATAGGCGATGGAGAGCTAATAGTAGATGGTGGAGAGGCGGATGCCTCTAAGCTTTTGAAAAAAGTTCAAAAGTATAATCAAAGCTTTAGAGGGCTTAGACCTATAGATATTACAGCTTATACTTTTACTCTACCTGCTTCTCCTTTTTCAGCAGATATTTATAATATAATTGAGATAGATAAGATTAAATCAAAGATAGAAGAGTTATCCAAACTTTGTGACCTACTTATTGTTGAGGGAGCAGGTGGACTTATGGTTCCAATTACAGTTGACTATATGATGATAGATTTAGCAAAAGATTTAGATGCCAAGACACTATTAGTAACACCCTCTAGGTTAGGTTGTATCAATGATACTCTACTCTCTATTGAAGCACTCAAAAATAGAGGTATAGATTTTGATTGGTGTGTAAATCTTTTTGAGGATATAGATGAGTTTGAAGAGGTGACTAAACCCTTTTATGATAGATATTTTGATAAATGGTGGAGTCTCAACATGGAGGGAGAAAAAATTTCTAATATAATCTTAAGTTAAAATAGTATATATTTATATTAAAGTTAATTTAATATAAAGGATAAGTTATGCAACTTACAAGAGAAAAAACTATATTACTATCCACTCTATTAACAGCTATTTTTACAAATGGTTGTACATCTCATCAGACAATAAGTACATCAGAAGCACATCTATATGATAGTAATTTTGGTGTAGAGTATACCCCAGAGTTGGATGCACAGATAGAGTATGAGTTCTTAACCCAAAACAGACCTGCAGAGATAGATTACTCTAGATTAGACCCTGCTCTAAGTACAGAACTCAAACCTGACCCTGAAGCAGTTACGCTAGAGAACTATGTAGAGCCAAAGCCTGTGATAACCTACAAATACATGCAGAGTTCAAAATTTTATAGAGAAGATGAACTTCCTGAAAATAAATTAATAACAGGAAATGCTCTATTTAACTAATAGATTTTTATAGAAAAATCAATATCTATCTGTTATAATCACAAAATTAATAGAAGGAAGCAGATGCAACATCTTATAGATACAAATGATTTTACTACAGAACAGATAGAGCAGATAATTAATGATGCTAGAGATTTCAAGCAGAAGAGACCAAAAGCACTACTTAGAGATAAACTCCTAATAACCCTCTTTTTTGAGAGTTCAACACGAACAAGAAGCTCATTTGAAGTAGCAGCCAAGAGACTTGGAGCCTCAATGGTTCATCTCGACCCATCCAAAAGTTCTACTACAAAAGGTGAATCACTTGATGATACTTTTGCAAATCTATGTGCTATGGAGCCTGATGGAGTTATTATTCGTCATGGATTCAATGCAACACCCCAAAAACTTGCAGACAAGGGTTTAACCCCTGTTATTAATGCAGGAGCAGGAAGTTATGCTCACCCTACACAAGCTCTACTTGATTACTTTACCATAGTTGAAAAGTTTGGAGATGTCAAAGGTAAAACTATAGCTATTGTTGGAGATATAGTTAGCTCTCGTGTCGCGAGTTCGGGTATTCGTCTATTTACTCGTATGGGTATGAGGGTTGTACTTGTTGCACCCAAACCATTTATGCCTGATAATGTGTTAGAAAAAGTAGAGAGATTAGATGATATAATTGATGAGGTTGATATTGTTATGAGTCTTAGAGCTCAATTAGAGAGACACAAAGCACCTATTTTTGAGGATTATAATGAGTATGCAAAGGAGTACTGTATTACAAAAGAGAGATTTGGAGATAGAGATATTATGCTACTTCACCCAGGCCCTGTAATGAGAAATATCGATATATCTGATGAGATGTTAGATGACCCTAGATGCAAGGTCTTAGAGCAGGTTACAAATGGTGTTTTTGTTCGTATGGCGATTTTAAAATCTATTCTATTAGATGATTGATGGATAGAATCACTCAATTTGCACAGGAGAGAATACCTTTTCTCTTTGTTATCTCTTATGATAAAAAAGAGAGATTTGTGCAACCTCTTGATAGTTTGGATAGTGATGTTTTTTTTAAGATAGGTGGTTATAGAAACTATCCCAAGGCAACGATAGATAAAAGATATCTAATAAAAAAAAATCCTATAAATTTCAAATCATACAGAGAGTCTTTAGATAGGGTATTAGAGGAGATTCGTTCAGGAAATACATATCTACTTAATCTAACATTCAAGACCCCTATTCAGACAGACTTAACACTAAAAGAGATATTTATCTATGCAAGAGCAAAATATAAACTCTATTTCAAGGGTAGTTTTATCTGCTTCTCTCCAGAAAAATTTATAGAGATAGAGGGAAGTAGTATCTCTACATATCCTATGAAAGGAACTATAGAAGCAACGACATCTAACGCTAAAGAGAAGATATTGACTAATCAAAAGGAGATGGCAGAGCATACTATGATAGTAGATTTGATGAGAAATGATTTGGGAATGGTAGCTAGAGATGTGGAGGTAGAGAGATTTAGATATGTAGAGAAGATAAGGGCAGGAGATAAAGAGCTTTTACAGGTAAGCTCAAAGATAACGGCACAACTTCCTGATAATTGGCGTGATAACTTAGGAGAGTTAGTTGAAGTGATGCTACCAGCTGGTTCTATCACAGGAACACCTAAACGAAGTACTATAGAGATTATTGAGAGTATAGAAGATTACGATAGAGGATTCTATACGGGTATTTTTGGTATCTTTGATGGAGAGAGTCTATACTCTGCTGTTATGATACGATTTATAGAAAAAGAGGGAGATAGGTTATATTACAAGAGTGGTGGTGGCATCACTATTGATAGTGATGCCAAAGATGAATATTTTGAGTTAATAGATAAAATTTATCTACCATTTTAATTATGGATATATATTAGTTACAACAAATCCATTACCAAATTGACCTGAAGCGATAGCAGCTTTTGCCTCTTGTCGGCTATTAAATCCTAGTATAATGGCTTTATATAGAGTTTTACCTCTAACATGAACTGTTTTTACTATAGCAGTATATCTACCTGCTGCTGCACTTTCGGCTGCACTTCTAGCTGTTGCTTTAGACGAGAATGCACCAACTTGAACACCTATGCCACTATTTGTATTTCCTCCACCTACAGGTGGTGTGTATGATGGTGGAGGCGTATAGGATGGTGGAGGTGTATATGAAGAGCCTCCACTATAAGATGATGATGAACCAGAGACAATAAACGCTCCAGGGAACTGTCTAGCAGCTAGAGCTTTGGCCTCTGCTCTACTAGAAAAACCTTTTATTATGACTTTGTTCATTGCACCTTTTTTGATATAAGCAGAGTATTTTGGGTCTAAACTTAATCTATTTTTGAACTCTTGAGCTGCATAAAAGTCTCTAAGTGCAGCAACTTGTAGATGAATACCTCCACCTCCACTTGTATATGAAGAGTTATTATAGGAGTTGTTATTATTATACGAGTTATTATTGCTATATGAGTTGTTATTACTATAAGAGTTATTATCAGTATATGTACCACCACTACTTGTTGTAGTTGCTCCTCCTCCATTAGAGTATGGGTCTACATAGACCTCTGAACCACTACTACTACCTGTTGCATATGGGTCATCAAAGGGGCCTGTTGGTACAGATGTTGTAGTGGTAGGTATCGTTGTAGTGGTTGTTGTTGTAGTTGGTTCATAACTTCCAGTAGATATAACTGTTCCATCCTCTCCATATAGTGTACCACTATCGTTTGTTGTTACTGTCTCATCATATATTACAGGTGTATTGTCTCTGTAAACAGTATCTGCTGTTGGTTGGTCATTGTATACTGTTGAACCTGATTGATTTGGTTCATCTGTTGGTTTTACACAACCTGTAGCTAATAGTGATAGCATAATAGTCGAAATAACTGCTTTTTTATATTTCATATTCTTCCCTTTAGTAACTTTTTTATATTATAGCGATATTTTTATTAATTTTTATCTTTTCATATTTTGGCTTCTCTCTTTTCTACTTGAAAGCGAAAAGCGAAGTAGTTCATCTGTAGCCTTAATATTCTTTGGGATATTTTTAAATAAAAGATTTAAAAGCTTTGCAGTTGTTAGAGCATCACTATAGGCTCTATGGTGTGTATCTACCCCTAGTTTTAGGGATTCATTTAGATATGCTAGACCATATTTTTCACTCTCTATTGTTCTTTTTGCTAAATTTATAGAGCATAGGACTTGATTACCTATAGTTCCTAAACCAAAACGGTCAAAAGAGTGGTTTAAAAATCCATAATCGAAGTTTGCATTGTGTGCTACAAATATCGCATCACCCATAAACTCTCTAAGTTTGGTTAGAACCTCCAACCTACTAGGAGCATCTACTAGGTCTGATGCTACGATACCTGTAATCTTACTAATATATTTTGGTAAAAATGTACACTCTACAAAACTCTCAAAGTGGTCAATAGCTCTACCATTTTGAAGCATAACAGCTCCAACCTCTATCACTTGTGACTGTTCAGGCTTACTTCCATTGGTCTCTATATCAATGACGCAAAATTTCTGTTGACTGTATGGGGTGAAATATGTTTGTAAAAAATAGCCTTTTTCATCCTCTACAATTGGATACCCAGAGGCTTGAAGTAGTAGAAATAGTATCTCACTATCCTCCAAAATAGTTGTATGTTTAGATACAATCCTGTTATATGATGCTACTGATAATCGCCCTTGGTTTCGTCTAAAAGCTGCTGTTAACTCTTTATAAACTTTTTGCATTCTCTATAAATTCAGTGACCCTCTTATGCTCTTTTCTGCCTTTGATTCTCTCTACACCTGAACTTACATCTACTCCATAAAAGTTATATTTTTTGAGTTCATGTAGATTCTCTGGATTTAATCCACCTGCTAGGATAATTTTAGAGCAATCTACTCCGTCAAACCACTCAAGGTTAAGTCTCTTTCCACTCCCTCCATACTCCTCGCAATATACATCTACTAATCTATATCTATCGCTATATTGAAGTATATCTTTGGGTTCTTTTGCACGAACAACAGGGAGAGTTTTCGCCTCTATCATATCTAGTGCCTCTGCATCTACATCAAAATGGATTTGACTTATTGTGAGATTACAATATTTGCTTATTGTATCTATTGTATCTATACCCTCATTTACAAAAAGCCCTACTACTGCAACAAATGGTGGTAGTTTTTTTATAATCTTTTTTGCCTCTGTTGGGGTGATATATCTAGCTGACTCTTTATAAAATACAAATCCTATAGCATCAGCTCCTGCCTCCACAGCTTGAAGTGCATCTCCTAGATTTGTTATTCCACATATTTTAACTTTCATTGATTACTCCTATTTTAGTGATTCTATAGCTTTTTTATATCCATCTATATGTCCAAAAACAAAGGAACCAGCTACAACTATATCTGCTCCTGCCTCTTTTAGTTGATTGATATTTTTGTCATTGACACCACCATCAATCTCAATTAGACAAGATGGATTATATCTCTCTATTAACAGTTTTAGTCGTTTTGTTTTATCTATTACTGATGGTATAAACTTTTGACCACCAAAACCTGGATTGACACTCATAAGTAGAACCATATCCAAATCAGCTAATAGAAACTCTATAGCTTCTGGTGGTGTGTGTGGATTGAGTACTATAGCAGGTTTTATACCAAGTGAGCGAATCTTCTGTATCAATCTATGAGGATGCTTCTCCTCCTCTATATGAAAAGAGATATATTCAGGTCTCAAAGGAGCAAAAAGGTCTACAAAAAAGCTATTGTTTTGAACCATTAGATGTATATCGAGTGGTTTTGTAGCTGTTTTTGCCACAGAAGAGACGACAACAGGCCCAATAGTGAGATTTGGCACAAAATGACCATCCATAACATCTACATGAACTAAATCACACCCATCATCACAAATCGCCTTTACCTCTTCTGCTAATTTGCCAAAATCAGCAGAGAGTATACTCGGAGCTACTAACATCTAAAATCCTAAATAAAAAATTTGACTGATATTATAACCAAAAGAGTAAAGCTTTGGCTTTTTAGGAGTGTAAACAATTCCCTTTAAGCAGTTTTTTACTATAATCGCACAACTTTTTGAGGGTCATGTCACAGAGGCTCACAAACACTATTTTTTTATACAAAGGGTATGATATGGCAAGAAGATGTCAAAGAACAGGAAAAGGTCCATTGGTTGGAAACAATGTGTCTCATGCAAAAAACCGAACAAAGAGAAGACAACTACCAAATCTTAGGTCTGTAAAAGTTCTACAAGAGGATGGTACATATAAGAGAATGAGAATTGCCGCTTCTGAACTTAGAACAATGAAGAAAAGAGCAGCTCAGGCTACGGCAGAAGTTTAATTAATTGAAATTTAGATATTGTGCGATATTTTATTTAGGCGTGTGACATGGTCACACCTACAAAAAAGGTTTCACAAAATAGACTCAAAAAGTTTCTCGGATGGCGAGAGACTGTAAAACCACATATAACTTTAAATGATGAGTTATATGTACTCTTAGCACCTTTTAGACTTCCCCTTATTTTAACCGTTCTAACTATGATGTTTGGGACTTTTGGATATATGCTTGTTGATAATATGTCTCTGCTTGATGCACTCTATCAGACAGGTATTACATTTACAACTGTTGGATTTGGGGAGATAGCTCCCATATCTGATATTGGACGGATTTTTACTATCTCTCTTATTATCTTTGGGTTTCTTATCTTCTCGGTTGCTATTGGTATTATTGTGGAGGTTCTCAATAGAGGTGAGCTACAAAATGTTATAAAGGAGAGACGAATGTTATATAATGTCGCAAGACTCAAACACCATTTTGTTATCTGTTACCACAATGAGTTTACTATTCAAGTGACTAAGCATCTGCGAGAGAGTCATATCCCGTTTGTAGTTATTGACCCTAGTGAAGATATGGATGAGATAGCATCAAAATATAACTATCCATATTTTGTTAGAGGTGAACCACATACAGAGAAGGCGATACTAAAATCACATCTCTCATCTGCAAAAGGTATTATAACTCTAGCTGATAATATTGCAGATAATATTGCTACTATAGCGTCTGTGAGACTCTATGAAAAAGAGATTGGTAGAAGGCGTTCCTATTTAGTTATCTCCAATGCACACAATACAAGTGATGAAGAGAAGCTCAAAAAGCTTGGAGCAGACAAAGTAGTAACTCCTACAAATATTATGGCACAAAGAGTCAATGCTATGGCAATCCGTCCAGATATGGAGAATCTACTCCAAGAGTTTCTATATAAACAGGATACTCCACTAGATATGGAGGAGGCTAGAATCACCAAGACATCTTGGTTAACACTAAAGAAAATCAAAGATGCAGATTTTAGAGAGATTGCACATGTAACCATTATAGGGATAAAAGAGAGAGATGGTAGATTTATCCCTATGCCAAAGGGTGAGACTACTATTACAGCAGGGAGTAGACTACTACTCATTGGTTCAGGTGATGGTATTAGAAAAGTAAAAAAGATAATTAGAAAAACTATACAACCAGAGGAGATGAAAAATGTTTAACTTATTTTCAATAAAAGGTGGAATCTCAAATGTCAAGGGGTTCTTTTGTGATGGGGTAAATGTAGGGATGAAAATAAATCCTATAGACTCTGAGGATAGTGATATAGATGGTGATGTAGCTTTTATCCGTTCAGAGTCTCTTTGTGAAGTCTCCTCAAGATTTACAAGTAATAGATTTCAAGCTGCACCTATCAAACACTACCAAAACTATCCTGATGGATTCAAGACCAATTTTATACTTATGAATGCAAAAAATGCAAATGCTATGACGGGAAGTAAGGGTGTAGAGGATATTAACTCTATATTTGAGGAGTTAGGGACACATCTACCTATCTATAATCCTATTATGTCATCAACAGGAGTAATTGGTTATCGTCTGGATAAAAAAAAGATATGCTCTGCATTTGATAAATTTAATTTTGATGCAAAAAATTCAGAGAAGACAGCTAGAGCAATTATGACAACAGATGCTTTTAAAAAAGAGTTATGTTTTGAGATAGAGTTAGATGATGGAGGCTCATTTACTATAGCAGGAATAGCCAAAGGAGCAGGAATGATAAATCCTGCTATGGCTACAATGTTGTGTTTTATAACAACAGATGCCAATATACCAAAAGAGGATATGGAGGAGCTACTCACAGAAGCTATAGAGGGTTCATTTAATCGTATCTCTGTAGATGGTGATACCTCAACCAATGATACTATTATGTTACTATCCAACAGACTATCAGGAGCATATAACAGAGAGGCATTTAGAGAGGCTCTAAACAAGCTTACTTTTGAATTAGCTATGATGATACTACGAGATGGAGAGGGAGCTAACAAATTGGTAGCCTTTGAGGTAAAAGGTGCAAAAAATAACCAAGAAGCAAAAAAAGCAAGTATGGCTCTAAGCAACTCTCTATTAGTTAAAACAGCTCTATTTGGAGAAGACCCAAACTGGGGAAGAATCGCATCAACAATTGGTGCAAGTGGTATTGAGTGTGATGATGCTAAGTTAACTATTTATTATGATAACTTACTCATATATTCTGATGAACAGAGAGAGTTAGATAAAGATAGAGAAAATAAAGCTTATAAAATCATGAAAAATGATAGTTTTAGAGTAGTTTGTGATATTGGTTTAGGAGATGGTGAATTTACCTCTTATGGGTGTGATTTATCTTATGAGTATGTCAAGATAAATGCAGAGTATCGAACCTGAAAAATTTAAGTTTATTTTAAGTAGTTTTTTTGTTATAAAGTGTTATTATTCCACCATTTTTAAAAAAGTATAAGGAGTAATAAATTATGGTAAACAGAGATATAAATTTTTCATTATGGCTAGATTTTATAGAGAGAGATTATCTAAAAAATGAGTTCAAAAATCTATTAGACAAAGGAGTAGTAAATGGTGCAACAAGTAATCCCGCGATATTTGCATCAGCTATCACCAAATCACCTGCCTATAGAGAGCAACTAGAGTCACTAAGAGGAAAAACAGGCAAAGAGAAGTATGAGGCTTTAGCTATAGAGGATATAAGAACAGCGGCTAGGCTACTTAGACCTCTATATGATGATAATAATGATGGTTTTATCTCTATAGAAGTTGACCCATTTTTGTGTAATGATACCAATGGAACATATGAAGAGGGCAAGAGGCTCTTTGAGACAATAGGTGAACCAAATGTAATGGTAAAAGTACCTGCAACTCAGGCAGGATATGAGGCTATGAGTAGACTAATGGCAGATGGAATCTCTGTCAATGCAACTCTTGTCTTTTCTCAAAAACAGGCAACACAGTGTATAAAAGCTATGGTAAAAGGGGTAGAAAACTCTACATCTCGTGTAGAGGGTGTTATCTCTGTATTTGTTAGTCGTTTTGATAGAGCATTGGATAGTGAACTGGAGGCTTATGGAATTGAGCCATCTAAAACAGGTATCTACAATGCAGCGAAAATCTACAATATGATAGAGTCATATGAGATGCCAAATATCAGAGTTCTGTTTGCAAGTACAGGAGTAAAAGGTGATAATCTTCCTGCAAACTACTATATATCAGCTCTTATGGCTCCTCACTCTGTTAATACAGCTCCATTAGCCACAATCGAAGCACACTTAAAGAGTGGTGATAGTAGAGTTGCTTTACCTATAGAGGATTCTATTTTAAATGGATATTTCACAAACCTAAAAGATAATGGATTCTCTATGGATGAGATAACAAAAGAGCTATTAGATGATGGATTGAGTGCTTTTGAGGATGCCTTTAAGAAGATGTTGGATAGTTTAGAAGATTAGAGTAAAAATAGCTATTAGGAGCAAAAAGATGAGAGAGAAAAAGATATTATGGATTATTATTTTTAATCTGATTATTATTGTGAGTGAAATTCTCTTTGGAGTTATCTCTAACTCTTTTGCACTAATAGCTGATGCTTTACATAATACAGGTGATGTTATTGCTGTAGCAATTACCTATTTGGCACTTCGACTCTCTACTACAAAAGCCTCTTTTAGATATACATTTGGGTTTCTAAGAGCCGAGATGATGGCTGGTTTTGTCAATACACTTTTTCTATTTTTGACAATGTTCTATATGATATATGAGTCTATTTTTAGATTTATGCACCCAGAGAAGATAGAGTCTATCTATATGATGGTAGTAGGTATTATAGCTGTCTTTGCTAATGGCATTAGTGCCTATATATTGAACAATATGGGAGTCTCTAGCTGTTCTCATGGGGAACATAAACATCATCATCACCATCATGAAGATACCAATATCCATTCAGCATATCTACATATGTTAGCTGATGCACTTATTTCAGTTGGAGTTGTAGTAGCAGGGGTTTTTATCTATCTTTTTGAGATTTATAGAGTTGATTCTCTTTTGACCATTCTATTTTCTATCTATATACTTTTTCACTCATACCCACTACTCAAAAAAAGTTTTGCTTCTCTTATGGATATTAATACAGTAGATGTAACAGAGGAGCAACTAGAGAGGATTATTAAATTTGATAGAGGAGTAGTTGAGTATCATGATTTGCATATATATAAACCTAGCTCCAAAGACAGCTTTATATCATTTCACATTGTTTTAGAAGATGATGCTATATCACTCAAAAAGCAGGAGATATTGACTTCTATTATTAGAGATAAGTTGGAGCGTTTGGGCTTTAATCATATAGTTATTCAGGTTGATGGTAGTAGCTGTATCAAAAATAGTAATTATTGTATAGAGATATAAATAGTCGTAGTTACAATATTATACATAGAAGCAAACTATATATATTTTTTTTAGTGAATTTAGTTATTTAATATATTATCACATTATGATATAATTCATAACAGTATTATTAAATAGTAAAAATTAATGTTTAATTTTATTTGAAAATATTTTTTTATGAGGGAAAATTATGGGAATAAAAAAAATACTCTTCATGTTAAACACCATTTTTATATTGAGTTTTGTTGGATGTGGAGGTAATAGTAGCAAAGAGGCAAAAGAGTTACTAAATCAAATTTTAAATCTAGTAGGTATACCACAAGAGATAGTTATAAATATATGTCAAGATAGCAATGATAACGGTTTTTGTGATGCAGATGAGATTCAGAGAAAAATAACATTTAATAAAAAGGAGAGTATAGATAGTATATTGGCAAAAGTTAAATTTCAAATAGATGGTACTTATCTATTGGAAAACTATGAGCCAACAAAAAAAATCTTGATGGAGATAGAAAATAATTCTACAGCTCAAAGAGTAACACTTACTTATCAGCCTACTACACAAGAGTTGTCTATACTGCAATCTTTGATTGATAATAACCTAATAAAAGAAGAAGAACTTAGAAGAATTAAAGAATCTACATTTAGAGACTCTTTGGATAGAGTTCTTTTAGAAAATATTTTTGAAAATCAAACTTTATTAGAGAGTCACAATTTAATTTATCGAGATGCAACAATTAGAAATTTAGAGTATATTGCAGAAGGATTAAGAGATGTTAATATCTCTAGTGGTTTTATAGATGCACTAGAAAATTGTGAAAATAATAGTAGTTGTCAAGATAGGATTTTTATTGATGTTAATGAACAGACTCAAATTACAAAAAAAGAGGCAGAGATAATAGCAGAGACTAATAGTACAGAAGGAACAGGAGATGGAGATACTAGTTTAACTCATGAGAGTGATTCAAAGGAAAACAATAAAAATAACTCTTCACAAGAAAATAAAAGAACAGAAAAAAATGTAGCTGATGGATATATAAATAAGCTCTCCTCACCAGTAGTTGCTGTCTGTTATAATAGTGATTTTAGTTCCATTGTAGGTACATATTATAGTGATTTAGAAGTAGGAGAGAGGGGGAAAATCTCTTTTAGTGGAGTAGAGCTTGATGAGTATTGTGATATATCTGTACCTCGTGGAGCTACTATAGATTCAAATAATAATGGTATATATGAACCATCTTTGGATAAAACGGTTGATTTTGAGATGAAAGCATTTGGAGATTATAGTCATATATCTCCATTAACTACTTTGGTTTATATCAAAAAGCGTAATAGTGAAGAGAATATAACTAAACTTGAAGATGCAGTAAAAAATTTTGACCCTGTAGAAGCATACTCAAAGGTAGAAGACAATCAAGTACAAAAACTATTAATATTGATGGAGGGGTTAAAAACTATTTTATCAGAGGCAAATATTACAGAAATAGTCAAATTGAATCTATCATCTGTATTTGATAAAAGTGTAACATTAGCAAATTTTGATATAAGTAATGTTACCTTTGGTTTATTGACACCTAAGATAGAAAATAAAACTGAAGCAACATCCAAAATTATGAAAAGAGTTTTACAGATAGTAAAATCTATTGATACAAATATTGTAGATATTAACTCTTTTATTGTAAATATTAGTGATGGGAAATTAAATGTAGTAGATGCTTTGCATAATTCTATTAGACCAGAGGTTCCTCTAAATGAGAGAGAGAAGTTTTTGGCTGATGATAATATCTCTTCTATTATAAAAAGTATACTTAAAAAAGGTTATAGTTATTTTCAAGTAGTTGGTATTAGCAATTATTTTATAGAGTTGTCTGATAATTTGGATATGGTATTTAATGGGAATTTTGATTCTATAATATTTTCTAGTTTGGATTATGGTATGTTTAATATAGACAGTAATGCACCAATATTAATTAGTGATTTGATTTCAGGGAGTGTTATATTTAAAAATGATAAAGATGAGATAATACCTACACCTTTTGATGCTCAAATTAAAATTATACCATCAAGGTTTAAAGATGAAAAAAATAGACTAAATGGTCTAGGTTGTGCTATTGCTCCTAGTGGGGAGTTTGGGGCAGACTGTTATAGTGATGATGATGAATTAAAAATACGAGAGGCATTTAATAGTGATATGGATGAGACATTTGAGATTGTTGTGTACAAAAACCATATTGAACCAAACAAGATTCAGTGGAGTTGCAAAGAAGATGTTTATAAATATATAGGAGAAGATGAAAAGCAAAGTCCTAATTGGTTAGATATTATAGTTCTACCTGATGATTATCAAGATAGAAGCAAAGAATCATGTGGAGAGGAGAGGGAGGAGCTTTTTTTCTTAAAAAAAACAGGACAGATAAAAAGCTATAATAGAGATGGAGAAGAGGTCTTAGATGGAAGTTTACAAGATGATGGTTTTTATCAAAAAGGAGCAGATGCTGATTTTATTAGAGATAGTAGAGATGAGACAGTAGTTGATAATGTTACTATGTTAATGTGGCAGGATGATGATAATGTTAATTCCATTCAAAAAGTATGGCTAACCCAAAATTATTATGATAAGTGTGAAGATGATGCAAATAGTTCATTCTGTTTTGATACCTCTGGAGATACAGCTATTACTTATTGTAATAATTTAGATTTAGGTGGATATAGTGATTGGAGATTGCCTACTGTTATGGAGTTACAAGGGCTTGTAGATGATGGAAAAACAGAGTCACCTACTATTAGTGATGTATTTGTCAATACCTCTAATGAATGGTATTGGACATCTTCTGATGGCTTATCTCTTCATCGTAATGCGTGGGTAGTAAACTTTGGTGATGCTAAGGTCAATAGAGACCTTAAAAATATTAGTTATTATATTCGTTGTGTTAGAAAAAAATAGTGAGCATAGAATTTTATTTGCAAATTTAAAAAAAGGTTGAAAATATTGATAAGAGAAAGAGTTTTTTTGATTATGATGGCTCTTAGTATTTTGTTAAATGCTAAGTTTACAAGAGATATAGATGGTGTAGTAACCGATAGTAGAACAGCTCTACAGTGGCAAGATGACTATAGTGATAATAACAATAGTATAAAAAATGCTACTTGGATGGATGCAATTGATTATTGTGAAACCTTGAATTTAGGAGAAAAAGGTGATTGGAGACTTCCTAATAAAAATGAACTATTATCTATAGTAGATTATAATAGATACAAGCCTAGTATAGATAATGTGTTTAAAAATACCACTTTAGATAACTATTATTGGTCATCTACTAGCAATCAATTTCTTCATTATGGTGCGTGGATAGTCTATTTTGGTAATGGTTATACCGATAGAGATTCTAAAAGTAATAGTTGTTATGTTCGTTGTGTAAGAGAAGGAAAATATTGAAATTCCACTTTTTAGAGTGGAATTTGATTAGATTTTGATTCGAAAGTTTGGAAATCCCTGTTGACCTTCTATTATACTGCCTTCATCTCCATAGTCAGGAAACACCTCTATTCCCTCTTTTGTTTTGAATGAACCTCTGAGATTAATATAGAGATTATCTATATTGTTTGGTAGTTTTACTACTACTTCGATACTTTTGCTACTATCTTTTGACCAAATATTAGCATCTCCCTCTACTAGTAGATATTTACTCTCTACACTACTTTTTGTATAGAAGTTGTAGAGTTTTTTGCCTCTGTTATAAGTTGATATATTTTTAAATCCATCTCCACTTATGGTCTCTATTGACTCTTTGGATTTTAATTGAGGAAATGAGATAGAGAACCATCCTCTCTTATGTTCAGTGAGACTCTTCATGGTAAATTTTAGCTCTATAGAGTTATTGGTCAATCTTCTGCTCTCTGTTGTTATCTGACCATATGGGGATTTGAGTATCTTTGTATTGCTCTTAGCTACTATTTTGTTTATCTCTCTATCTGCTATTAGATTATCTCTTTTTATAATATCTTTTAACATATAATATGGGATTGTAAATTGAGTAGTCCCCATAGAGTAGGGTTTAATCTCATAAGGGTCATAGAAAAACTCCACGCCATCATTGGTAATAGCGTAGTTATCACTCAATGAAAAATTGTTTTCAAACCAACCAAAATTAGTTAAATCCTCATTAGGCATATAGTTATTACTATCTCGATAAGCCTTTTCTGCTATCTTTTTCAATCTCTTTTTGTACCCTTCAACTAAAATATGCTCTAATCTAATCTCTTTGCCATTCTCTATAAGATAATTATAAAACTGATGGTGTTGGTTACCATGTGCGCCACCTGTAAAGCTATAGTTATAGAGAGATATAGTAAATATCTTATCCATAATATCATAGACATTTATGATAGTTGTATCCTCATAAGAGGTAGATAAATCAGGAATATCTTTGAGTTCGGATATGAGACTCTCTTTTGCACTCCCTTTTTTAAACTCTGTTATATACTCTTTGATATTCTTTTCAATACTCTCTTTTAGTTTTGGATTATCTGTTGTTACTATGGGATATATAAGCTTATTTTTAATACAAAACTCTAAACTTTCATTATTCTCTTGACAATAATTATCCTCTATAGTCTTCTCTTGGATATTAGTGTTGAATGGTTTTAAGTGATAGCTATCTGCATATATAAATTGAGATATTATAGATAATATTAGTAGTCTTTTTTTCATCTTCTATCTCCTCTATTACTATTTGATTGTTTATTATACATAGTTGTCTCCTTTTTGTACTATTCTACAATATTTGTGATTAATATCTTGAGTAGTTGCTCTCTTTTCCTATTTTAGGTAAGATTATCGATTTTTTTAGTGAATTACAACAAATTGTAAAAAAAAATAGTTTTTTTTACAAAAACCCTTGACATCAAACTAATTTTTGTCTATAATGCGACTCCATTTAAAGCATGACTTTGAATGAATGGTGCTGATGTAGCTCAGTTGGCTAGAGCAGCTGATTTGTAATCAGCAGGTCGGGGGTTCGAGTCCCTTCATCAGCTCCATTAAAATTTTATCAGTGTTTGACCAAAAAATATATAACAAGATAATTGGTGAGTTACTCAAGCGGCCAACGAGGGCAGACTGTAAATCTGCTGACTATGTCTTCGAAGGTTCGAATCCTTCACTCACCACCATGTTGTATTGATATTTAGACGCGGGAATAGCTCAGTTGGCTAGAGCGTCAGCCTTCCAAGCTGAGGGTCGCGAGTTCGAGTCTCGTTTCCCGCTCCATGGTATCTTTTTGGGAGCTGATGTGAAATTTTATTTTTTATTACTTCACATTACCTATTAAATCACAAACACTTATTAAATTTAACAATTATTATGACATATGCCTATATGGCTCAGGGGTAGAGCACTTCCTTGGTAAGGAAGAGGTCGTGAGTTCAAGTCTCACTATAGGCTCCAGTTTATATAGAGTTGTATTAGTTATAACTATATATTGAGTATATTAGAACAATATAAGAGTTATATTTAGATTATTATTATATATTTAATACAATATATAGCTATAACTGATATAATGTCACGAAAATTTAAGAACAAAAACTTAGGAGAAACAGATGGCTAAAGAAAAATTTGAACGAACCAAACCACATGTTAACATTGGTACAATTGGTCACGTTGACCACGGTAAAACTACACTAACAGCTGCAATTACTGCTGTACTTGCAACTAAAAATGATACAGCTCTTATGGATTACGATGCAATTGATAATGCACCAGAAGAGAGAGAAAGAGGGATTACAATCGCTACTTCTCATGTTGAGTACGAGACAGAAAATAGACACTATGCTCATGTTGACTGTCCAGGTCACGCCGACTATGTTAAAAATATGATTACTGGTGCTGCTCAAATGGATGGTGCTATCCTTGTTATTGCTGCTACTGATGGACCAATGGCTCAAACTAGAGAGCATATCCTTCTATCTAAGCAAGTAGGTGTTCCATATATTGTTGTATTCTTAAACAAAGAAGACCAACTTGATGATGAGGACAAAGAGGAGATGATTGAGCTTGTTGATATGGAAGTTAGAGAACTTCTTGACGAGTATGGTTTCCCAGGTGATGATACTCCAATTATTGCTGGTTCTGCTTTTCAAGCACTTGAAGAGGCAAAAGCTGGTACTCTTGGTGAGTGGTCTGATAAAATCTTTGAGCTTATGGATGCTGTAGATGAGTTTATTCCAGAGCCTGTAAGAGAGACTGACAAAGATTTCCTTATGCCTATCGAAGATATCTTTACTATCCAAGGTCGTGGTACTGTTGTAACTGGTAAAGTTGATAGAGGTACTGTATGTGTTGGTAATCCTGTTGAGATTGTTGGTATCAAAGAGAACCAAAGTACAACAGTAACTGGTGTTGAGATGTTCCGTAAAGAGATGGATTGTGGTCAAGCAGGTGATAACTGTGGTGTTCTTATTAGAGGTATATCTAAAGACCAAGTTCAAAGAGGTATGGTTCTTTGTAAGCCAGGTTCTATTACTCCTCACAAAAAGTTTACAGCTGAGATTTATGTACTTACAAAAGAGGAGGGTGGTAGACATACTCCATTCTTCAACAACTATAGACCTCAGTTCTATGTAAGAACAACAGATGTTACAGGTTCAATTACTCTTCCAGAGGGTACAGAGATGGTTATGCCAGGTGATAATGTTACTATTACTGTTGAGCTTATCAACCCAGTAGCTCTTGAGCAAGGTACTCAGTTTGCTATTCGTGAAGGTGGTAGAACAGTTGGTGCTGGTAAAGTTGCAACAATTATAGAGTAATCAAATCACTCGTAGGGGTAGACCAATGTGTCTATCTTAATTTTTTTAGGAGAGACAATGAGAGAAACAATTCACTTAGGTTGTGAGAAGTGTACTAGAAGAAATTATCACACCACTAAGAATAAAAGAAACACTGCTGGAAAACTTGCTTTGAAGAAGTACTGTAAGTGGTGTAAGTGTCACACTACACATAAAGAGATGAAACTCTAGTAGTTTGTAGCTTGTGTAGGGGCAACTTTTGTGGTTGCCTTTAATTTTAAATTCTAATATATTCTTAGGCCAATAGCTCAGTTGGTAGAGCACTGGTCTCCAAAACCAGGTGCCGGGGGTTCGAGTCCCTCTTGGCCTGCCATAATTAAAAGGTAATCATAAAATGGAAAAATTAACAACATATTTTTCACATGTTAAAGCAGAGATACAAAAAGTTATATTTCCGACAAAGATACAGATAAGACAGGCATTTATTGCTGTATTTATCGTTGTAACTGTAATATCAATATTTTTAGCACTTGTTGACTGGGCAATGTCTGCAATTGTATCAGCTGTAGTGTAGGTGTGGATATGGCACTTCAATGGTATTCTATTCAGGTCTATTCTGGTAGTGAACAAGCAGTAAAAAAAGGTATAGAGCTTATAGCTATAGAGAATGGTATCGAGGATAAAGTAGAGAGTGTTATTGTCCCTACAGAAGAGGTAATAGAGGTAAAAAATGGAGAGAAAAAGATAACAGAGAGAGTTCTATACTCTGGTTATGTCTTTGCTCATCTCGATTTAGATACAGACCTTTGGCATAAGGTTCAGAGTCTGCCTCGTGTCTCCCGTTTTATTGGAGAGGGTAAAAAAGCGACTCCTCTAAGTGATGCAGATATTAGAGTTATTCTCGATAAGATGGAGAATAAATCTGCTCCAAAACCAAAAGTTGATTTTGAAAAAGGTGAAATGGTACGAATTGTTGATGGTCCATTTGCTAACTTTACAGGAATGGTTGAGGAGTATGACCTTGACCATGGGAAACTAAAACTAAATGTTTCTATATTTGGTAGAAACACCCCTGTAGAGATTTTATATACACAAGTAGAGAAGATTTTATAAATATATATTAGGGGCTATCCATAAGGATGCCCTTGTGAAAAATTTCAGTAATAAAAACTATAATTTTTTATTACTCAAGTTTTTATTTAATCTAAAACTATTTAATCTAAGGAGATAATGATGGCAAAAAAAGTAACTGAAAAGTTCAAATTAATGATTCCTGCTGGTCAAGCAAACCCATCACCACCTGTAGGACCTGCACTTGGTCAAAGAGGTGTCAATATTATGGAGTTCTGTAAAGCATTTAACGAAAGAACAAAAGATAAGATGGGATTTAAGATACCTGTAGAGATAACTGTATATGCAGATAGAAGTTTTACATTTGAGACAAAACAACCACCTGCATCTCAGCTTATTATGAAAGCTGCTAATCTAAAGAGTGGTTCTGATAATCCACTTAAAAATAAAGTAGGGTCATTGACAGCTGCTCAAATTGATGAGATTGTTGAACAGAAGATTGCCGATTTGAATACAGATGACAAAGAGATGGCAGCAAAAATCATTATGGGTACTTGTAGAAGTATGGGCGTAGAGGTTACTGCATAAATAATGAATTGTAGGGTGTTTTCTTATGAAGACACCATGAATTACCACCTATAATATAGGTGGGAGATTATATATAATATATATCGTGGAGAGATAGATGGCAAAAAAAGTAAGTAAAAAAAGAGCAGCACTCTTAGAGAAAATAGATAGTGAAAAAAAGTATTCGGTAGCTGATGCAGTTGCACTTCTTCCAAAATTAAAATCAGCGAAGTTTGATGAGACTGTTGAGATTGCACTAAACTTAAATGTTGACCCAAGACATGCTGACCAGATGGTGAGAGGTTCAGTTATTCTTCCAAATGGTACAGGTAAAGTGGTTAGAGTTGCAGTTTTTGCAAAAGATGACAAAGCAGATGAAGCAAAAGCCGCAGGTGCTGATTTGGTTGGGACAGATGAACTTATTGAGCAGATTAGAGAGGGTGTTATTAATTTTGATACTGTAATTGCAACTCCTAATATGATGGGGCAACTCGGTAAAGTGGCTAGAATCCTTGGGCCAAAAGGTCTTATGCCTAACCCAAAAACAGGTACAGTAACAATGGATGTTACAAAGGCTGTCAAAGAGGCAAAAGGTGGAAAAGTTAACTTTAGAGTTGATAAAAAAGGTAACATCCATGCAGGTATTGGTAAGGCAAGTTTTGGTTCAGATAAGATTTCTGAAAACTTTACAAGTTTTATGCAGACAGTTAACAAGCTTAAACCAGCAGCAGCAAAAGGTAGATATATCCTTAATGGTGCGTTGTCTTTGACTATGAGTCCAGCTGTTACTCTCGATACAACAGAGCTTTTGGATATGAAAGCGTAAATTTTTCTCTCGTTCCATCCTCTCTGAGGTGGAATGAATAGGTAAAAACAACAGAAGACAACATTTGAATTGTCTATGCATTCCACCTGAAGACAGGTGGAACGAGATTGGGTGTACTGTGTCTCTATCATTTTGGAATTTGGATGATATAGAGATAATGGTATTGCCTTGTTTTAAGATGGAATAAGGTACAAACATAAAGAGAAGAGCATAGATATATACTCTTCTCTTTATGCTTGGCATATAAATCTTAGACTAAAGATATTAGGGGCGAGAGCTTAATTAATTGACTCGAAAGAGTTAATGAGTTGTGAAAACAACACCCTTTTAGAGGTCGGAAGGAGAAAAAATGACTAGAACTGAAAAAGAAGCTATAGTAGATGAACTATCAACTGCTTTTGCTAATCAAGGTGCTGTAATTGTATGTGATTACAAAGGTATGACGGTTGAAGCACTAGAAGGTGTTAGAGCATTAGCTAGAGAGAATGAAGTACAAGTGAGAGTTGTAAAGAACACTCTTGCAGGGATTGCACTTAAAAATGCAAACTGTGAAGAGATGGAGCTTGTAGATACAAATATCTTTATTTGGGGTGAAGACCAGATTGCTACTTGTAAAGTAGCTGATAAGTCTGCAGAGGCAAACAAAGATAACTTTTCAATCAAGTCTGGAGTAATAGAGTCAAAAGTTGCAGATATTGCTACAATTAATGCAATGGCTAAACTTCCAGGTAGAGATGAACTTCTTGGAATGTTGCTAAATGTTTGGAATGCACCAGTACGAAATTTTACTATTGGACTACAAGCACTAGCTGACAAACTAGAAGAAGAGGCGTAAATCAATCTGGTTCCACCTCTCCTGAGGTTGTAACCCATAGGCAATTTAAACTGTAGCCTAAGATATCTTGTCTATACATTCCACCTCAGAGCGGATGGAACGAGAATGATATATAATATATGAAAAAAAATGAATAATTAAAAGGAAATAAAAATGGCAACAACAAAAGAGGATGTTTTAGAGTTCATCTCAAATATGTCAGTATTAGAGCTTTCAGAGTTAGTAAAAGAGTTTGAAGAGAAGTTTGGTGTATCTGCACAAGCTACAGTAGTAGCAGGTGGGGCAGCTGTTGAAGAGGTTGAGGAGCAGACAGAGTTTGATGTAGTTCTTACAGGTGCAGGAGCTAAGAAAATTGCTGCTATTAAAGTTGTTAGAAAAATTACAGGTCTTGGTCTTAAAGAGGCAAAAGCAGCTGTTGAGAATGTTCCAACAGTACTCAAAGAGGCTATATCTAAAGATGAAGCAGAAGCAGTTAAAAAAGAGATTGAAGAAGCTGGAGCTGAGTGCGAACTCAAATAGTGATAATCGCAAGAGGTATTATAGAACCTCTTGTGGATTCTTTTTATAGATAAAATCGTTAGACCCTTTCCCTGTGCTGCATTAGTAACAGTACAAATCAAAGATATAGTGACAAGCTATTGTGCAATAGTTTTTTTGTGTATCTAAAGTATACGCTCATCAAATAACATAACATAATTAAAATGAGGTTTGCCCATGTTAAACTCTTTACACTCAGGAAATAGACTGCGAGTCGATTTTTCTAAGACTCCTAGACAAATCGCTGTTCCAAATTTACTTCAACTACAACAAAAATCATATGATGATTTCTTAATGATTGGTGCAAAAAATAGAAGTGAATCGACTATAGAAAAAGTATTTAGTTCTGTCTTCCCACTTAATGACCAACAGAATAGATTGACTTTAGAGTACAAAGGCTCTAGTATAGTGCAACCTAAATATACTATTAGAGAGTGTATGGAGAGAGGTCTGACCTACTCTGTCTCACTAAAAATGAATATCTCTTTGACTATTTGGAATAGAGATGAGAAGACAGGTGAAAAACTTGACCCAAAAGAGATAAAAGAGCAGGGTGTTTTTGTTCGAGATATACCTCTAATGACCGATAGAACATCATTTATTATTAATGGTGTTGAGAGAGTTGTTGTTAATCAGCTCCACCGAAGTCCTGGTGTTATATTTAAAGAGGAGGAGGCTACAACAGTTATTAATAAACTTATCTACTCTGCACAGATTATTCCTGATAGAGGTTCTTGGCTCTACTTTGAGTATGATGCAAAAGATATTCTCTATGCGAGAATCAATAAAAGAAGAAAAATTCCTGTAACTATTCTCTTTAGAGCGTTGGACTACTCTAAAGAGGATATTATGAAGCTCTTTTATGATAACAAAGAGATTTTTGTAAAAGATAATAGATTTGCAACAAGATTTTCTGTAGCAGACTTTGCAGGTCGAGCGCCTTATGAGGTTCGTACTCTTGATGGAGATATTGTTGTAGCTGCAGCAAAGAGATTAACAAAAAAGAAGGCTCAAAAATTAGTTGATGAGGGGTTAGAGTGGGTAGAGTATCCACTAGAGATTCTGATAGAGAGACACTTAGCTACTCCAATTATAGACAATGAGAGTGGAGAGGTTCTTTATGATGTTGTAACAGCACTTGATGAGATGAGACTCAAAAAGATTATTGATGCAGGTGTCGAGAGCTTTACTATTGCTGATGACTTAGCAGAGGGTTCAGACGACTCTATTATCAAATCTTTTATTGCTGACCATGAGTCCCTTAGATTGCTTAAGCAGACAGAGGAGATAGAGGATGAGAATCAACTAGCTGCTATTCGTATCTATAAAGTTATGAGACCAGGTGAGCCTGTAACAGCAGAGGCGGCAAAGGCTTTTCTTAAACAGCTCTTTTTTGACCCAGAGAGATATGATTTGACAAAAGTCGGACGGATGAAGATGAATCATAAGCTCGGTCTTGAAGTGCCTGAGTATGTTACTGTAATGACAGCTGATGATATTATTCATACTGTCAAGTATCTATCAAAGGTTAAAAATGGTTCAGGTCATATTGATGATAGAGACCACCTTGGTAATAGAAGAATTAGAGCTATTGGTGAGCTATTGGGTAATGAGCTATATAATGGTTTGACAAAGATGCAAAAAGCTATTAGAGATAAAATGACAACTCTATCTGGTACTCTTGATGAGCTTATGCCTCATGATTTGGTAAACTCCAAGATGATTACTAATACTATCTTGGAGTTCTTCTCCTCTGGTCAGTTATCACAGTTTATGGACCAAACCAATCCTCTATCAGAAGTGACACACAAAAGAAGATTATCAGCTCTTGGTGAGGGTGGTCTTGTCAAAGAGAGAGCAGGTTTTGAGGTTCGGGATGTTCACCCAACTCACTATGGTCGAATCTGTCCAATTGAGACTCCAGAGGGTCAAAATATTGGTCTGATTAATACATTAGCTACCTATGCAAAGGTAAATGATTTAGGATTTATAGAAGCTCCATATAATAAAGTAAAAGATGGTGTGATAAGTAAAGAGATAGTCTATCTAACTGCTACACAAGAGGAGGATTTGGTTATCGCTCCTGCTTCAACAGAGGTTGAGGATGGAAGAATTGTTAATGATTTGATTGAGACTAGATGTAATGGAGAGATTTTGCTAAATGAGACCAAAAAGGTATCACTGATTGATATTTCTCCACTTATGGTATCAGGTTCAGCCGCGGCTCTTATTCCATTTTTGGAGCATGATGATGCTAACCGTGCATTGATGGGTTCAAACATGCAGAGACAAGCTGTTCCGTTACTTAAGACTGATGCTCCTATTGTAGGAACAGGTATGGAAGCGATTGTATCTCGTGATGCTTGGGAGTCTGTAAAAGCAAAAAGACCAGGTAAAGTAGAGAAGGTAGATTCTCGAAATATCTATATATTGGGTGAAGATGAGAGTGGTGTATATATAGACCACTACCCAATGGAAAAAAATATGAGAACTAACCAAAATACTACATTTACACAATCTCCAACAGCACAGCTTGGGGATGTGGTAGAGGCTGGTCAAGTTATTGCTGATGGTCCAAATATGGATATGGGTGAACTTGCAATTGGTAAAAATGCAATGGTTGCATTTATGCCTTGGTATGGTTATAACTATGAGGATGCTATTATTATCTCGGAGAAGATTTTACGAGAGGATACATTTACCTCTATTCATACATATGAAAAAGAGATAGAGGCTAGAGAGCTTAAACATGGTACAGAAGAGATTACAAGAGATATTCAAAATATCCGTGAAGATGAGCTTACTCACCTTGATGAATCAGGAATTGTAAAGGTTGGTACTCATATTAAGCCAGGTATGATTATGGTTGGTAAGGTCTCTCCAAAGGGTGAGATTAAACCAACTCCAGAGGAGAGACTTCTAAGAGCTATCTTTGGTGAAAAAGCAGGTCATGTTGTCAATAAATCTCTATACTGTCCTGCATCTATGGAGGGTATTGTTGTAGATGTAAAAGTCTTTATTAAAAAAGGACAAGAGAAGGATGCAAGAGCCGTTCAATCCTATGAAGAGGAGAAGGCTGTACTAGATAGTGAACATCATGATAAACTTCTAATGATAGATAGAGAGGAGTTACTACGAATCGCAACTATGCTATCCAAGGCTGAGCTTGTATCAGATGTAACAATTGGTGATAAAACCTATGAGATAGGAGAGCATATACCTGTTGATGTTATTATCGGTGTTAATAGATTTGCTCTTCGTTCAGTTGTGCAGTCATATAGTGCCAAGGTTCAATCCGAGTATAATTCAGCTAAGAACTACTTCCAAAGACAGAAGAAGAAGCTCAAAGAGGCTCATGAGGAGAAGCTCTACATCTTGGAAAAAGATGACATCCTACCAAATGGTGTAACTAAGCTTGTAAAGGTCTATGTAGCTACAAAGAGAAAGTTAAAAGTTGGTGATAAGATGGCAGGGCGACATGGAAACAAAGGTATCGTCTCAAATATTGTACCTGAAATTGATATGCCATATACAAAAGATGGAAAGACTGTTGATATTATTCTAAATCCTCTAGGGGTTCCATCTCGGATGAATATTGGTCAGATTCTTGAAGTCCACTTGGGTATGCTTGGTAAGAAGCTTGGTGAGCAGATTCAAGAGATGTTTGATGAGCAAAAAGAGACTATGGTTGCAGACCTTAGAGCTAAAATGACAGAGATTGCTGATGTAGCAAAGCTTATGAACGCAAAAGAGACATTAGATAAAATATCAGATGACCAGTTGATAGATTATGCTAGAGATTGGGCAAATGGTGTTAAGTTTGCTACAACAGTATTTGAGGGAACTACAAAAGAGGAGTTTGATAAGCTATTTGAACTTGCCAAGATGGATGCAGATGGAAAGACAGAGCTTTATGATGGTAAGACAGGTGAGAAGATGTTAGAGCGAGTAAATGTAGGTTATATGTATATGTTAAAACTACATCACCTTGTAGATGAGAAGGTTCATGCTCGTTCGACTGGACCATACTCACTAGTTACTCAACAGCCTGTTGGTGGTAAGGCATTATTTGGTGGACAGAGATTTGGAGAGATGGAGGTGTGGGCATTGGAGGCTTATGGTGCAGCACATATTCTAAAAGAGATGTTGACTATCAAGTCAGATGATGTTGATGGACGGACAAGAGCATATAGAGCCTTGACTAGAGGAGAGTCTGTGCCTGAGTCAGGTGTACCTGAAACTATGTTCGTATTGACCAAAGAGCTTCAAGCACTTGGGCTTGATGTAGATTTATTTGAGAAGAAAAAAGAGGGAGCTATATAATGAGTGATTTTTTAGACAGTTTAAACCCAATTGATTTGACCAGTGAGGATAGACCAATGGATATTATGGCTATGCAACTTCGTGTTGCTAGTCCAGAGAAAGTTCTATCATGGTCATATGGGGAGGTTAAAAAGCCTGAAACTATCAACTATCGTACACTAAAACCAGAGAGAGATGGTCTATTTTGTGCTAAGATATTTGGACCAGTTAGAGACTATGAGTGTCTATGTGGCAAATATAAAAAGATGAGATACAAAGGTGTACTATGTGAGAAGTGTGGTGTAGAGGTTACCACAATGAAAGTACGACGAAACAGAATGGGGCATATAGATTTAGTAGCTCCTGTGGCTCATATTTGGTATGTCTCTTCATTACCATCAAGAATAGGAACACTACTTGGTGTAAAGATGAAGGATTTGGAGAGAGTATTATACTATGAGGCTTATATTGTCAAAGAACCTGGATTAGCTGCTTATGATAGTGAGGGTGTAACACCTTTGGAGAAGTTTGATGTTTTAAATGAGGAGCAGTATCAATCTATCACTCAAAGATTCCCCGAATCAGGGCTAGATGCTAGAATGGGTGGAGAGATAGTTCAAGAGCTTCTCGCTGATTTGGATTTGGTTGAGATGTTCTCTGGACTAAAAGAGGATATATTAGCAACTAGGTCAGAGGCGAAAAAGAAGACTATTGTAAAGAGACTAAAAGTTATTGAGTCATTTTTGGATTCAGGAAATAGACCTGAATGGATGATGCTTACTGTTCTACCTGTTATGCCACCAGACCTTAGACCTCTTGTTAGTCTTGATGGTGGTAAGTTTGCTGTATCTGATGTTAATGATTTATATAGAAGAGTTATAAACAGAAACCAAAGATTAAAAAGACTTATAGAGCTTGATGCACCTGAGATTATCGTAAGAAATGAGAAGAGAATGCTTCAAGAGTCTGTGGATGCTCTTTTTGATAATGGTAGGAGAGGAAACTCTGTAAAGGGTGCAAACAAGAGACCACTTAAGTCACTCTCAGAGGTGATAAAAGGTAAGCAGGGACGATTTAGACAGAACCTTTTGGGAAAAAGAGTTGACTTTTCTGGTCGGTCTGTTATTGTTGTTGGACCTAATCTAAAGATGGATGAGTGTGGATTGCCTAAAAAAATGGCTGTTGAGCTGTTTAAACCACATGTTATGGCTAAGCTTGAGGAGAGAGGGTATGCTACTACTCTAAAACAGGCTAAAAAGATGATAGAGAATAAAACCAATGAGGTTTGGGAGTGTTTGGAGGATGTGGTTGATAGTTATCCTATTCTACTTAACCGTGCGCCAACACTTCATAAGCTCTCTATCCAAGCGTTTCATCCAAAACTGATTGATGGAAAAGCGATTCAGCTTCATCCATTAGTTTGTGCTGCATTTAATGCTGACTTTGATGGTGACCAGATGGCTGTGCATATTCCTCTATCCTCAGAGGCGATTGCTGAGGCGAAGGTTTTAATGCTTAGTTCCATGAATATTTTGCTTCCTGCATCTGGTAAAGCGATTGCTGTACCATCACAGGATATGATTTTGGGTCTCTATTATCTAACACTAGAGAAGGTTGATGTACTTGGTCAACATAAACTATTTGCTAATGTTGATGAGGTTATGATTGCCAATGAGCAGGGTGGTTTAGATATTAATGCCAAGATTAGAACAGTTATTAATGGCAAAATTATAACTACAACAGCAGGTAGAGTTATTCTAAATGATATTATTCCCGATTATGTTCCTCAGAGTTATTGGAACAAAGTGATGAAGAAAAAAGATATATCTGCACTAGTTGATTATATTTATGCACAGAGTGGTATCTCATATACATCTGTGTTTCTTGATGATTTAAAAGATATGGGTTTCAAATATGCAACAAAATCAGGAGTATCTATCTCTATTGATGATATAAAAGTACCTAAAGCTAAAGAGCAGATGGTTATAGATGCAAAAGAGCAAGTTGTTGAGATTCAAAAACAGTATACAAAAGGTCTTTTGACAGAGCAGGAGAGATATAATAAGATTATCGATATTTGGACAGATACCAATAATGCTGTTGCAGGTGAATTGATGTCTCTTATCAAAAAAGACAAAGATGGATTTAACTCGGTACATATGATGGCAGATTCAGGTGCGAGGGGTTCGGCAGCCCAAATTAGACAGCTATCTGGTATGAGGGGACTAATGGCAAAATCAGATGGTTCTATTATTGAGACACCAATTACCTCTAATTTCCGTGAAGGACTAAATGTACTAGAGTACTTTATCTCAACTCACGGAGCTAGAAAAGGACTTGCTGATACGGCGATGAAGACAGCAAGTGCAGGTTATTTGACTAGAAAGCTAATTGATGTTGCTCAAAATGTAAAAGTTACTATGCACGATTGTGGTTCTCATGAGGGTGTTGATGTAGCTGATATTTTTGTTGGTAATGAGATGATTGAGCCACTATCTGATAGAATTTATGGTAGAGTTATAGCAAAAGATGTTATTGACCCTATCACTTCAGAGGTTTTGGTTAGTGAAGGGACTATGATTGATGAAGGGTTAAGTAGATTGGTCACAGATGCAGGTGTTCGCTCTGTAAATATTAGAACCTCTGTAACATGTAAAGCAGAAAAAGGTATCTGTGCAAAGTGTTATGGTCTAAATATGGCAGAGAACAAGATAGTAAAAGCTGGTGAAGCTGTTGGTGTTGTTGCTGCTCAATCTATTGGTGAACCTGGTACACAGCTTACACTTCGTACCTTCCACACAGGTGGTACAGCTAGTGCTGGTAAAGAGGAGAGACAGGTTATAGCTAACAAAGAAGGGTTTATTCGTTATTATAACCTAAATGTATATAAGAACTCTGAAGATAAACTGCTTGTATCAAATAGAAGAAATGCAGGTGTTTTATTAGTTGAACCCAAGGTCAAATCACTCACAAGAGGTCGAATCTCTATCGTTCAGTCTCATGATGAGATTTTCTTGACTGTTCAACAGGGAGCGCAAGAGCAGAAGTATACTGTTAGAAAATCTGATGTAGCCAAGACTAATGAATTAGCAGGTGTTGGTGGAAAAGTTGATGGAAAACTCTTTATCCCTTATGCTAATGGAGAGCTTATTGAAGAGGGTGACTCTATTGTAGAGGTTATCAAAGAGGCTTGGTCTGTTCCAAATCGTATACCATTTGCATCTGAATTAAAAGTTGAAGATGGAGCTCCAGTTACTCAAAATATCTATGCAGAGGCAAAAGGTAGAGTCAAATACTTCCTCCTAAAGGGTGATTATATCGAGAGAATTAAGACTATTAGAGTAGGTGAGTTTGTAGAGGAGAAGGGGCTTTTTGCTGTTATTGTTGATGATAACGATAGAGAGGCAGCTAGACACTACATAGCAAGAGGCTCTCTGGTTAAAGTAGAGGATGATACAACTCTTGGAAGAGGAGATATTATTGCTGCTCCAAGAAGTGACAATCAAGTAGTTATTGCAGAGTGGGACCCATATACTGACCCTATTATTGCTGAATCAAATGGTACTATTAAATTTGAGGATATTGTAGCAGGTATTACAGCTGTTGAGCAGTTTGATGAGTTAACAGGTGAGAGTAGGTTGACTCTAAATGAGTATATTCCTAGTACATATAAACCAGCTATTGTATTAGCTACAGATGATGGGGAGGTGGTTACCTATGCACTAGAGCCAAAGACATCGATATATGTTGCAGATAGAGATAGAGTAGGAATTGCAGATATTTTAGCAAAAACACCAAAAGCTGCACAGAAATCGAGTGATATTACATCTGGTCTCCCAAGGGTATCGGAGCTATTTGAAGCGAGAAGACCAAAAGACCCTGCACATATCGCTAGAATCAATGGAAATGTAAGTTTTGGAAAACCACTTAGAGGTAAAAAGAGACTTATTCTAACTGATGAAGAGGGTAGAATGGTTGAGCAGTTTATTGACAAACAGAGAACAGTAGTAGTAGCAGAGGGAGATTTCGTTCATACTGGTGAAAAGCTAACTGATGGAACTATCTCTAGTCATGATATTCTAGCTACTTTAGGTGAAAAGGCTCTCTATGAGTATATCGTAGAGGAGGTTCAGATGGTCTATCGTAGACAAGGGGTTAATATCTCTGATAAGCACATCGAAATCGTAGTATCACAGATGATGAGACAGGTCAAGGTTGTAGACTCTGGAAACAGTAAGTTCATAGACAATGACTTGGTATCAAAAAAGAAGTTTGTAGCTGAAAATCAGAAGGTAATTAAGCTATTTGGTGAACCTGCTATAGCTGAACCACTACTTATCGGTATTACTAGAGCAGCTGTTGGAGCTGATAGTATTATCTCAGCAGCATCGTTCCAAGATACAACAAAGGTACTTACATCTGCTTCTATTGCAGGAACAGTTGACTCATTTGAAGATTTAAAAGAGAATGTTGTTATTGGTCGGCTTATTCCTGTGGGTACTGGTATGGTTGATTTTGATAATGTGAGACTTACTCCTGCAGAGCCTGAGAGATAGAGATTTTAATTTAAATTAATGGTGTCAAAAAGTGCTATTTAGCATTTTTTGATTTCCATTTTTACTAGTTGGAGGGTCTGATTTTGTAAATCTCTTCTATTATCATATCTCTATCTTTATCTTCAATATTGATTATTAAATCGGCTATTTTTTTATAACTATCTGCTCGTTGAGCATATAACTCTCTTGCTTTTTGAGGTTCAGAGAATAGTGGTCTCTTTTTTAGTTTTTCTTTTGAGTTTTTAGCTGTTAAGAGTCTATTGTAAATCCAATCATAAGAGGCATCTAGTAGAACAACTGTTCCTAATTTTTTGAGGTTATTTACTTTGTAGAAACCACCACCACAAGAGATAAGAGTATTGTCAACTGATTTCTCAATCCAATTAGCACAATTCTGCTCCAGAGAACGGAAATACTCCTCACCATGTTTTTTGAATATTCTTTTTATCTCTCTGTTCTCTTTTGACTCAATTAAATCATCTGTATCAATAATAAAAGAGCCATATTTTTTAGAATAGGCTCTAGCCGTCGACCCTTTGCCAACGCCCATGAAGCCTATAAGAATAATATTTCTTTTCATCCTCTTATGCCATATTATATCGTTCTATAATCTTTTTGAGTCTTTTTCTTAGATTTTTCAATGCTTCATCTGCATTTTCACCCTCTGCTACTAATGATTCAAACTCATCAAATTGAGCCTTTGCAACCCATCCAATCTTTTTGTGTAGTTTAATTCCTACAAACCTAATCTCACCAAAATGCTCTTCTGCCATTCTGTAAATTCGGTCAATTCTAAACTCTAATGTTTTTTCTACTTTTTTATCTTTATCAGACATATCTATTCCTTTTTATTTTTTTAAATTATACTAAAAAAAAATTACAAACTCTCAATATTTCCAATAACTCTACCCACAATTTGAATCTCTTCTGGCAACATAGTTTCAGATGAATAGGCTCTGTTATCTGATATGAGTTCTACCATACCATTAGCTCTTAATCTGATTCGTTTGATAAAGAGTCCTGCTGTGGTTGTGGCGATATAGATACCATCTTTATTGATATTGGTCTGATTTCTATCTATAAAGACAATAGAGCCATCTTGAAGAGTTGGCTCCATAGAGTCACCATCTACATTGATAGCCTCTATCTGTGCATTCTCAAAAGGTATCATATTTTTTATTAGTGTTTTATCTATAGATATAATCTCATAGTTATCATTAAAAACATCAGCACCTCCACCCGCACTAGCACGGATATTTGCAAAATAACGGATTTGAAAAAACTTCTCTGTTTGGTTAATTAACATATCTACTGTTTGGTCAAAAAAGAGCCAATTTATACTCAACTTTTTAGTTGCACAAAATTGCAAAATCTCTTTAAATGGTATAGAGTTTCTCTTTTTCATGGTTGCAAAAGTGGTTTGAGGTATCGCCAAAGCACTTGCTACATCTTTATCAAAAACTCTTGCACCACTCTTCTCTTGGGATATAATATCTTTTAGTTTCTCTATTACCGATTTTAGTTCATACATAATCTCATCTTTCTTCTTTGGAAATTATTTTATAATATAACTCAATCAAATATTAGAACCTGAACTCTATCCCCTACAACTTTAGATTTATCATCCTCATCAGTCACAAGAAGAGCCGTAGAGCCTAACATGTTGGTCAAAATTGCACTTGTTCCACTCTTTTTATCCTCAAAATCGACAAAGTAGTTGCCATCTTCAAGAGTAATATGACAAGCAGTGAACTCTGCTTTTTTATGCCGTTTTATAAATGGCTCACGAAGTGTCGCCTCAATCCTTTTGAGACTACATCTACCTCTCTGTAGTTTCTCAATCAGTGGAACAAGATAGATGAGTGCTGTTACTGTAGATGAGTAGGCAAACCCTGGTAGTGCGATTATAAACTTATCATCTCTCTTTGCTACCATTATATGTTGACCTGGTTTTATACGCACACCTTTGAATAATACTTCACACCCTAGTTCAACAATGACATCTTTTACAAAATCAAAATCACCTACACTAACTCCACCAGTTGTTACAACTATATCACTTTGGTTAAGAGCCGATTCAACGCTTTTTAATATTGTCTCTTTGTCATCATAGGTACAACCTAGTTGCTGTGGTTCTCCATCATATTTTTTGACTATAGCCTCTAAGATATAGTTATTGGAGCTTCTTATTTGTGAATCAGAGGTCTGCTTCTCTCCTAGCTCCAATAGCTCTGAACCTGTAGAGAGGATAGCTACTTTTGGCTTCTCATAGACCAAAGGAGAGACTATATTGAGACTTGCCATAACTCCAATATCTGCAAAATCTATCTTTGTACCTTTGGGGATGAGGTTTTGCCCTTTGCTATAGTTCTCTCCTATCTCTCTAACAGAAAATCCCAAAGAGACCTCTTCGTCTATTATTATCTCTTTGCCCTCCACTGTCACATTCTCTATAGGTATAAGTGTATCTGAACCGTTGGGCATAAGTGAACCTGTAAAAGTTTTTATACACTCTCCTGATTTTACTGGCTCATTTAGGTCTGAACCTGCTGGATTTATACTAGATATTTTTAGTCGTTTTAATTTTAAATCCTCATGTTTGATTGCGTAGCCATCCATAGCTGATGTTAAAAAGGCAGGAGAGTTATGGTCTGCTACTATATCTTCTGCTAAGATATATCCTAAAGAGTCTGTTAGATAGAGTTTTTTAACTCTATATTGCTCTATCTCTATACTATTTATAATCTCAATTGATTTATCAAAGTGCATGAATGCCATTTTACTTATTCTCCTTTTTCAATCTTGTTTTGATAATAGACCACTTCCACTCATAGGTGTACTTCTATTCTCTGCATAGATTCGTTTACCATTAACTACATCATATTTCCAAATAGGTGCATTGGCTTTGAAATCCTCTACAAACTCATCTATCAACTCTAGTGCCACTCTTCTCTTTGGTGAAAAGACAGCAGATATATAGGAGGATTTGTGAATAGGTACATCACCAATAGCGTGTGCCATCTTGACAATAGCACCTCTTTTTTTGGCTCTTTTTACCCAAGAGTCAAACCAACTTTGTAAAATTGGTTCGTATATGTCAAAGCTCAAAGCCTCTATATTATCCTCTGCTCTAATAGTTCCTACAAAAGGTATAAATGCTCCATAGTTTGACTCCATCTCCTCATCCAACCATCTACCGAAAATCGCTTTTATATCTAAAGCTCCCTGATATAGCTCCATATTAACCACCACAAACAGGAGGCAAGATAGATACTCTATCACCAGACTTCAATATTTTTGTCAAATCACTAGTCATCTCATCATTTACAGCTACTGCACACCTATCTAGCCATGCACTAACCTCATCTATACTCTGTAGTCTATGGGCTACATCTTGTAGAGAAGTCGCTTCCATCTCTATAGGCTCTACAGATATAGGGCCTAAAAATTCAATTTTTATCATAATAAATCACTCTCTTTATCAAAATTGCACGGATTATAAAAGTTGTTTGATATAATGACGCTTAAAAATAACATATAGGTGAATTACTGTGATATTTGGCTCGATAAGCTACCTCAACCTCCTACCCTTTCAACTCTTTTTAAAGAGATACCTAAAACACTCTAGTACAAAAATGGCATTTAACTACAAAAGAGCTGTTCCTAGTCAAATCAATAGCTCTTTGCGTTCCAGAGAGATTAATGCAGGGTTTATATCTAGTATCGAATCGCCTCGTTATAGATGTAGTGACTTAGGTATCATAGCTAATAGAGCTGTATATAGTGTTTTTGTTATAGAGGGTGAGGAGAAGATAGATAATGAGTCAGCAACATCAAACCGATTAGCCTCACTCCTAAAACTAAAAGGAGAGGTTATTATCGGTGACAAGGCTCTAAAATACTATCTTGATGGTGGAGAGGGTATTGATTTGGCTACCAAATGGTATGAGAAGACAGCTCTTCCTGTTGTCTTTGCAAGATTATGTTATAACTGCCATGCCACAATCATCAGAGATATTTCAAAAAAATTTCTAAAACAACCTGTCAAGATACCACAATATATTCTAAAGAGAGAAGCAAAGAAGAGAGCTATCACACCTAAACAGCTTCTATGGTATCTCGAACATATTGAGTATAAGATGGACTATAGAGCAAAAAGGTCTCTAAAGAGATTTTTACGAGAGATTAGGAGATAGATGTTTTTTCTATGTGACTATTTCTCTTATCAAACCACCACATCAAAGCAAATAGAATTCCTGTGGTTTTGGCAATAGACTCATCGAAAATAAACTCTCTAGCACTCGATATAGGCATCTCTATAACCTCTATTAGTTCTGTATCAATACCTCCTCCCTCGCTAACACGCATAGACTCTGTCACTTCTGTATAGAACAGAGTCTGTTTAGACCCCGCAAACCCTACAGCGTTGTGTACTTGTGTAATTCTCTCTATATCATCTATAGAGACAGCATATCCACACTCCTCCTCTATCTCCTCTTTTGCAATCTCTACTAGGCTTAACTTCTTATCTATAATACCTGCACATAACTCTGTAGTGATACCATCTCTCATATCTCCCATATATACAGCTGGTCTAAACTGTTTTACGAAGATAAAACTATCTCTCTCTTTATGATAAATTAGAACAGCTACAGAGTCATGAGCTTTGACCACCTCCCAACTCTTATCTATACCATTCTGTTTATATGTTACAAAACCTGTTTTTATAAATTTTGGATTTTTTAGTTCACCTATTTTAAAATCTTCTATATTATTAATCATTTACCAACCTAATCTTCTATAGTATTCTCTCATTTTTGGAGAGACTGACCTCTCTTGGACTGTATTCCATACATAAGAGGGTCTATTTTCATCAAAAATCTTATCAATTATTTTTGTATATCTCTTTTTACGGTATAGATAGGCTCTTTTATCTTTGCCACTAAGTCCTTTTGATGAGAACTTCACCATACGCATTGGATTAATCGCCCGTCCATTTAGATATACACCAAAATGTAGGTGAGAACCTGTGCTTCGCCCAGTATTACCTACATAGCCTATCACTTCACCCTTTTTCACCTCTTTGCCACACTTTGTTTTTATTCTACTCATGTGAGCATATATTGTAGCATAACCATCTCTATGTTTTATCTTAACTAGATTACCATTTGCACCTTTGTATCTTGCAAAGACCACTCTTCCATCTGCTGCTGCAAGGATAGGTGTACCTCTCCTTGCTCCAAAGTCTGTTCCTAAGTGTGCTTTCCATCGTTTTAAGACAGGGTGAAATCGTCTATTGGTGAAATTAGAGGTGATTCTAATATGTTTGAGTGGTTTACCCATATATTTTTTGACTAACTCTTTACCATTTTCATCATAATATTTACCATCTGTATGTTTAAACACATAGTGTCTCTTCTTTTGAGACTCAATCATAGCTACCTTTATATCAGGAATACCTATGGGTTGACCTAGTCTCATTTTTTGGTCATAAACGATTGCTAATTTATCATTCTTTTGGATGCTTCCGAAGTTTACACTATGCTTCATCACTTTGGTAAACTCATCAGCGAGTTTTCTATTTTTTACCTTTTTGACAATATCATGATGTGGATTTTTTTTTATTTTTAGTAGTGTTACATATGTATCTTTTTGGTAAGAGACAGGTATTACCTCTATCTCGTAACAAGTAGGTGTTCTAAATATATGAAGTTGAAGCTCTTCACCAGTTGGGATAAGTGCTTGAAGTAGTACTCCATTACTAGCTATCATCTCATAAAAACGCCTATTGGGGTCTATCTCAGAGACTAATTGAATATCATCTTTGTCCAAATGGTCAATAATCTTAGCAGATATATTATATCTATCGAGATAACTCTCTAAATCTAGTCCCTTCTCCCAGTAGTCATTGCTAACTTTTGCTGAAAAAAGAGAGATAGATAGTAGTATTAATAGTACTATATATCTCAAAAACTGTTCCCTTTTCAATAACACTCCTTTAGGCTACTCCAAGGGGATAAACACCCAAATCGCCTTATTCTAACTCCATTATAACCAATTGAGACTAAAGAAAATATTTTTGAAATTTTGAAAAAGCTATAAATAAAGCTTTTTCTCCAAAATGTATAAATGAAACAACTTGTAGGTTACAAAAATCGTTACTTTTCATTGGGTATTATTTCTATATGCTCAACTCTGTTTAAATAGAGTGATTAGTTGAGATGATTTTAAAAAGTTTAATTATCATAAATGAATAGTGCTAATGACTCTTCTATATCATCAATAGTTTCAGAACCTTGTAGCTTCATCAACATCTTTTTAGCATCTGAGTCAAAAAGAAATAGAGTAGGTGTTCCTACAAACTCTAATTTTGGAGGGATTTGGTCGTAATCACGATTAAATTTTACAGCTTTTGTATATTGGTTGACCATATTTTTTATATTTTCATTAGAGTCCAAAAAAGCATTTAATCTATTACACGCTGGACAATTATTTGACTCTATTTTTATCAATAAAAATTTATGTTCGGCTTTAGCCTCCTCTTTTGCTTTTTTTAAATCAATGTAGTTGATTGGCTCATTTATCTCCTCTACTTCGATAGAGTCTTGTTCAGATATATTTTGAGAATCACTATTTATAATTATATACTCTCCACTCTCATCAACTGTTATAGAGTTGGAATAGTTGTATGGTTCTGATTGGTAGCTATAGGCGGATAGATAGAGTGTAAATATCCAAAATGATATAAAATATCTCATATTAATTTTCCTTATTCTTTAAGTTAACTACTATTATATAGAAAATTAGTAAATAATGAATTAACAAAAGGCAAATAAATAAAAAATTTCTTAAATTATATATATAATTAGTTATTTTATATCTCTATAAAACTAAATAGAGATTTAAATGTTATTTTAGAGAGAGAATTGTTTAAAAGGTGCTATATAGAAGTTCTCAATTAATTATTGGTGGATAAGAGAGAGTTTTTGATACTATCTCTCTGTTTTTTTATGGGTTATAGATTATTTTTTAGATATTTTGATGCTCTCTCTTTTGCTTCAGCAATCTTGGAGGCATCTTTTCCTCCTGCTTGTGCAAAATCAGCTCTTCCACCACCACCACCACCGAGGATTGGGGCTATCTCTTTTATCCAGTTCCCTGCTTTAATAGGTGTATTTTTTGAGCCACAAGCTATCATTACTCTATTTCCTTTCTTTTGAAATAGCATAATAGCTACAGATGGGTATCTGTTTTTGGTTTCATCTATTAGCTCTTTTATATCTCCTACCTCTACCTCATCAACTATAACTGTTATACCATTTATCTCTGATGCTGTTAGCTCTTTTTTTGTAGAGTTTAGGGCTGTTTGTAGTTCATTTTTTAGAGTTTTTATCTGTTCTTTGAGTCTATTTACTGCTACTATAGGGTTTTGATTTTTGAGTTCGGATTTTATCTCATTTAGAGACTCTCTTAGCCTGTTTACCTCTGCAATAGCTGAATTTCCACAGATAGCTTCTATCCGTCTAACTCCTGCACTCACTCCTGACTCTTTGATAATCATAAATAGACCAATCTGTGAAGCTGAATCGACATGAGTACCACCACAAAGCTCTATTGAGTCATCTTCAAAACTTACTACTCGAACCTCATCTCCATACTTCTCACCAAATAGAGCCATAGCACCCGATTTTTTTGCATCCTCCACAGACATTACCTCTGTTTTTCTGCTGATATTTCTACTAATCTTATCATTTACCCAAGCCTCTACTTTGGCTATCTCCTCTGTTGTCATCGCTTTTGGGTGTGAAAAGTCAAATCGTAATCTTTTGTCATCGTTAAGTGACCCTGCTTGTGCTATATGTTCTCCTAAAATATCTCTAAGTCCTGCGTGAAGTAGGTGAGTGGCAGAGTGGTGTTTCTCTATCTCTACTCTTTTTGGGTCTACTATAGCTTTTACTCTATCGCAGACTTTTATTTTTCCTTCTACTTCTGATAGATTCATATCTAGGAACTTTTTAGTGTTTAGGACTTTTATTGTCGTCGGGATAGGGGCATCCCGACCTATGAGTTCTCCTGTGTCTCCTATCTGTCCACCTGACTCGGCGTAAAAAGGTGTTTTGTGTAGAAATACCCACCCTTTGCCGTCAATGCTATCTACCTGTTTGAAGTTCTCATCGAGGAGTGCTAATACTGTTGCTTGGGCTTGGGTACTCTCGTATCCTACAAATTCATTGAGTCCAAAACTCTCTTTTATGGTTTTGAAATCACCCGTTTGTGCGGCATCTCCTGTCCCTTTCCAGTTTGCTTTTGATTGGGCTTTTTGAGCATCTAATTTTCTCTCAAATGTCTCTATATCTAGTTTGATATTTTTCTCTCGGAGCATATCTTCTGTCAAGTCAAGAGGAAAACCATAAGTATCATGTAGTCTAAATGCTACCTCTCCGTCAAACGAATCAGTTGTATTCTCTAACTCTGCATTAAATAGTTTAATCCCATCCTCAATAGTCCTAAAAAACCTCTCCTCTTCAAGTTTCATTGAGGTTTTGATAGATTCGGCTCTTTTTGGTAAATAATCATACTGTTCGCCCATCACACTTACTAGCGTATCTACAAGCTTATACATAAATGGTTCTCTTAGTCCAAGCAGATAACCATGACGGATAGCTCTCCTCATGATTCGTCTTAGAACATATCCTCTTCCATCCTTATCAAAGTTTACACCTTGAGCTAGTAGAAATGAGCAAGAACGCAGATGGTCAGCAATCACTCGATAACTAGCAGAGTTAGAGGCATTATAGTCATATGGAGTTCCTACTATCTCACCTAACTTTGTTATATATGGCATAAATAGGCTAGAGTGGTAGTTATTTAGTACACCCTCTTTGATAGCTACTACTCTCTCATATCCCATACCCGTATCAATGCTAGGTTTTGGTAGTGGATTTAGATTGCCATCGCTATCTCTCTCATACTGCATAAAGACCAAGTTCCAAATTTCTAGGAATCTATCACCCTCTCCACCCATGTAGTCCTCTTCGCCACTAAAGTGTTCAGCACCTTGGTCATAAAATATTTCACTACAAGGGCCACAAGCACCTGTATCACCCATAGCCCAAAAGTTCTCTTTGTCATTAAACTTCATAATTTTATCTTTTGAGAGATGTTTTTGCCAAAGCTCATAGGCTTCATCATCATTCTCATGCACTGTTACCCATAGTCGGTTAATAGGTAAGTTTAGATATTTTTCGGATGTGATGAACTCCCAAGCATAAGCCATAACCTCCTCTTTGAAATAGTCACCAAAAGAGAAATTGCCAAGCATCTCAAAAAGTGTATGGTGTCTAGCTGTATATCCTACATTATCAAGGTCATTATGTTTTCCTCCTGCTCTTATGCAGGTTTGTGACGAGGTCGCTCTTGGAGGGTTCGGAATAGGTGCATCACCTGTAAAGATACTTTTGAAGGGAACCATCCCTGCATTGACAAACATAAGTGTACCATCATCATCTATTGGTACTAATGGGCTACTTGCATTTATTGTATGCCCCTTGCTTTGAAAATAGTTTAGAAATTCTTTTCTAATATCCATGGTAAAATCCCGTCTTTTTAATTGGGGGATATTTTAGCTAAAATGTGGTTAAATTGGGATGTTTGGCTACTTCAAGTTAGTCATTATTCGTTTATAAATATGAAAGAGAGTTTGAATGAATTAAATTTAATAACTATATGTTATAATCTAACCAATTTAAAAAGAGGGGAAAAGATTGGATAGTACAGTTACTTATATTTTAACTATCTCTTTTGTATTTGTACTCTCTCCTTATCTATCTCAGTTATTGAGATTGCCAACAGCACCTATTGAGATAATTGTAGGCTCTATATTGGGATATTTTGGAGTAATAGCTGTGGGAGTTGAGGAGAGTCACTATTTTGATTTGATTGCAGAGGTTGGGTTTCTCTATTTAATGTTTCTTGCAGGATTAGAGATTAATCTCAAAAGTATCTCCAAGATGCTCAAACAGTATCGCTTAGAGACTATACTCTATCTATCCATTTTACCACTATTGTCATTTTTAATAGGTCATATAATATTAAAGCTACACCCTCTTGTTACATCATCTCTACCTATTATATCTATAGGAATTCTTGCAACACTCTCAAAAGAGTATGGCAAGAGTAGATGGATTAGTATAGCATTTCTCATAGGGGTTATTGGTGAGGTTATGGGAATTGCTACACTAACAATTTTGGAGATTACGGCATCTGTAGGTTTTGGATGGGAGCTTTTTTATAAGCTGTTGACACTTGCTAGATTTTTGGCGATTATTTTACTTTTGTACTATATCTTTCAGTATCTATTTAAATTATATCCAAAATTAAATATCACAATGATGCCATATATTGATAACAGAGACCAAGATATGAGACTTGCGATGGGTATGTTTTTTATAATGATTGCTATTATGCACATGCTTCATTTGGAGTTGGCTTTTGGTGTTTTTATTGCAGGGCTATTTATATCTACCTTTTTTCATCACAAAAAAGAGTTAGATAGTAAAATCTCTAGTTTTGGTTTCGGATTTTTGGTTCCTATATTTTTTATAAATGTGGGTGCTTCATTTGACTATAGCTACTTTATAAACTCCATTGGTATAGCCATCAAGATAACTCTTACTATGATAATCATTAGATTAATTTCAGCAATTCCATTGGTTAAAACTATTGGTAGGAGAGACTCTTTGTTAGTAGGATTATCACTATCTATGCCACTGACTCTACTTGTAGCAATAGCCTCTGCTGGGTATCATCATGGTATTATTACAAAATATTACTACTATGCTATGATTTTGGCATCTCTATTGGAGGTTATTATCTCTATGGTGGTTATAAAACTTATTGCACTTGGGAGCCATAGTTCTAAAAATTAGTTTTGCCATTTATGGCGAGATAGTTTATCTATCCAATACTAATATCTATTTTTTTTGCCCTAATTAAGCCTTCTATTTTATTTTCTAAATTTTTTATCTCTATTTTGAGGTTTGAGATTTTATTTTTGAAGCTTGTTGTGCTATCATTAAGTTCATATTTTAATTCAGCTTTTTCTTTAATTGCATTTCCCTCTAGTGCAACAAGACTTAGGATTAGCTCATCAAGCTCTTTATTATTTTTAACACTTATTTTACGCATAAGAGATGAGGCTCTACTCTTATTTTTTTTCATATTATTCTTAAACTCATTTTTTAGCTTCTCTTTTGCCTCTTTTACCTTTGTTATCTCCTCTTTTAGTTTAGTTATACTCTTCTCTTTTACCTCTTGCTCCTCAATGAGAGTTCTTATCTTACTTTGTAACTCCTCTTTTTGGCTCTTTATACTATTTTTTTCATTTTCCAACTTTTTATTGTATTTAGATTCCAAAGTAGATATTTTTTTATCCCAAGTATCACTATTCTTATTCAATTTTAGTTTTAATTCATTTTTTAGAATATTAAGTTTTCTCTTACACCTCATCTCCCCTATAAACCACCCCGTAGTTAAACCTATTAATCCCGTTATTGATAAAAATATAACTATTTCTTCTAACAAATTGTCCATCTTTTGTCTCTTTAGATATTTTTTGTAAGTTTATCTAAAATAGAGTAATTATTTACTCTATTTTGGCTTCTATTTGTATAAAATCTATCATTCTGTTATATTATACTCAATTTTATATATAAATCCGAGAAAAATTTAAGCTAATTAATCTAACCACCAAACTCTAACCCTCCTCTTTTTTATCTTTCCACCTCTTAATCCATTAAAAGCTCTCTTTATAACAGATTTATTAATAGCAACATATGAGTTACGCTCATATATATCTATTTTGCCAATGAGCTTTGGTTCTATACCTATATCTTTGCAGAGAGTGCCAAGTATATCTCCTGCTCTTATCTTCTTCTTTTTACCTCCATCTATACAGAGTGTTTCAACCTCTCCTTGGAGATAGAAATTTTTATTTGGTTGTAGAACATCTATATTTTCTATATCCAAAGATGGTCTAACCTCTTTTAGCTTTTTAATAGTATAATCATCACATAGAGTTATAGCTAAACCTTTTGCATCTGCTCTGCCCGTTCTGCCTATACGATGGATATACTCTTGGGGCTTCATTGGTACATCATAGTTGATTATAATATCTATACCCTCTATATCTAAACCTCTTGATGCTAAGTCAGTAGCCACTAATATTGGTAGAGAACCATTGGCAAACTGTAGTAGCATCTCTTGTCTCTGATACTGTTCTAAGTTTCCATTTAGCACAGCTGTATCGAATCCTTTGTTATGAAGCATATCACCTATCTCACCTGTTTTTGCTTTTGTATTGCAGAATATTAGTGCTAGAGAGGGTTGAAATGATTGTAGAGTTGTGATGAGAGCTTTCTCTTTGTTCTCTACTTTGAATCCTCTCTCCTCTATAGTTGTATGTTTTTTTTGGGGTTCAATCTCTATATTAATAGGATTGTTTAGTATAATAGATGTTAGTTTTGATATATTTTCAGGATAGGTCGCAGAGAATAGCAGATTTTGCCGTTTTTTAGGTAGCTTTGATACTATTTTGAGAATATCATCAGCAAATCCCATATCTAGCATTCTATCTGCTTCATCTAGTATTAGGTTTTTTATCTCTGATAACTCTATAGTCTCTCTTGATAGGTGGTCAAGAAGTCTCCCTGGAGTACCAACTAATATGTCTGCTCCTTTTTCTAATGATATAACTTGTTTAGTTAAGGATGTACCTCCATATAGGGTAACTATTTTAACTCCTGCTTTGTATCTTGCTATTTTTTTTAACTCTTGTGCTATCTGTTCGCCAAGTTCTCTAGTTGGTACTACAATAAGTGTTTGTGGATTTTGTTGTTTTGCTTTTATCTTATAGATAAGTGGCAAAGCAAAGGCTAGAGTCTTTCCTGAACCTGTTTTAGCTTTTCCTATAATATCTTTTCCATCTAGGATATGGGGTATAGATGCTTCTTGGATAGGGGTCATCTCTTTGTAGTTTAATGAATCTAGGTTAGCTATTAGTGTATTAGGTATATCAAGGTCTTTAAAATGGGTCAAATTAACTCTTTTTTGTAAATTATAACATAAAAATCTCTAATTCAAAATGTAGAGGATATATTTATATTAATTTAAAATTGTGTATAAATACTTTACTGTAATATTAAAATGTAGACATAATTCAATATATTTATTAATTTTGCTAAAAATATGGATTTTATTTATAAAACAAATGTTATCCTAAGAGGATTAGTTTGTTTTGGCTGTAGCATGGATTTAGATGTTAAAATTTATGTTTTATTAATTTCACAGAGGAGTGATTATGAAAAAGTTTGGCTTTTTGCACATTGTATATAGTGCATTTTTTCTATTGATATTAGCAGGTTGTGGAGGTGGTGGTGGCTCACCGTCAAATGATGCACCTGTTGCAGAGGAACCCGTTGCTGTAGTTACAGAGCAACCAGATAGACCTGTTGTGGAGACACCACCACCTGTTGTTGAAGAGGAGGAGGTTATCCAAGAGGAGGAAGAAGAGGAGACAATTCCTGTTACAGTTATTGGTGGTACTACTACTGTGGTCACTCCTGCACCTCAAAAACCTAAAGGTGAAGGAAAAGCTACAAAAGGACCATTTAGAAAAGGTTCAAAAGTTGTTGCTTATGAGTTAAATACTCTAGGGGTTCACACTGGTGAGTCTGTAGAGACAAATACTACTGATGACAAAGGTACTTTTGAAATTATTTTGACATGGAAAGGTGCTACAGAGATAATAGTTACAGGAGATTATCTTGATGAAGATACTGGGGAATATCTAAGTGATGGTAAGCTCTCTGCTGTTTTAAACATAGGTGCAGGAAAGAATAATGCAGGAGTAAACCTCTTGACTACAATTGCTGCAGGTGCTGCCAAAAAGAAAATGGGAGAGGGCAAGAGCATCAATGAGGCAAAAGATGAAGCATCTGATGCCGTCAAAGAGATTTTTGACTTGGATGCAGGTGAGAAATTGGAGCTTTTGGATGTTGTTAGTACAGGTAAGGGAAATGGTCAGTTATTGAAATTTTCAGCCGCTTTTACAAAGATGGATGACCCAGCAGGTGCATTGGATGATATTGTAGATGGTATAGGAGATGACGGTGAGCTTGGAGAGGATGCAAAAGCAGCACTCGAAGAGGTCAAGGAGAAAGCTAAAGAGATAGACCCAGTTGCTGTAGTTGAAAATCTTAAAGGGGCTTTTGATGAAAAAGATGGAGTAACCCCTCCTGATTTAGGAGAAGCTGATGGTACTCTATCTTGGGAGCATAGTATAAGTTTTGAAGATACTACAGATGCCTTTAGAGAGACAGCTTATACCTCAAATGAGATTGTTGTTTCAGGTGTTGTAGGAGATGAAGCACCTATCTCTATAGTGGGTGGTAAATATAGCATTGATGGTGCAGAGTTTAATGATACTGTAGGGACTATATCTAATGGTCAACTATTAAAAGTAGAGGTTATCTCATCTAATGATTTTGAAAAAACTGTTACAGCAACTCTAAAGATTGGTAAAAATGGTGTAGAGATACCATATAGTGTAACTACACAAGCAGACCCTTTTGTTGCTGATGCAAAAGTGAATAGATTCAAATTTAAAACTATAAGAAAACAGCCTGTTGGAGTTCCTGTAACAAGTGAGACTATTGTTATTACAGGGATTAATGTGCCTGTGCCTATCTCTATAGAGAATGGAGAGTATGATATAAATGGTACAGGAATTTTTAAAGTTGTAGATGGGATGATTACATCTGATTCTAATTTGACAATTAGACATAATTCAGCATCGGAATATGGAACCAAAAAGGTAACAATTATAACTATTGGTGAAGGTAATAATGCTGTTAGAAGTAAATTTAAATCAAAAACTGTAGCAAAAGATACTAAACCTGATGAATTCAAACTTGTTAGACAAAATAATGTAAAAGTTAATAGTTGGATAGAGTCTGAGTCTGTTGATATTACAGGAATCAATGCAGAAGTTGCCGTAAGAGTTGAAAATGGTGAATATAGAATCGGAAGTGGCTCTTGGACTACAGAGGAAGGTAGTGTATCTGAAGGATATACATTACAAGTTAGACAAAAGAGTTCAGCAGATTACAACAAGAGAAAAACGACTTTTCTAAGAGTTGGTAAACGAGTTGCAAAGTTTATTACTAAAACAGAGTCTGATACTAGAGAGATGAGAGCTGATGAGTTTAAATTCAAGACTTTGACTGACCAAAATCGAACTGAAGATGTAATTAGTGATGAGATTATTGTATCTGGAATCAATGTGGCTGTTCCTATCTCTATTGATTATGGTACTTTTGATATAAATGGTAGTGATGATTGGGTAACAGAGGGAAATGTAACTGTTGATA
>Ga0256845_1000092_pt1 | contig 77797 bp, 67 predicted proteins | sample RiftiametaG_FD_189101 | JGI IMG/M metagenome (GOLD analysis project Ga0256845, IMG submission 189101) | Tube worm associated microbial communities from hydrothermal vent at the East Pacific Rise, Pacific Ocean - Riftia | ecosystem: Host-associated > Annelida > Integument > Unclassified ...
GGAAGCGACAAACATGCCGAAACGGCCGGGGCCATCCTCTCGTTGATCGCGTCCGCCAAGCTCCACAACCTCGACCCCAGAAAGTACCTGCGCGACCTTCTTCGCGTGTTGCCCTTTTGGCCGCGGGACCGATTCTTGGAACTGTCGCCTAAGTTTTGGGCCCGAACACGGGTCCGACTCGACTCTAGCGAGCTCGATGCTGAGGTGGGCTGGCTCCGGGTCCCGCAGCCCTTCGATTGGGGCGCGTGTGGGTCTTCTACACCGACGACCCGGTGTAGAAGACCTCCTCGGAGTCGACTTCCGGCCTCGTGCGGGCGAGAGAGGGACACCCGGCGAGTTTGCACTGCGCAAGTCCGCTTGTCAGGAGGTCCCTCGTGCACCGGTTACCCCTATTCATCTCGTCAGGATCCGGGATCGTCATCCCGGATGCCGTCGAACGGAGCGCTCTCGCTATACGTCTGTATTTTGGATTCATGCTCACGCGACTTCTTTTCGTTTTCTCGATCTCCCCAACCAGGGAATAATGGCAGGCAAGATGATGAGGGTGAGTAGCGTTGATGTGACGAGACCGCCCACCACGACGGTCGCCAGAGGACGCTGAACCTCCGCGCCCACACCGGTGGCGAGGGTCATGGGAATAAATCCAAGTGCAGCCACGAGCGCCGTCATTAGGACGGGGCGCATTCGTCCGACCGCGGCTCGCCGAGCGGCCTCCCGTGATGAATGGCCAGCGTTCTCTTCGGTAACGAGCGCGGTCACCAAGACCACGCCATTGAGAACTGCGATCCCACTGAGGGCGATGAACCCAATCGCCGCGGAGATCGAGATCGGCATATCACGTAGGGACAAAAGCGCGATGCCACCCACCGCAGAAAATGGGACGTTTAGAAGAATGAGAAGAGCAGGTCGCACGTTGTGAAAAAGCCACAAGAGCAACACAAGAATGGACACCAAGACAATGGGGATGACCACCGCCAGACGGGCCCGAGCCCGCTGCAAACCTTCGTACTGACCTCCCCACTCCAGGCGAAATCCGTCGGGAAGCGTCATGCCCTTGGCGATCGCGCGCTGAGCATCTTGCACAACCGATCCTAAATCGCGTCCCCGCACATTAAACCCGACCACCAAGCGACGCTGCGCACCGTGTCGATTCACCAACGCAGGGGCGCGACGCTCTTCGATCGATGCGATCCGAGCGAGCGGCACTAGAGTTCCGGACTCGGTGGGGACCTGCACTTGACCGACCTGCAAGGCGTCCACGCTCGTTTGTAATTTAACACGAACCGGGATGGCGAGAGGGCCATCGTAGGTACGTCCACTATCGAGGCCGACACGCAGGGCGGTAATGTGAGCCAACACCTCATCGGCTCCCATTCCCACGTTCGCCGCCGCGAGCGGTCTCGTGAGCACCTCGAGCAAGCGCACTGCAGGAGGCGCAGTCACCCGCACGTCGACGCTGCCCGGTACCTGTTCCAAAATTTCGAGGGCCTGCTCCGCCCGCTGCCGCAAGTCCGCCAGGTTCTCGCCATAGATGCTAAGAGAGACGTCCGTGGCTTCTCCGCCAACAAGTTCGTTAAATCGCATCTGAATGGGCTGCGTGAAGGCAACATCCTCCATGGGCGACACCGTAGCCAGAGCCGCTTCGATGCTGGCAATCAAAGTCTCTCGATTCACCCCAGGACGCCACTGCGACCTAGGTAAAAGGTCGACAAAGACATCGGCTTGTTCAAGCCCCATGATGTCCGTGGCAACAGCAGGGCTGCCAATACGGCTCACCACATGCTGCACTTCAGGTACGGAAGCAAGAATGGCGGCTTCCATTTCGCTCGCATCGGTGGTGGCGGCTCCAATGCTGATGTCGGGCACCCGTGTGGTCTGAAGCACGAGATCGCCTTCATCAAGCTGTGGAACAAAAGAGCTACCTGCACTCGCAAACAAAATCCCGCCGACGGCAAGAAGGCTGGTGGAGATGGCAACAACGACACCAGGATGCGCTTGAGCGAGCCCTAACGTCGGCTCATACCCACGTCGAGCTAGACGAATGATCATCGGCTCTCGCGCCGGTACATCTTTATCACGAAGAATCAGTTTGGCCGCGGCGGGTACCACCGTAAGAGAAAGAAGCAGCGAAGAGAGCAACGCGAACACTACGGTGAGTGCCATGGGCCGGAACATCGCCCCCTCGACCCCTTGCAGGGCCAGAATCGGCACGTAGACCAGGAGGATGATCGAAATCGAGAAGAAGACGGGTCTCGCCATCGCGCTGGTGGCCTCTTCAACGCACGCGCCGATATGGCCCCGGCGATGCGAGGATGCATGAAAGATCCCTTCGATCATCACGACACCACCATCGACCAAGAGACCAAAGTCGAGCGCCCCTAGGCTCATTAGATTGCCTGGAATATCAAAAACAACCATGCCTACCACCGCCCCCAGCATCGAGAGAGGAATGATTGCGGCCACGAGAAGCCCAGCCCGAAAACTCCCAAGGGCGAGAAAAAGTACAATGATAACCAGGAGCCCGCCTTCGACTAGATTGTTGAAAACCGTCTGCAACGTTGCATAGACAAGCTCGCTACGGTCGTAGACCTCTTCGAGATGAACATCGTGGGGTAGAGTCGAACGCACCACGTTCATACGGGCGTGCACGCCTTCGAGCACTTCTAACGCATCGGCGTCGAGAAGCATTTGCACCATGACATAAACAACCTCGCCTTTGCCATCTGCAGTGGCAGCGCCGATTCTGGGCAGAGATCCTTCGCGGACCTCTGCAACGTCGGCGATACGCACCAGACTCCCGTCCGGGTGGCGCTTGACGACACCCGCTCCCAATTCGGCGGGCTCTTTCGGTCTCGCCAACCCCCGCAGGAGTACGCCTTGATCGCCCTGTTCGATGCTGGCCCCAGGGGCATGCCCCACCGAGGCGGTCACCGCATGGTGCAGCTGCCTTAGAGTGATTTGATGTTGAGCCATCTTTTGAGGCACGCCAAGCACCTCCAGTGTCCGCTGATGCCCCCCCCAGGTGTTGACCTCGACCACACCGGGTACCGAGGCCAACAATGGAGCGATTCTCAGCTCTGCCAACTCAAAGAGTTCGGCAGGCGTCTTGTTGGGGGAGCTGAGAGCGAAGTGATAGATTTCTCCAAGGCCGCCAGTAAGGGGGCCGAGTTCCGGTGTTTCCACCCCCTCGGGCAAATCGCCGCCTACGCTCTGTAGACGTTCTTGCACCATTTGCCGGGCACGCAGGAGGTCAGCATCCTCGGCAAAGATCGCGGTGACCGAGGAAATGCCATAGCGCGAGATGCTGCGCTGATGCTGCATTTTTGGAATTCCGCCGAGAGAAGTCTCGACGGGACGAGTGACCAGAAGTTCGACCTCCTCAGGAGTGAGCCCGGGAGCTCTGGTAAGGATTACGATCTGTTTTCCGGTAACATCGGGTACAGCATCAAAGTCCAGAGATGAGCCCACAAAGATGGCGATCGTTGCCAGTACTGCGGCGACGAAGAGCACAACGACGTTGCGATCAACGCAGAACCGAACAAGTCGAGCGATCATGAGGAACTTTCACGGGTGTCGGCGTAGGTATCGGCGTCGGCGGCCACGGAGTCCCCGTCGGCGAGAGCGCCTCTGACCAGGACGCTACTCCCCGAGCTGTTGAGAATTTGTACTGATATCGCCTCTGGAACCCCAGAGCGAAGACGCCAAAGAAGGCTGCCATCGCCGGTCGTTGTGACGGAAGCCGCCGGGACCTGCCAGACATCGGCCTGAACGCTCCATCGAACGGTGCATGCCATGCCATCGCCCAACGAAACCGAGAGGTCGCGCAGCACAAACCAAGTCTTGTTCATGCCGGTCTTCGCATCGAGAATGCTAGTGATGGGCGTGGCGTTAAGTTCGTGGCGTTGACCATCGCTGCCATGCATGGTGAGCGATGTCCCGAGCACGAGCGGGGCGGGACTGCGGACTTCGATACGCGCGGGTGCTTTTCCAATGATGGTCGCAATGGGCTCAGAACCATCGACCACCTCCCCCGGGTGGCTGAAAACGCTGGCCACAACTCCAGCCACAGGAGCTCGCAAGACAAGAGGATTGCCGTCCGCAATTCGTCCCGCTTGTTTCAGAGGGACGTTGGCCATACGCAACACCGAAGCGGCCTGCCGCTGATCTGCCGAAAGCTGAGCGGTCAATGCCCTTTGCTCGAAGACGGCCGCAGTGCGAACCATGCCCTCTTTGCGTAGCCCTACCAGGGCATCGAGATGTTCTCGGTGAACTCGCAGGCGGTTGCGAAGCCCCACGTATCGAGCGGCTGCAGCCACGACACCCGGGGCTGAAACGTCGGCAACTGCAGCGCCCGCACTCAGTGTATCTCCGACTTGTACGTGTACCCTCGTGATCTGGGCGCGAAAGGTCGTACTTACCTCTCCCCGGGCCTGGGGCTCTGTACGGGTGATACAGGGGGCCGATAGGAGCGAGGCGTCTTGGGCGGGAAGCACGGCCACCCAACGGGTAGAAGCGCTCGATGCCGCGGTTTCTTTGGGGGCCGTCGCAAAAGGGCTCTCCTCCTGAACTTGGGCTTCGTTTTGATTGCACCCCAGGAAAAAGAGGCTGATCAACAGGGTAGATCTCATAGGCTTTCTTTCTTCGGCTGGACCAAGGCGACTTCGGTGATAAGGAGCCACGCGTGTACCTGCGCCCAAGCACGCGATATTTCGGCGTCGGCAACAAAACGCTGAGCCTGCAAAACAAGGGTTCTCGATCGAAGAACTTCGATGAGCGTTCCCTCCCCTATAGCGAGCTCCCGCTGCCGTCTCTCCAAGAGTCGGGTCGTCGCCGGCAAGACCTGGTCTGTGGCCAACGACCAGGCCTCTTTACTGTGTTCCAACTCATGGAGAACATCGGTGAGCTCTGCGGCCAGTGCATTGGATTCGAGGCTGGCTTCTTTGTCGTGCCACGCCGCCTTGGCCTGAGACTTGGAGCGCTGCCTTTGTCCTTGGTCACTGCCCGAAAAACTGATGCCGGCGGTTCCAAAGAGCAAACTTGATCCGCTGGACTCGCGCTGTGCCAGCACGCCGAAGCTGAGTTTTCTCCCCGCACGCGCCTTCGCTTCGGCCGCGCGCGCGATGGCGGCGACTCGTTGCAGACGATGGATCGCCACTTGAGGAAGACGCGCGGCTCGATCTGGGAGCTTGGCCAAGATGCCGGCGCTGGGAAGTCCGGGGGCGGGAAGCGGACCGATGGTCTTGAGCTCTTGGCTGGGAGCGCCGCCCATCGCCACACAGAGGTCGAGGGCAGCACGCACGCGTACGCCTTCCAGTCCCAGCGCTTGGCGACGAACCTCGACGAGCGCTGTTTGAGCCACCGCTTGCTCGGACCCCGTGGAGAGACCCGCATGAAGCGCGCGATCTGCAAGTTTTTTTAGTGAGATCATTGTGTTGATCTCTTCTTCGACGAGAACGAGGGCGCCCTCGGCCTGTCGCAACGCGAACCACGCTCGTGCCGCATCGATGCGAGTGACGAGGGCGCGAGCTCGGATCTGCGCGGACAACACTTCGCGCTCCGCACGCGCCGTCTCTCGGCCGTGGCCCGCGGGGTCGCCCAGGTTCCAGCTCTGGGTGAGCGACAGGCCAAGCTCCGTGCCGGCCTCCGCCTGGGGTGAAAGCCGGCGACCGGGTGAGACCTCCAGCGTAAGGCGCCCGCGATTTCCGGACAGAGTTCGGTCGCCCTTCGCGCGAGCGTCGAACTGGGCTTCAACAGCAGCGACCCGAAGGTGCTGGCCCGTGACGTCGATCGCCTCATCAAACGAGACTTCAAGGACGGGTTTCAATCGCTCTTGGGCACCGACCGTCGCCGGCACGAGGAGAAGAAGCAAGAGGGTCCAGACGGTTTGCCAATGAGATCGGGCAGACACGATGACCTCTTGGCTAGGGAGTTCATCGTCCTACGTCCATACGTCACGTGACGGATGCCGATACCTTCCACGGTTTGACCCGCAGCAGCACGCGCCTAGGGCTCTCCTCCTCCGAACCAACAGCGCTCTTGCGCCGGGCTGTGCTATGAGATCTCAAACATGGTCGAGAAGCACAATCACCCCGCCTGGTGGTTCATCGGCCTCAGCCTGGTGGTCATCGTCACCTCGATCGACCTCTTCTTGGACTTTGCCACTGGCGTCCATCTGCTTCACATCGTTGTTGAGAGCGTCGTCTTGGCGCTGCTCGGTGCAATCGCCACCGCCATGTGGAGGGCTCGCGGCCGGCGCATCCAAGCCCTGAACGAGACCGTCAAGACCCTGGGAAGTCAGGTGCAAGATCTGGGAGCCGAGGTTGTGCGCTGGCGCTCTGAAAATGAGGAACTCATGCGCGGTCTGGGCCAAGCCATTGACGAACAATTTGTTCGCTGGAAGCTCTCGGGAGCCGAGGCCGAAGTCGCTCTTCTCTTGCTCAAAGGCCTGAGCCTCAAGGAAGTCGCCAGCGTGCGAAACACCAGCGAGCGAACCGCGCGCGACCAAGCACGAGCCGTCTACAAGAAGAGCGAGCTGAGCGGACGTTCTGAGCTCTCTGCTTTTTTTCTCGAAGACCTGCTCTTACCAATCCCGGGATCCGGAGCTCGGCCAGGCCCCGAAACACGAACCCTCCGCGCGGCGACGGGGCCCGAAAATCGTCCACGCGTGGGTGGCCGCCAGGATGCGACAAAAATGCCCTCGTCGGCTCCTGCCCCCCGCGCTGCCCTGCAATTGCAAAAAGAAAATATCAACGGATCGGAACCGTCCCGCTCAGAAGCACCCACCCCCAGCCGAGACAACACAACACCGCAATTGGAATCACCGGCGGTGCCCACCTAGGCAACCGAGCGAGAGCCGCAATGCACAGCATGAGCCCTGTAAAAAATGCCACAGGGAGAATATTGCTGCCCGCGACGTCGCCCACGGGCTTGAGGAGTAGACCCTCCGAACCGAGGGACGGGAACGCTGCTTCCGCGGAGCCAAAGAGCGAAGAAAACGAAGGAAAGTGTAGGCAAATACCGACTGCGGCCAGCGCAGCCATGGACAAAGTACACAAGAGCCCAAGACCAAGACCCACCGCGCGTGGATAGCTCGGTCGACCTCGGCTCGCCGTATACCAATAGCCGCCCCAAAAAAAGAAGCGGCCGGCGATCCAAGCGATCGTCGAAAGTGTGATGATCCGCAGGTAATGTGATGTCAAGAAGGGTGTTGCAGCCAAGGAGGCCGCCGAAAACATCACAAATTGCTCGGTGGTGTTGCTCAAAAACTGTGCGTGAACACGAATACGCACACCGTTTTCGGTCGTGGCCTCGCCTCCCACTGCTGGGTTTTTCATCGGATCGCTAGTTTCGATCTGCCAGCGTGTCGCCCCCACCGCGAGGAAACCCAAGAAGAGCAGCATGCTCGCGCAAAAAAGGTGTGACAGCACAAAACTCAGGCGCGCAGATGGGCCGCGGATTGCGTCCGTCATGCCCACCGGTATGGCCCACCACGTCGCCGCGAGCACCACGAAGAAGAACAGCCACCCGCCGGCGATCCACTTTCCAAGCGCCGCTTTGTTGGACCGAAGGTCTCGGATCGCATCGCAATTTTCGATGGCCATTCTAGACCGTACCCCATGACGCTTTATGAATCGCTCTTGTTCACACCGCGTCAGTCACACTGCCGTTCCGCGTGAAAGATTGTCTTTTACGATGCTCAGCCCCCATCGTTCGCGCAGGGTGTCCATTTCGCAACACCCACACGGTCCCCGGCCCCAGGTCATCATGATACTTCCGTCGGCGATATCTGTGTCGCGGCTCATCGACGACCGATGCACGCGGGCCATGATCCGATGAGATCTAAGGGTTGGCTGGCGGTCGTTCGTCGCGGAGCGCCGCCAACAATCGTAGACGGGAACTCCGCGGAAGACCGCAAAGACGCACGAACTTCCCTAGGCCGAAGGAGCTACAGTCTCGAATCAGAACTCCCTTCGCTCGTAGTCGTCGGGCCAACCCGCTGGCACTTTCCACCGCCATGAGCATGTAGACCGTCTGAGATCCATACACCTGCCATCCACGTGTAGCGAGGTCACTTTCGAGCGCGACAACATCGCTACGCATTCGCTCTCGAACTTCAGGAACAAGGTCTAGGTTTCGCACCCCCGCCGTGGCCGCGGCCTGAGCCGCCGCCCCCACAGTCCACGGCGCCGTACGATTCTCTAGACGCCGGCGGTCTTCGACCGACATAATGCCATAGCCCACGCGGAGTCCAGGCATCCCAAGCTCTTTTGTCAACGACCGCAATCGGATCACGTTGGTTGGGAGTCCTCGTGTCATCTTTAGGTGATCCACGCTCAGGGGGAGAAAGGCTTCATCGAGAACAATTCGCGCCCCACGATGCCGACGAGCGATGGCCTCGATGACCTCGTAGTCCACGCCCACCCCTGTCGGATTGTCGGGGCTTCCCACAAAGAAGATTGGATTCCGTCTTGCCGATATCCATTGTTCAATTTGGTCCCAATCCAAGGAGAACCCAGTTCGAAAGTCTCGCGAGAGAATCTCTACGCTTAGTTCCGCAGCCTCCGATGCAGCGCGATACTCCGAAAATGTATGCTGGGGTATCAACACCGTCGAACGCTTCGACACGCTGAGCATCAAAGACCAAATCAAACCCGAGACACCACAACCGATCGCAATGTGTTCGGGCGGGACTCCATCACGATGCGCCAGGGCAAGACGCAGGTCCCGAGCCTCTGGGTCCGGGTAGCGAGCTATATTCGCGTCGAGAAACCCCTTCTTAACATCTTTGTGGGGCCCTCGCGGATCGATGTTCACCGAGAAATCTACTATGGCCCCAGGATCCAAACCCAACTCCCGAAGCTCAGCATCACAGATATCTCCGTGGGACCACGGTTCGATTCCCCCATCCAGTCCAGGTCGTTTCATCATCCTCCTACGCCTACGAGATATAGAGTTGCCGCTACCCCTGCGGCAAGCATCGCGCCTCGGGCGATCGTTCGGGCCTTCGCCAAGTCGTCGACGTCAACCCTTCGGCTTGACTCACCAAGGACATAGTGTCCTTTTTTTATCAGACGAACGCCTAACATTCCAGCCATCGTCGCCATCGGTCGCCCCGCGTTGGGGCTTGCCGTCTTTGCTCCGTCACGGCGGAGAATACGAATCCCACCGCCGACCGATGCACTATGCAACCAACCGGATATCAGCAGAAATACGACGCTCGCACGTGCTGGAACCCAGTTTAACAGGTCATCGAGTCTCGCCACTGGCTTGCCAAACAACTCGAAGCGACCTCGATATCCAAACATCGCATCGAGCGTGTTGACCGCCCGGTAGAATAGAAGTCCGGGGATCCCCAGGATACAGAGGTAGAACATCGGAGCAACGAGGCTGTCCGAACTATTTTCCGCGACCGACTCAATTGCCGCCGCGGCAATCTCCTCTTCATCGAGCTGCGCGCCGTCTCGACTACAGAGTCCTCGAAGAGCCCCTTGAGCACCCTGCAAATCTCCGCAACGAAGGGCCTTCTCAACCCCCCGCGCAGCCTGGTCGAGACCACGAATTGCGAAGCAGGACTTGAGCACTATCACGCTGAACACAAAATGAATTCCGGAACAGGACTCGACAAGGAAAAGAGCCAAGATGCCCATGAGCGCGACTGAAGTGGGAGCAATCGTCGCCACAAATATGCCGGCCACGAGCTGCTGCACCTTACTTTCGCGGTCTGCCAGCGACGAAAGAGGTGCCATGAGCCGACCGAACCATGCAACGAGGTGCCATCGATTCGGCGGGTCTCCCAACCACAGATCCACGGCAATGCCGCAGATCAATGCCGCCCCAAGAAACGATGACGAGTTCGGCCACCAAGACGAATCAAAAGGCATCAGCAACATAACAACTCGGATGATTGTCGGGATGAACCTCCACCATCGCCATACCGGCTGGAGGTTACGTCGGTCGGCCAACGTGACGGCTTGCGCATCACACCCACACCGATCCGAACGACGGCTCCCTCAGCTCAGCGCAGCAGCTCGGGCCATCGCATCAAGACCATCCAGAGTACAAGCAAGGCGAGACTTGCGGTTCCCCAGCGAGCCCCTGCGGGCTGGCGTAGCCGTCCCTTGGGGCTCAATCCCTTCAGGACAAATCCTAGACTTGCCCCCACCCACAGCAAGAACGCGAGCGACGCGATCTTACTTCCAGTCGCCGGAGGCCCTGGCACCCGCTGCAAGAGGGCCAAATGATAGGCCACGGGATCGTAAGCGGTGGCCACTTCAGAATTTTTCCGTCGTTCCTGTGCGCCCATCAAGGTCGCAATATGCAGATTGGCTCGCTCGAGATGGCGCTGTTTGTATACCCCCCACGAGCGGGTGCCAAGAAGAGATCGACGAAGTTCCCGGTAGGCCGACAACGCCAGAGCTTCGCCAGCTTCCCCCCGGAGTTCCTGATCACGACCGACCTGAAGCAGCGCATCCATCGACAGTTCGTCGTGACCCGCCATGGGCAATCGCCATCGGACGGCCTGGCCGAGGTGAATAATTTGCTCGTCAACATCCCCGCGTCGTTCAGCCTCGTCGGCCCGTCTCAACTCCGCTCGGCCCTCCCACAACACTCGACCAAACACAGGCACGACAACGACAGACCCGAGGGCAATCCACATCAGAACGCGGCGGATCTGTGACACGCGCCCTCCAGTCTCACGTTCAGCTCTGCGCCACGGAGGCGCTGAATTGGTAGACACCTCAGTCACTCGCCCCTGCCGACGACTCTGAAACCAAGCTCACACGAAATCTCTCTTCATAAAGAGATACGCCGCGCCCACTAGGCACAGCGCAATATAGCTGAGCCCATAGATCCCACTGTCGATCACATAACCCCACGTGATGAAGCTATCGTGAACCGATACCACGTCGTCGCCCAGGTTGGCCCCCGAGACATAAAACATTCGGAAATCAGGAACTGCGGCGACAACCGCCTCAACGATCCCCCCGGCCGTGGTCCCCTCGAGCCGTCTCTCTGCAAACGCCTCAAGTTCTCCGGTGTTCCGCCCAATCACCCAGAGGCCGGCGGTGAGCATCGCCGACAAATAGGGCGAACTAAAAGAGCTGAAAAACATCGCTACGGCCATGAGCAGCCACAATTCAAAAAGGATCAAGATCTCCGCTCGAACCATGGACACCCCATGGGTGCCGTCCTTCGAACTCACGAAAATCGCCAGCACGATGGCCATCAAAGTGACCAGGGAGAACATCGTCACCGCCAAACCAACGTATTTCCCCAGCAAGAACTCCCACCGGTACAGGGGCTTGGAGAGCATCGTGTAAACGGTCTTCCGATCCAACTCTTTCGACAGCAAGTTCACACCCAAAAACAAGGCAATGATGACGCTGAAGATGCTAATCCCGGCGAGGCCGAGGTCCTTGATGATCCGAACCTCCTCGTGCAACGACAACTGACCGAGCACCAAGGAGAAGGCCATCAAAGCCACAGCAAACATTAGCAGCACCGCGAGAACTTTGTTTCGTATGGCCTCCCGAAAGGTATTGACTGCAACGGCCGCGACACGTTGACCGCTTCCTGTGACGACATTTCTTGTGGTTCTCATCACGAGCGAAGTGCCTCGGCCGGTCCAGCAGCGTCCTGGGCGAAGAGGTCATCAAGGGTCTGCCTATGGGGACTCACCGCGAGCACGCTGCCTCGATGCGCGACGACCTCGCCAATAAAGCGATTCACCTGCTCTTGGGAGTCGGTGGTAAAAACGTAGCCTTCTGAGGTCTTCTTATGATGGCCAGAAAACTTTGCTCGAAGCTCTACGTAGTGCTCCTCGGTTCCTGACCAGGTCACCGGGATCTCCAGCACTTGCGGGCTTAGTAGCTTACCGAGCATGCCCACATCGACGAGTTTTCCCTTGACGACAATCGCCACGCGATCACACAGGAACTCGGCATCGGCGAGAATATGCGTGGAAAAAAACACCGTCTTCCCACGTTTTCGCAGATCCACGATCAAATCGCGGACTTCGCGACGGCCGATGGGGTCAAGTCCGCTCATGGGCTCATCGAGCACGACCAAATCGGGGTCCCCCATAAGCGCCTGGGCCAACCCGACCCTTTGAAGCATGCCCTTCGAGTAGCTGCGCATCGATCGAGCTGCGGCCATCCCCAAACCGACTCGCTCCAGCAACTCCCCAGAACGTTGCACCCTGGTCCTTCGATCTTGTCCGTAGAGTTTCCCGACCATGTGCAAGAGCTCAGTCGCCGAGAGATGGTCATAGAAATACGGATTCTCGGGTAAATATCCCAGCCTTCGCTTTGCTTGGACGTTGCCCGCAGGGACACCAAAAATCGTCGCATGGCCTCCCGTAGGGAAGATCAGTCCCATCAATATCTTCATCGTCGTGGTCTTCCCCGCACCGTTCGGACCAAGAAAACCAAAGACCTCCCCGGCCTCAACCTGAAAGGTCAGGCCGTCAATCGCCTGAGTCCGCTTGCGAAAGAAGCCACGGACAAAGACCTTCTCGAGGTTCTCAACTTCCAACACCGGCATCATGGGAAGCGTGCCTGAAATCCGACGCTGCCTTCGAAGCCGAGCTCGAACCATCCGGGGCCGGCGATGTGAACGCTAGGGACAACTGCAGGAATGATGTAAATTCCCCAATTGTGGTGAGGGTCGATCTGGATGACCGGACCGCCCCTTAGACCCATCGAGTTGCCTCCGACACTCGCCTCGGCGACGTCATTGTCTTGGTCGCTATCCTCGTCTGGGTTGGAGGCTCGATTGCGGTAGCCACTAAAGTCTTCGACTTTGATCATAAAATCGATGGCGCCACCTACCTTAAAAACCTTGTGGGTGTCTTTTCCCCACAGCCGCACTCCGGGCATAAACGCGAGACCGATACTGTCGTTGAACAACCCCTTCCCTGCATCGCAGGGTGTGGTGCCTGAGTCACATGCTGAAAAATCGTAGTCACGCTTTTCAAGATTCAGACGCAGCCCAAACACAACATCGATCCGTGGCCCTGCGCCGACGCCAAGCGTGAGGTCCAAGAATCCCGGAGTGCGGTCTGTGCAGATCGACTTTCGACCGTCGCTGTCGCTGCTTGAAGAGGAGAACTCCCCGCAATAGAGGTCACCCGCGATCGTCATGCCCCAGCCCACACCCGCGGCAACTCCAAGAGTCACGGTCCTCGCATGTGAGAGACTCTTCTTCGTGGTCGCAGTCGCGGGTACCGGCGGAACGGTCACTTCTTTCGTGGCGAACGAAGATCCGAGCGAAGCTGGCGCCTCCTCTGACTCAGAAGGTTGCGGGGGGGCGACGGGCTTCGTGGGCTCTTCGACTCGCGTCGACTCGGCACCGGCATCGGATTCACCGTCGGTGGCATCCGGCGGTGCAGCGAAGAGCGCGCGAGCCTGGGCGGAAGTCGGCGTCATCAAGACCGCGCACAATCCACCGAGACCAAATACGAGGTGACACCGCAAGCGGCGGAGAAAATCGGGACTGAGTCGAATCACGGGCTTATCTCGGCGTGGCTTGCCGTCGAGGCCCAGGATACAGTGAATCTGAGCGCCGGCGCGACTCATCATGCCCCCAAACTCAAAATTTTCGAGACGAAGACTGCTGCAAGCGCTCGCTCCGCTTCCTCTGCTTGGGGTCCCCGCGTTGGTTGGCGGCCCAAGCTCGGCCGCAGCACAGACACCACCCGCCACCCGCCACCACGAAACCCGCTGGGGCCACGGTACACCCCCCGCGATGGAGATCGATCTCCCGCAACTCCAGTACGCTGGAAACTGGAATCCAAGGCCCGGCGCAATGCGAGAGCTGGGCATCGAGTTGCGGCTCCGCACTCGGCTCGAGCCGCGGCGCGAACCGAGCGTCGTCAATACCGAGGATGGATCGCTCTTTCGCACACCGTTTCTCTACCTCGCCGGCGGCGACGGACTCGCGGGAATTGACGAAGATGCGGAACCACGTCTCCGGCGATTCATCGACCTCGGCGGCATGCTTGTGGTCGACGATGCCGGTGGAGGGCGTGAACGTAGCTTCCGGAAGGACGCGAAGGCGCTTTTTTCTCGCGTGCTACCGGGAAACGAACTGCGCCCGGTGGCGACCGACCATGTCCTATTTCGCACCTTCTATATCGTCGAAAACCCCGTGGGCCGCACCCAGGGGTCATTGCAGGCGCTGGGCATTCAGGACGAAGGTCGACTCAAGGTCCTCTTTCTCCCAAACGATCTCGGCGGTGCGCTCGCGCGAGATACCCAAGGCCACTACCGCCACCGATGCACGCCTGGAGGCGCCGTACAAAGGGAGTGGGCCATCCGTTTTGCGATCAACATCCTCCTATACGCCACATGCACCGACTACAAGGCCGACCCTGCTCATGTTGAGACGCTGCTTCGGAGCCGTCGGTGGCGATGAGCGGCCACTGGACCCTTGCCGCCGGTCACATCCCCGGCCTGCTCGGCATGGCGACACTGTCGCTGTGCTTCGCCATCGCGCTCGCTGAGGTCTACCGAGGTCTGCGCCGTCAATCTCGTCCACGCGGGGCGCCCACCGTCGCCCTGCTGCGAATCGTCGCCCTGGCAACCCTGGCCGCAATGGTCTTTGAGCTCACCTTGCGCAACGAAGAACGCGGCATTCCACATCGGCGAGTTCTCGTCCTTGTCGACGATTCCCAGAGCATGAACGTCACAGATACGGCCGGTGAACAAGCGCCTCGCACTCGCTGGGACCGCCTGCTCGAGCTGTGGAATGAGAGTTCCACCTCGATCGAAAGGCTGAGATCCATGGGTATCGAGGTCGATCTCCGAACGTTTTCGGATCCTGGACGAGCGTTGCTCCAAGAAGGAGAGAGCCTCCCAGAGCTCCCCTTGGGCCATCGTTCCAATCTCGCCCTGGCCCTCGCCAGCTCGATGAGACCCCTCGGCCGCTCAAACACCGCCGACACAAATACGCTCGCCGCGGTCATGGTCCTCTCGGATGGGCTTATCGCCGAAGGCGATGCCGAGAGGCAACAACTTGACGATACCGTCGCTAAACTGTCCTCCTCTCCGGACATCCCAATTCACACAATTTCGCTTGGGGCCCCTGTCCTGCGAGACATCTCGCTCACCAATCTTGGTATCGGCGAGTTCGCTTTTGTCGAGAATATCACGGAATTTTCCATCGATATTCTCAGTCACGGCTATCTCGGCCAGAATGCCACGGTCCGGATTTTACGCGACGGCACCGATCTCGCCCGCAAGAACATCACTCTACCGGCCGATGGAGAATCCGTTTCCGTCGTATTTGAGCTAGCACCTGAGCGTATCGGACAATTTGTCTACACGATCGTGGTCGACGGATTCGAGGATGAAGCAACACTCAAGAACAATCGCCGGTCCGCGGTCGTCAAGGTGTTGCGGGACAAAGTGCGAGCGCTTCACGTCTCTGGGCGGCCCGACTGGGACGTCCGCGCGCTTCGAACCCTGCTTAAGCGCGATCCGAACGTCGAGCTTCTCAGCTACTACATTTTGCGGGACGGAGAGGACGTCGCAAGAGACGACGAAAATGCCCCAATGAGTCTCATCGCATTTCCCACCGATGCGATCTTCGGCAGCGAGCTAGGGTCCTTTGATCTCGTAATTCTTCAGAATTTCGACGCCAGCCAGCATGGCGACTATCTGCAAAATATCGCCGGCTACGTCCTCGAAGGTGGCGCTCTCGTGATCGTAGGCGGAGACTTGGGTCTCGCTGGCGGCGAATATTCGGCCCCCGCGCTCGCGGAGGTCCTCCCTGTCGACGCAAGCCGACCCGCGGCTCTAGAGACCGAGCCCTTTCGTCCTCTCGTCAGCGCGGCCGGCCGACGTCATCCGATCACCGCGTGGATCACCGAGCAAGGCGACGAGCCCTGGGCCAACCTACCAAGACTCGACAGCTACAATCGAACGCCGCCAGCGACAAACCCGAGGATCTCTTCGACAGTCCTGTTGCAACATCCATCAGCCGGAAATCCGCCCCTGCTCGCGGTGGCAGAACCGGGCAAGGGCCGATCTCTGGTTCTCAGCACAGGCTCGAGCTGGCGGCTCGGCTTCGCCCCGGATCTTCCGCTCATCCATGGCGCTCGTCCCTACGATCTATTGTGGCTTGAGGCCATTCGCTGGCTGCTGCACGATGGAACCACTACGGCCCTCAGTCTCGAAACCGCGAAATCTGAGTATCTTTCGGGTGAGTCGGTGACGATCAGATTGCAAACCGTCTCTCCGAATTACGGCCCCAAACCCGGTGTTGAGATCGAGTGGGAACTCCGCCGTTTAGATACGGCCTCAGATGCCGAGACCACACCTGTGCACAGTGGACAATGGACAAGCGACGCCTCAGGCCGTGCAAAGAGTTCCGTTGACGACCTCGTACCTGGCGCCTACGAGGTGCGGGCATGGAAATCGGTCGACGACGGTCCATCGCAGTCTGCCCGCCGGGTGTTCCTGGTGGGGGGATCCTCCGTCGAACTCGAACGGGTCGACGCACGTCCCGGCATCGCCCTTCTGCGCTCACTCGCAAAATCCACCAACGGTGACTTTCTCGACGCCACGTTGGGCGACACAATCTCGTCAACCATGCGCCTCGCGGACCGCACCTCCGCACCTCCTGGCGCTCTTCACGGCCGCACGGATATCCCGCTTTGGGATGGCTGGCTTGCACTCCTATTGCTGCTTTTGGCCTATCCAGGCGAATGGCTTCTACGCCGGCGCCTAGGACTCGCCTAGCCCCGGCGCCCTCGGCTAGCCAAGCGCGCGAAGCTGGCACTCGAGCCACTCGAGCTCCGCGCGTCGTGTCTGAACGATCGGGTCGTCGATCGAGCCCTTCTCGGTGCTCAATTCAGTTCGCAGCGCATCGCGTTGTTTTGTGACAACGGCCTCGTCAACATCGCCCGGTACTCTTGCACGATCGGCAAGAATCGTAACGCGCCCGATCTCACTGACCTCGAGAAATCCCGATCCGACAGCGATCCGATGCTCACTACCATCGAGCACAAAACGCACCACTCCCGGCTTGATCGGGGCAATAAATGGGATGTGGCCAGGGAGAATCCCCAGCTCGCCCAGAAGACCGGGGACCTCAACTCCAAAGGTCGCCATGTTTTTGCTGAGACAACGACCGGAACTCCCGGACTCGTTAGAGCCAAGTGAGAGTGGCCCGGTCGGCGTAAGAATATCTAGAGTCAACGAGGCTGCCATATCGTCACCATCTCCGCCTAGTTGGCGGCGTTTCTCTTCGCTTGCTCGGCCTCTTTTTCCTGGAGAACTCTGTGGGCCTCGACCACCTCGGAGATACCACCCTTCATGTAAAAGCACTCCTCGGGGACCTTATCGTGCTCTCCATCGAGAATCTCGCGGAACGAGTTGATCGAATCTTCCAAGGTCAACTGCTTCCCTTCTGCGCCAGTAAAGATCTTGGCCACATCGAAGGGCTGACTCAAGAACTTTTGGACCTTACGAGCACGGGCAACTGTAATTTGGTCCTCCTCGCTAAGCTCATCCATTCCGAGGATCTTGATGATGTCCTGGAGTTCCTTGTACTTTTGAAGAATTTCCTGCACCGCACGTGCGACGCGATAGTGTTCGTCCCCGACGATCTCCGGGGTCAAAATCGTGCTGGAGGAGTCAAGCGGATCCACCGCAGGGTAGATACCGATCTCGGTCAGCGCACGATTGAGCACCGTTGTCGCATCAAGATGAGCAAAGGCGGTTGCCGGCGCCGGATCCGTCAAGTCGTCGGCGGGCACGTAGATTGCCTGCACCGAGGTGATCGACCCCTTCGTCGTCGTTGTGATCCGCTCCTGAAGCGCCCCCATCTCGGTCGAGAGGGTCGGCTGGTAACCGACCGCCGATGGTATTCTTCCGAGCAGGGCAGACACCTCGGAACCAGCCTGCGTGAAACGAAAGATGTTGTCGACGAAGAGCATCACGTCTTGACCCATCTCGTCACGAAAATACTCAGCCTGTGTCAGGGCGCTGAGAGCAACTCTCGCACGGGCTCCCGGAGGCTCGTTCATCTGGCCGTAGACCAGCGCAACCTTTGATTTCTCGCTGTCGATGGATCGAATTTTGCGGGTGTCCTCGTCCCAATCCGCCTCGATGACATGGGATTCCATCATCTCGAAGTAGAGGTCGTTGCCTTCACGGGTCCGCTCTCCAACGCCTGCAAACACAGAATATCCGCCATGAGTCTTGCCAACGTTGTTGATCAACTCCATCAACAACACGGTCTTGCCGACGCCTGCGCCGCCAAAGAGACCGATTTTGCCACCGCGGCGATACGGTGCCAAGAGGTCGATGACCTTGATGCCCGTGACAAAGGGCTCAATTTTCGTGCTCTGATCTGTGAACGCGGGCGCGCCACGATGGATCGGGCGAAAAATATCCGTCTTGATCTCGCCCTGCTCATCCACAGGCTCCCCGACCACGTTCATGATGCGACCCAGCACGCCCTTACCTACGGGCATCATGATCGGTTTTCCCGTGTTGCGAACCTTCATGCCGCGAACAAGACCATCGGTCCCGTCCATAGCGATCGCCCGAATGCTCCGTTCCCCAAGGTGAATCGCCACCTCGACCGTCAGGTTGTCCGGCTTGTCGCTAATCGAGGGATTCGTCAGCAACAGCGCCGTATTAACCTCAGGAAGCTCACCTTCAAACTCGATGTCGAGCACAGGCCCGATCACCTGCGTCACAACACCGGTCGGCTTGATTGTCGACGCTCCCGCGCCACCCGCTTTGGCCGCGCCCGAGAGCGGCGGGATCGATGGCGAGTTGCCCCTGCCCAGCGGCGGAACCGAAGGCTTCGAGGGGGAGGACGGCGAAAATGAGGAACCAGATTTGGTCTTGTCGTCGGACATAGTCTGTCTCTCGATAGTCTTTGGGGAGCTACCCCTTGAGGGCTTCCGCGCCGCCAACAATTTCCATCAACTCCTTCGTGATGGCAGCTTGGCGTTCGCGGTTGAAGAGCAATGTGAGATCGGCGATGAGGTCGCCGGCGTTGGTGGTGGCCGAGTCCATGGCCGCTCGGCGGGCCGCCACTTCGGCCGCCGCAGAGTTGATAAGAGCCTGCTGAATGGTCGTCTCGAGTGCGATTGGCAGCAGATGGTTCAACAACTCCTGTTGCCCAGGCTCAAAACAGCGGACCGCGGTCTTTTCCGAGTCGCTGTCCGTCTGGCCATCGGCCACCTCGAAAGGAAGTAGACGAAGGGTTCGGACCTCTTGAGCAATCACATTTTTGAAGTGATTGTAAATCAAGTGAACCTCGTCCGCCTCGTTGATCTTCGGCACCGATACTTCCGACGACTCGGCTTCGTCGACTCCACAATCGACAAATCGCATGGTCACGTCGGCCGCTATCAACTTCGCCAAGGGAACAACCGTGTCGATGGCCGGTGCCTCAAAGCTGCGCTCGATCTCGATCTCGAGCGCTTTGATATAACCGTGGCTTTTCTTCCCGACGGTGACGAGCAAAACCTCTCGATTTAGCTCGCGCTGCGCCCGAATAAATCGACCCGCAGCTCGGCTCACGTTGGAGTTAAATCCCCCACACAGTCCGCGGTCCGCAGTGACCACAACCAGGACGATACGGCTCAATTCGGGCTTTGGGGCCAGAAAGTCGTGGGAGGACCGAGAGTCCTCAATCCCACCGACAACTTCAGCGACCACCGCAGACATTCGGTCGCCGTAGTCACGAGCCGACTCCATCGCGGTCTGAGCACGTCGGAGTCGAGCCGACGCAATACGGCTCATGGCCGAAGTGATTTTTCGGGTATTTTTAACCGACGCAATGCGGGTGCGGATATCCTTAAGGTTCGCCATCGCTTAGTGCCGAATCCAACGACGTGGCCGGCCTAGGCCGACCACGTCTCCTTAAAAGTCACGATCGAAGCCGCAAGGTCTTCTCCAACCTTCTTGATCTCCGGCTTTTTCCTCGCCGAGCGCAGGTCGGCGAGTACGGATACTCGATTCTCACTCATCCAAACATGCAGATCTTTCTCGAACCGCTGGATGTCCGCGAGGGCGATATCGTCGAGGTGGCCCTGTGTGCCCGCGAACACTGAAACAACCTGCAGCGCGACATCTCGTGGCGCATATTGAATCTGCTTAAGAAGTTCCACCATGCGTTGGCCCCGAGAGAGTTGATCGCGGGTACTTTTATCAAGGTCCGAAGCAAACTGTGCGAAGGCTTCAAGCTCACGATATTGGGCGAGTGACGTCCGCAACGGCCCCGCCCACTTCTTCATCGTTGGAATTTGGGCAGCCCCTCCGACGCGCGACACCGACAAGCCGACGTTGATCGCAGGTCGAATGCCCTTGTTGAAAAGGTCAGCCTCTAGGAAAATCTGTCCGTCGGTAATCGAGATGACGTTGGTCGGAATATAGGCCGACACGTCCCCAGCCTGGGTTTCGATAATCGGCAACGCCGTCAAAGAGCCGCCTCCCTCTTTGTCCGACAACTGACAAGCACGCTCCAGTAAGCGGCTGTGCAAGTAGAAGACATCCCCTGGGTAGGCCTCTCGACCTGGCGGTCTGCGCAGCAGCAAGGAGAGCTGGCGGTAGGCAACAGCCTGTTTCGACAGATCGTCGTACACCAACAGGGCATGACCGCCGTTGTCACGAAAATACTCGCCCATCGTCACGCCGGTGTAGGGCGCAAGGAACTGAAGCGGTGCCGACTCTGAAGAGCCCGCGAGCACGACGATCGTGTATTCCATCGCTCCTTCGCGCCGCAGCCGGTCAACGACCGCGGCGATCGTCGACTGCTTCTGACCGATCGCCACATAGACGCAGGTCATATCTTGACCTTTTTGATTGATAATCGCGTCGATCGCCACGGCCGTCTTGCCCGTCTGACGGTCGCCAATGATCAGCTCTCGCTGACCACGACCGATCGGCACCATGGCGTCAATGGCCTTAAGCCCAGTCTGCATCGGTTGGTCGACGCTCTTGCGTGCGATAATCCCGGGGGCCTTGATCTCCACGGGGCGATATTCACTCGCCTTCAGCGGACCTTTACCGTCGATCGGCTCACCGAGTGCATTCAAGACTCGGCCCACCAAATCCTTGCCCACCGGTACGCTCATGATCGAGCCCGTGCGCTTGACCTCGTCGCCCTCTTTGATCAGGTGATCGTTGCCGAGCAGAGCGACACCAACATTCCCTTCCTCAAGGTTGAGCACCATTCCTCGTACTCCCCGAGGAAATTCGAGCATCTCACCGGCCATCGCCTTAGAGAGCCCGTATACCCGTGCAATTCCATCGCCCACAGTCAGGACGGTGCCCGTCTCCTCGATCGAGGTCGAGTCGTCGTGGCCTTGGATCTGTTCGCTGATGATCCGGCTGATTTCGTCGGCTCTGATGTCCATGTTTCGAAGCTCTCTCTAGGTCTGCTCTTGCCGTTCGCTCCCCATCAGGGAGCCTCGGAGTTTGTCGAGTGAATTTTTGACGCTGCGGTCCAGTGTGTAACTTCCGACCCGCGCAACCAGGCCCCCGATCAAGTCGGGGTCGACGGAAGTCTCAAGAATAATTTGTTTGTTGGTGGCCTTCTCCAAGGCCACCTTGATACGAAGGATCGCATCGCTAGACAGCGCCTTCGCGGAACGGACCGACGCTCGCTGACGGTTGGCTGCAAGGTCGACAATGTCGCGGTACTGCCGGGTGATCTGCGCAATCCCATGAATGCGCCCGCGTGCCACCAGCAGGGCCATAAACTTGGTGACCAGCGGATCGAAGCCCACTTTGGCACCGATGTTCACGGCGATGATTTGCCGTGCGCTCAAAGGATAATGCGCGGCACTGAGAGCTCGAAGCAGCTTGCCGTCGGCATTCTCGGCAGCCCTCGTAAAGTCCTCAAGATTTTTCAAGAAGGCGTCACGTTGTGCGGAAGAACGAGCGAGCGTCTCCAGTGCACGGGCGTAGCGCTTGGCAAGGGTTCCTGAGATCATGATCTAGGCTTCTCCTGCAGCAGTGTCGGACACGTCACCGATGTGAGTCGCGGAAACTTCGGCGCAATAGTTGTTGAGTAAGCGCGACTCATCAGCCTCGCCAAACTTTGCACGAATAGCGATTGTCGCGCGAGACAGTGCCTGCTCGACAATCTCGGCCTCCAACGCCTGCCGCCGTTGTTCGGCATCTCGTCCAGCCTGGGCGCCGGCGGACTGAATAATTTTTTCGGCCTGCAGCTTAGCCTCAGCGATAAGAATCTCGCTCTCTCGTTTTCCTGCCGCCTCGGCATCGCTTCGAATCGACTCCACGAGGGCCTCAATGCCTTCGACCTTGGCCTGATATTCCGCCAGGACGGTCTCCGCCTCAGTTCGCGCTTCGGTCGCCCGGGCAAGCTGATAGCGAATCATGTCGCTGCTCGCTCGGTTCCCTTTCACGAGGCCCTTGAACAACAATTTGTTCAACACGAGCATCAGGACCACGAAGTTCAACAATATGAACGCAAAACCGACTCGCGGGTCCTCGTCGCTCGGAAAGTTGAACCAGGTAATCCCACTCGGGGCGTGCGGGGCCGGATTGGCCAGCGCAACCCCGGGGAGGCTCGCCAGGAGAATCGCCGCGACCCGTGTTAACCAGGGACGTAATACGTTCATGCGGACCTCCCGAGCACCTTCGTCGTGATCTCACCAGCGAGACCCGCAATCCGTCCTGAGAGCTGCCGGCGGGCCTCCTCGACCTCACCGTCGGTCTTGGAGCGGGCCTCGGCGAGTCCTTTGCCCGCGGCGACACGAGCGTCGCCGAGCAGTTCGGCGCTACGAGTGTTTGCTCCTTTACGAATATCGCTGCGGACCTGGAGCGCGCGCTCACGAGCCGCCGCGAGGTCCTCGTCATAACGTTTTCCCGCGGCCGCAGCTTTTTCTTGAAGCGACGCCGCCGCCGCGATCGACCCTTCTATACTCTGTTCACGACGTGCATGCACCGCGAGCCAGGGCTTGAAGAGAAGCTGGCCGAGGATCAACATCAGCATCAAAAAGATCCCGCCTTGCACAAACAAGGTACCGTCGATATCGACGACCGGTGTGGAGCTAACTATTAGGCTGCTCGAGAGCATCGTCTGAGAGAGGTCCCCATATGGGGATGGGTAGTGCGACCGTGATCGCGTTTCCGACGCCTAAACGGAGATAAATCAGCCACCAAATTTGGCGCTCCGGAGCGAAGGCGGCGGGGAGGTAGCACGGTGCTCGGGCGGGCGTCAACGGCCTACGCCCGGCTTGCTACGCAATCCTTGCGTCAGCGTGAGAGACAGTGCTCACACCCGCACGATGGCGCGAAAATGGACCCCCGAGAGCTTTCGTCCTCTGCCGGGTGCCCCGTCCATGGACCCAGCCGGGGCGTCAGACGCGGAGAATCCACTATAGTGGGCGTCCTTGCGGCGAATCACAACGAGCGGCCCCCCTTCATTCACCGGCGATGATACCGCGATCAACTCTCCCCGACGACGGTTTCGGCGTCCCCGCGTCCATCCGGCGGGGCGGGCCGGGTCCCCTCGAGATCCATGTGGCAGGCGCCTTGAAACAAAGATCCTTTTTCGATTGTGAGACTCGGGGTTGCGAGATTTCCGACAACCTTCGCTGGCGATTCGATCTCCAGGGACTCTGTGGCGGTGAGATCCCCACGCACTTGACCTTTTACGACGATCGTCGCGGCTTGAATTTGGGCCTCAACCTCTGCCGTCTCACCGATGATGAGAATCCCTGTTGTGCGAATCTCTCCTGAGAAACGGCCGTCGATCCGCACGGTCCCCTCAAAGGTGAGCTTGCCATCGAAGGAGGACCCCTGGCCCAAAATTGTGGTGATCTCATTGCTCGTCATGATGAATCCGCTGCGATCTCTACAATGCCGTGCTGAACATCGAAAAGATCTCGGACAGATACTAACGAGATCTCAGCGAAGTTGCCCACACTGGACACCCGAGCACTCTCACTCCCGTACCGCGGCGCGCCGCGCCGCGCATATTTCGCCCCAAAGTCGGCGATGGAGCGCGCAAAGAACACTTTATGTACACGATCAACAACTTCCCCTTGCATGTCTCGCGTGTAATGCGCGTTTTTCGTTTTAGGTCAGGTGGTTTGAAAACGTCGTTTCTCGTAGCAATCCATACCGGGCTCTCCTAGGCTGTGGCGCAGTGGCGCCACAAGACAGCACCCCGAGCGATCGAAACGCTGGGAACTTAAGAGCGGCCGCAACCGTCCACCTCGCCCGTTGTTTTACAAGGGCCCGCCCCGTACTCGCCGCCCTGGTGACGAGGACCGCGGAGCAATCCTTGCTACTTGTCGCAACCGATCACGATGGTTTTCCCATCGCGCAAACAGTGATCGATCCCCCGCGAGGGCTGCCCTACGCCATTGTGATCGGCCGACACAATCGGTGCGGATTAACGACCCCCTCGGATCCCCAGGTGAGTCTTCGCCACCTCCTCCTCGTGGCCCAACCGGGTTCCAGCAACGTTCGACTGCGCGGATACGACCTTGGAGGTCGCACCGGGGTTGTGCTGGCCGACGGAAACCGTGTCCCCGGCTTCTCAGCACACGGCCAAGTCGCGTTGGGCCTTGGACGCAGCGCACTTTTTGTACTCCCCGGAGGCGACCCGGGCTTAGAGTTGCTCCAAGGCGACGAAACAGCCGCATACAGGCGGCTCACGGGTCTTGATGTCGGCGGCGGCGGCCAAGGTCTGACACTGGCCGCCATCGCGGAGGCAAGCCCAACCGAGCTTGGTGGCTACCGCTCCATCGACCCAAACAAGCTCCCTGAACCGCGCGGCACCCTGCACCTACGCGCCGCAGAAACGAGAGCCCGCGAGGACCAGGAGGCCTCCCCGCCGGACCAACGCGACCTGGAGATCAACAAGGAGCAACTCGCGCGCGGGCTATTGATCGGCCGATACAGCGACCGATGCTCGCTCGCGGGATCGGGGCGGAATCTTTCGCGCGTTCACGCGCTTGTTACACAAGAGTCTCCCAGCTCACTCTTGGTCTTCGACCTCGCCAGCACCAATGGCCTGCGGCCGGGAGACCAAACCGGAGGCCCCGGCCATACGGTCGTGCGAATCGCCGAGAACGAGCCATGCCGACTCGGCCGCTTTCAACTCTCATGGACGCCCCCGCAGGCCCCAACGATCCATTAGGCTGGCACCGCGGCCTTTGTTTCGGTCACAAAGGGCCGGACAAAGGCGCCGCGTTCCCCCCATTTTTGCCGAAACCATGCTAGTTGCGGGCGAATGGCGTGTCTGCCGAGATCCGGTATGACGCGAGGAGGAGCCCAATGAGCGCACCCAATACACAAGGCGGTAGCCCCGTCTCGACGGTCGCCCTCAAGCTCGTCATGGCAGGATCGGGGCTGGCCTTGGCCGCTTTCGTTCTTCAGCACATGGTCGGGAACTTGCAGGTTTTTCAAGGCCGCGAAACATACAACGCCTACGCAGAATTTATGCAGGGCCTCGGCGGCATCAAATGGGCGGCCCGCGCCGGGCTTCTCGGCGTCATCGGCCTCCATATCGTGAGCTCGATCGCGCTCACACGCCGCAACAAAATGGCGCGGCCAGAGTCGTACTCGGCCCTAAAAAACCGAAAGACGGGCCTCCCCGCCCTGTTGATGCTCGAAGCGGGGATCGTTGTCCTGCTGTTCGTTGTCTATCACCTCGCACACTTCACCTTGGGTGTCGTGCATGCCGATGCGGGCTTCGACTTGGTCGACGGCAGCCGTCGTGACCTTTACAACCACTTCATCCGTAGCTTCAGCCCGGAGCGATGGCCGGTCGTGCTCGCCTATCTCGTGGCAAACGTAGCGCTTGCGGCACATCTTTCGCACGGTATCCAGAGCACCTTTAAGACCCTCGGCATCGCCGTCGGTCGCTGGCGCAAACCCCTCGAACTTGTCGGGCCGGCGTTTGGCCTCCTGATACTGCTGGGAAACTGCGCGATGCCGCTTGCGGTCTTGAGCGGAGCGCTCGCGGAAGAATCTTCACAACACAGTCCCACCGCCGACACGCAGGGCGCAGATCCGACCACGGCAAAGGAGGCGGAGTCACGATGAAACTCGACGCCAAAATCCCCGAAGGACCCATCCATCAAAAATGGGACTCTGCCCGTTTTAACCTCAAGCTGATCAACCCCGCGAACAAACGTAAGTTCAAGGTCATTGTGGTTGGGACAGGACTTGCGGGAGGCTCCGCCGCCGCGACACTGGCTGAACTCGGCTACGACGTCGAGTGCTTTTGCTTTCAGGATAGCCCGCGACGCGCCCACAGCATCGCTGCGCAAGGCGGAATCAACGCCGCAAAAAACTACCCGAACGACGGCGATAGTATCTATCGACTCTTCTACGATACGGTCAAAGGCGGAGATTTCCGGGCACGTGAGGCCAACGTCTATCGCCTCGCGCAGATCTCAAACAACATTATCGACCAATGTGTCGCACAAGGCGTCCCCTTCGCCCGCGATTATGGCGGCTACCTTGCCAACCGCTCATTCGGTGGTGCACAGGTCTCTAGAACATTTTACGCGCGCGGGCAGACTGGCCAACAGCTTCTGCTCGGCGCCTACGCCTCGCTCAATCGTCAAATCGACAAGGGCAAAGTGCGCATGCACCCCCGAACTGAGATGCTCGATTTGGTCCTGGTCGACGGCCATGCCCGCGGAATCATCACCCGGGACCTGGTCACAGGCTCGATCTCCCGATGGGCAGCGGACGCAGTGATCCTCGCGTCGGGCGGCTACGGAAATGTTTTCTACCTTTCGACCAACGCGATGGGTTCGAACGTCACGGCATCCTTCCGTGCGTACAAACGAGGCGCCGGGTTCGCCAACCCCTGCTTCACGCAGATTCACCCGACCTGTATCCCTGTCAGCGGTGAATACCAGTCAAAATTGACGCTGATGTCAGAGTCGTTGCGCAACGACGGACGTGTCTGGGCGCCGAAGGCAAAGGGCGATTCCCGCGTCCCGAGCGACATCCCCGAAAGCGAACGTGACTACTATCTCGAACGTCGTTATCCCAGCTTTGGGAACCTCGTCCCGCGCGACGTAGCATCACGGGCAGCAAAGGTCGCCTGCGACACTGGCCACGGCGTCGGAGCCGACGTTCAAGGTCAAAAGAATGCGGTCTATCTGGACTTCGCCGACTCGATCGGTCGACTGGGGCGTGACGCGATCCAAGATCGCTACGGCAACCTCTTCGAGATGTACGAGCGCATCACTGGCGAGAGCCCCTATCAGACGCCGATGCGCATCTATCCGGCCGTCCATTACACCATGGGGGGTTTGTGGGTTGACTACAATCTGATGAGCAACGTGCCCGGTCTGCACGTGCTCGGAGAGGCAAACTTCTCAGATCACGGCGCAAATCGTCTGGGCGCGAGTGCGTTGATGCAAGGTCTTGCCGACGGGTATTTCGTAATCCCCTACACGCTCGGCAACTACCTCGCCACCGACTGGAAAGGTGAAGTCACCACCGAAGACGACGCCTTCAATCAGGCCGAGAGCCAGGTTCGCGCCCGCGTGCAGAAGCTCACTGAGATCAAAGGAAAAGAGCCGGTCGACCATTTTCACCGGCGTCTCGGCAAGATCATGTGGGAGCACTGCGGTATGGAGAGAAGCGAAGCGGGTCTCAAGCAGGCGTTAAAGGAGATTCCTGCTCTGCGCGAGGAGTTTTGGGACAACGTTTTCATTCCTGGAACGAACGACGATCTCAATATTCCGCTCGAAAAAGCCGGGCGAGTCGCCGATTTTCTCGAGTTCGCCGAGGTCATGTGCAACGACGCCCTTACCCGTGAAGAATCCTGTGGCGGCCACTTCCGCGCCGAACACAAGACAGAGGATGGCGAGGCGAAACGCAACGACGAGAAGTTCTCCTTCGGATCCGTATGGGAGTTCAAAGGCGTCGGCAAAACGCCCACCCTGCACAAAGAGAAGCTTGACTTCGAACACGTCAAGCCAAGCACCAGGAGCTACAAGTGATGTCCGACGAGACGATGAACATCAAGTTGCGGGTCTGGCGGCAAGCTGGCGCCAAAACCCGAGGCGCCTTCGAGGAATACACAGTTGTGGCAACGCCGCACATGTCCTTTCTCGAAATGATCGACGTGGTCAACGAAGGCTTGCTCCGCGCGGGCCAAGAACCGATCGCATACGATCATGACTGCCGCGAGGGAATCTGCGGCTCCTGTTCCATGGTGATCGATGGCGTTCCCCACGGTCCCCGAAGTGGAACAACGACCTGCCAGCTGCACATGCGCAGCTTCTCAGACGGTGATGTCATCGTCGTCGAGCCCTTTCGAGCCAAGGCATTCCCCGTCATCAAAGATCTCATGGTCGACCGTCAGGCATTCGACCGGATCAACCAGGCGGGAGGCTACATCTCGCTGAACACGGGCAACGCACCCGATGCCAACAATACGCCTATCGGAAAACCCGAAGCCGATGAGGCCTTCGACTACGCAGCATGCATCGGTTGTGGGGCATGTGTGGCCGCATGCCCCAACGCTTCCGCAATGCTTTTTGTCAGTGCCAAGGTCACACATCTCTCGCTGCTTCCGCAGGGTAAAATTGAGCGAACCGATCGCGTGCGCCGTATGGTCTCTGCCATGGACGGTGAAGGCTTTGGCGGCTGCACAAACCACGGCGAATGTTCCGCGGCCTGCCCCAAGGACATCAGCGTCGATGCGATCGCCATGCTCAATCGCGAATACATTCGAGCCGGTCTCTTACGCCGCTGATTTTGGCGACCCCTTTTGGGTCGCGCTTTCTTGCTCGACTATCTCTGACGGTAGAACAGAGTGACCGTCAAACAGTGACACTCGCGGTCGGAGCTTTGGCTCACCACTTTGTCGACGATTTCGAGACTGTTGGCGCTGTTTGTCACCCAGTCGGTAATTCGATCGCCGATCTCCTCTCGCTCGCGAGCCTTGGTCGCCGAAAATATTTTCACACCGTCAAAGTGATTTGTGGCCATATGCGGTTCTTTCCATCGGCCTGTACCACCTGAGCGATGGCGCGAAAAGCAAAAGTAGGGTCCACAGCGTCCCCTGCGAGGGTGGGTCCCCGCCGACAACGTGTTAAACCGTCACCGTGTCTGCCCGCAACAAATCGCAAGAAACTCGGCCCATCGAGGCTTGGGCAATCGTCCAGGTCTCGCTCCAAGCGTCGGCTTCCAACACCGAACTCCAAGGAGCCTCGGCGGACCGGCTTGAGATCCTTGGCGCGCTGCTGGCTGACGACTCGCGGGTCGGAGGCGTTGAGACGCGCGACCATGCGACCTCCTGCGAAGCCGCCGGCTTCGCAGTGGTCGAACAGCCACAGCTCGTCGTGTACACTACGCCGGAGCACATCGCGGCGATTCAAGAAGCAGCCACCTTGGGAGCCCAGAAGCTCGAACTCCACGTACGCGTAGATGGAGAAGTCCGCACCGACGATGACTGGCGTGATCGCTGGAAGCAATTTTATTCAGCCCAGACCTTCGACAACACAATCGTGGTCCGGCCGAGCTGGATCGCCAAGAGTCCAGGAAGTCCAGCACTGGAGCTAATTTTGGATCCAGGTCGCGCGTTTGGCACAGGGCTCCACCAAAGTACTCGGCTTTGCCAAGAAATGGTCGTCAAGCTCTACAGCCAGACCTTTGATCCTGCCTCCGTTCTCGACCTCGGCTGCGGATCCGGAATCCTCGGGCTCATGGCCGCACGGCTCTTCCCTCGCAGCCATGGAGATATCTATCTCATCGACATCGATCCCGAAGCTGCCGACACCGCCCAAGAGAACACCGAGGCCAATGGACTCTCGTCCGCGATACACTGCATGACCGGGGTCGCTGACACGATCGGCCCACGACAATTCGATCTCGTGTTTGCCAACATTCGCCCCAATGTCCTTGTGCCCGAAGCGGCTGCCATCGCTCGGGCCGTTGCTCCCGGAGGACGACTCATGCTTTCTGGGATACTGACAGAAGAAGCCCCTGAGGTGGAAAGGGCCTATCACGCGCTCGGCATGATGACCCTGGCGACCACACAAAATGAAGGCTGGTCACTCTTACTTCTCACGTCGGACCTGCCCACGTGAGCGTCCGCGTATTTTGCTCCCCCGACCAGACGCCGGAGCCGGGTGCGACGATCGAGCTCGATGGAGAAGAGAGTCACTATCTTCTCCGGGTACGCCGTCGCCGAGTTGGAGACCCTCTGCATCTGATGAACGGTCACGGAAAAAGTTGGGATGCAATCTGCGTTGAGTCTCCATCGACCAAATGTGCCCGAGTGACCGTAGGTCTCCCCTTGCTGCCAAGCAAGGACCCGCTCGAGCTGGTCCTTGTGCTCGCAATGATCGAGTCAAGCGCGCTCGGCCGCGCCCTCACGAGCGCCGCCGAACTCGGTGTTCGTGAGATCCAACTTGTACGGTGCGCACGCAGTCAAGACCAAACGCTTCCTCGCAAACGAATCGACCGGATCATGCGCTCTTCGATGCGCCAGTCCGGCCGGCCTCGTCCGCCGCAGATCCACGCGCCGCTCCCCATCGCCGAGGCGCTTGGTCGCTACCCGCATCACTCCGGTTTCATCGCGTGGGAGGCCCTCGCAAGCCCCAGCGCCCCTGGACTCACATGTGACAACCACCGCCGACTGCTCGTGATCGGACCCGAAGGCGGCTTCGTCACAGACGAAATCGAACTCACGCACCAGCAAGGCCTACGGCCGGTGGGCCTGGGCCCGTGGACACTAAGAAGTGAGATCGCCGTCGTTGCGGGTCTTGCGCTAGTTCGTTCTCTCTAACATTGGGACTCTCGAGCACGGAGAAAGCCTCTGTTTGCCACTGTCTGTACTCCAGCCAAGAAATGTGTCCACACCTGAACCCACATGGAGTGAACTCTCCCACTCGACACCTTACTTGGCGTGATAGCCTCGGGACGTGCCACCGAAGCCACGGCGCCGCGGCTCTCCCTGCCCCGGATGCGACACAAATTTGCCGGGGAGCGACAGGGTCTCGACCTCACCTCGCGAATGTCCATGGTGCGCCCAGAACTTGCTTCCAGTGTTCGTCGCAGGATTTTGGCGACGCAGTCTGGCTCGCATCGTCGACGGAACGCTCTTGCTCTCTACGGCCGGTAGCCTCAGCTACGGGATCCACACGGTGGCCCCAGGACCCCGGCTCTACGGTGACGCGCTCGGGATCGACGCGATATTGTTGCTTCTCGAACGGGACTTGGCAGAGGTCCTATCTCCTTTGATTCCCTTCATCTGTATGGTCGGACTCTACTATCTGCTCTTTCACGCCATTTCTGGCAGCACCCCTGGACAACGATTGTTGGGCCTGCGGGTGATTGACCGACACGGCTGCAATCCAGGTGTGGTCCGAAGTATTTTACGGGTCGCCACGGCGGGCGCAGGGACTCTCGCCGGCGGACTTGGCCCGCTATGGACGCTCTTCGACCTGGAGAAGCGATCCCTACACGATCACTTGGCTGGTACCTATGTCATCCATGACAGAATCTCAGCGCAAGATCCCCGTCCCCCACTCGATCGTCCCGACGCGCCGCCGCCGGTGACCGATGAAAAATCATGAGCGACATCCTCGAATCCATTCGCAGCTCGGGAATCATTCCCGAGGCTGATTTTGATGCGGCCCTCCGTCGGCAGCAAATCTACGGCGGCTCGTTCGACACCGTGGTCCTTGAGCTCGATCTTGTCGATCCGGCCATGCTCAACAAACTTCTCGAGCGTGGATGCGGGCTCCCTAGCGCTCCGGTTGACCTGCTTGAGATTCGGGCAGACCGCCCCTGGGACGCCATACCGATGGCACTTCTCGATCTCGGCTGGGTCATGCCCTTAGCGTCGCGCACCGTATCGAAACGCGAAAAAATTCACGTCGCAGTTCACCCGGAACTTCCCGACGAACGTCTGGCGCTGTTACGAAGGTCTTTGCCCGGCGCCACTATTATGGTCACCCCGGAGTGTTGTCTCGCTCAGATCGCCGCGGAACGCTCCGGGTCGCTAGTCCCTCAACGCTACGCAGTACTTGCCCTGACCTACATCCAAGCGCTGCACGAATCTGCGAGTCAGTCCGAACCGCCATCGGCCCACGATTCAGATGCCCTCGCCGAGTCTGCGGCTCCGTGGATGACCGCCCAAGAGGGGCAAAAAGGGCACGAAAATCTGCCCCTATCGCCCTCTCCCCACAACGATGTCGACCACGAACTGCGCCCGGCCGAATCTGGCTTCAAAACGACAGCGCACGCCATGGAGTGGGACCCCGCCTGCCCGCCAACGGCCATGGATGTCGACGATCTGGCGACGCACCAAGACCAAGGTGACCCCGTGCTCCCCCCCCCCCCGCGGGAAACTCCAGATTGCGCTGGACCGCAGTTCTCCGAGGCCTTGCAGCTGGCGCGCTCTTCCCTCGACGCGGCGGATGGAAGAGATACCATCACCGATGCGCTCCTTGCCGGCGGCCTCGTTATTGGCCCACGCTGCGCCCTATTCGGTGTCAAGCGAGAGGGACTCCGCGGACTCGCGGGGCCCGGTAGCCTCGCCGCACATGTCACAGATCGGGTCGTCGTGCCCGACTCCGAGCTTGAATCCGTGATCAACGGAGACCACACCTGCCACGAACTCACGGCCTCGGCTCTTGGCCGCGCGGTGATGCGCGAACAACCGCTTCCCTGTATTTTGCTGCCGGTTAAGGTCGGTCCAAGGCCCGTGCTGATGCTCTATATCGACCGCGACGGGCAGTCGTTTACACCCGAGGACCGTGCTGCCGCGCAAATGCTCTGCGAACTCGCAGGCCAACGGCTTACCGCTCTACTGGAGCAGCTGCGCAACAAGCCCGAACGTCTCCCTGCCACCAACTTTCCGCGACTGGTGAACGACCCACTCTCGCAACGCAACGACACCCTTGTCACCGGGCATCAGCTAGAGACCCATGTCCACACGTTCACGGCATCCCCGGTTTCATCGGTTTCTCCGGTTTCTCCGATGCAGCCACTTCCAGGCATACAAGACTCGGACCTCTCCGCAGACGAACTCACGACCAAACAAGCCGTGCAGCGAGAAGTCGCCAGGATCATCGAAGAGCAGGCTCAACGCGAGCGTGGTTCCACACAGGATGTACCCCTCGATATCCCGCCCATCCGAGCCGACGCCGTCGTTTCGGAGGTCATCTCGCTGTCCAATCCCCTGATGCAGACCAGCTCGCGGGGAAAAATAACGATCGACAAAGAAGATCGACTGGACCCGCAGCGGCACAACCCCGACAGCCTTGGCGCACAAATCGACTCCGTGATCGCAGCGGTAGAACGCGGAGATACGCCCGTCTCCGCCTTGTTCCGTTTTGGCAGCGACGCCATGCAACGAGTCGCTGCGCGCTTTCCTGGCGAGATCGATGTTCTACGCCGAGACATGAGCGCCCTTCCACCACTGTCCGCCCACGGCGCGTTGCTCAGGGTCGTCGTTCAACTCGGAGATAGCATCGCCACACACATCGTCGAGCTCATGGATCACCCGAGCTCGACGATCCGCTTCTACGCAGCCTTCGTCTTCCAAGAGCTGCGCCACGACCGCTGTCTCGCCCCCCTCAGCGAGCTGGCCTTTGACCCCGAGATCGATGTCCGGGCGATCGCCATGCGAGTTCTTGAAACCTACAGCGACTCAAACGATTTTGAGCTCGCGGCTGCCCATGTTCGCCGCGAACTCGAGAGCCCCAACCGCACGCGCCAACTCCACGCTGCCCGAGCCGTCGGCGTGCTGCGCGATGTTCTCGCCGTACCCCTGCTGCTTGAGCTCCTATCCAGCTCAGACCCTTATATTCGCACCAGCGCACTCGAATCGTTGTGCTCGGTAACCGGGCAGCAGCTCGGCCTAAAAACTCACCGCTGGCGCACTTGGTTCGTCAAAAATGCCTCCAAACACCGAATTGAGTGGATCATGAGTAGCCTGGAGCATCGCGATATCTCTGTTCGCCGCTGGGCAGCGGACGAGCTGCGGCGAGTCACGGGCCAGAGCGTCAACTTTCCGGCCGCGGGCAGCCAACCCGCCAGGGCGGAAGGTCTCAAGAACTGGACCCGGTGGTGGGAGACGGTCGGACAAGGCCGTTTTCTAGGCGGCTAGCCACTTCAATACTTCGCAAGTGGCGCGCTCCCGGTTGATTCAAGGGAGCGGAGAGCGGTCCGTTTTGTGCTAAACGTCTACCGTGTTCGAGACCATCTCGAAAGGATTTCGTAGTGCCCGCGAGCGCCTAACCGGCCACGGGGAACTCACCGAAGACGTTATCGACGCCAGCCTCAAGGACGTGAGGATGAGTCTTCTCGAAGCGGACGTCGAGTTCCGTGTCGTCAAGACCTTCATGCGCGCCGTGAAGGACAAGGCCTTGGGCGAGACCGTTCGCCTACAAGCCAGCGCGGACGGTCGAAAAGTACGCGTCAGTACAGCCGACCACTTCATCCAGCTGTGCAACGAGGCGCTCGTTGACCTGATGGGACCGGTCGACACTTCGCTCGCCACCGCGAGCAAAGGCGTCACCGGCATCATGATGGTCGGGCTACAAGGGTCGGGGAAAACCACGACCACCGCCAAGCTTGCCCGGCGCTTGCAAGAGGACGGCAAGACCGTCTTGCTTGTCGCGGCCGACGTCCACAGACCGGCGGCCATTCACCAACTCCAAGTACTCGGCAAGCAGCTGGACGTTCCCGTGTTCGCCCAACCGGGGGGAAAGCCGGTCGACATTGTCGAAGCCGCCACCGAAGAGGCAAATGCAAAGGGATACGATTTCGTAATTTACGATACGGCGGGTCGTCTCGCCGTCGACGATGCCCTCATGGGCGAGCTAGAAAATATCCAGAAGTCCGTCCATCCCAAGAATATCTTTCTCGTCATCGATGCGATGATCGGCCAGGACGCCGTCGCCACCGCCACCGCCTTTGACAAACGCCTCGACATCAGCGGCGTGATTCTCACGAAACTCGATGGTGATGCCCGCGGTGGGGCAGCTCTGTCGATCAAGGCCGCGACCGGAAAGCCGATTAAATTCCTCGGCATGGGAGAAACGCTCGACAAGCTCGAGGAATTTCGACCCGAAGGGCTCGCCAGCCGAATTCTCGGTATGGGCGACATCGTCGGACTCATGCAGGATTTTCAGGGCGTCATCTCCGAAGAAGATGCCGCCGCGAGCGCTGAAAAGATGCTCGGAGGAACGTTCTCGATGGACGACTTCCTCCAGCAGATCAAAACTCTTCAATCGATGGGATCGATGAAGGACCTGATGGACAAGATGCCATTGGGCTCCATGTTCGGAGGCAGCGTCCCCGACGAGGTCTTGGATCAAGCCATGGACGATGGCGAGCTCGTGAAGATCGAGGCGATGATCCATTCAATGACTCGCCATGAACGACAGAACCCGGAGCTCTTTCTCAGCGACGGCGCGCTCGGAAAGCGTAAGAGCGACAAGCTGGTCGGTCGAAAATCTCGACGACAAAAACGCCCCCCGAAGGACCCCAATCAACTCGGAGATGATGCATTCATCGACACCCGAGTCGAACGAGTGGCTCGCGGTAGCGGTCGTCAGGTGGACGACGTTCGCTCCCTTCTCGGCCGATTCATGACCATGCGAGACATGTTTGGCATGCTCGGTGACCTCATGGGTGGCGGAGGCGGCTTGCTCGGGAAGATCCCCGGCATGGGTAAACTCAAGCAAATGAACGCCATGAGAAAACTCGCCAAGGACCCCGAAGCCATGCAGGCGCTCATGGGGGGAGGCGGCATGGGCGACATGCCCGGCATGGGCGGCATGCCCGACATGGGCTCTCTACTCGGCGGTGCGGCTGCCTCTGTAAAACCGGGTAAAAACGACAAGGCGAAGCGCAAGAAGGCCAAACAAGCTCGCAAGAAGAACCGCAAGCGCTAGTTCTAGCGAATCGCCGCTCAGTTGAGTTGCGGCTCGATGTCGTCAGGATTGGCGGGCCGCGACACTCGATAGCTCTCGTCAAGCCATCGGCCCAAGTCGATCATTTTGCAGCGCTCGCTGCAAAATGGTCGTTGGGGCGAGGTTTCCATGAGGCGGAGTTCTTTCTCACAGGTGGGACATAAAAGTTTCATTTTCGACATGGCCTCAATCCCAACCACCAACGGGAGATAGCTTGGGTGCGATCTGCTGTTCAAAAATCAGTACCGCCTCAACGAGTCGTGTGTAGTGATCCATTAGGAGCGCCTGTCCGGCATCGCAGAGTTGTTCTCTACGGAACGACTCCATGTGCAGAGTCTCGGTAATCGATCCATCGGCACCGTGCGCACAGCTTGCAAGAAGATTTTGCCCAACAATTCGATGATCGCCCGAGACGTGACTCGGATCAAAAATCACTGGGAGAATCGTCTTCTCGTGTGCGTGGTGAATCACGTTTAGATCGGGTTGGTTGCGGCAGTAGCCGCCTTTCGTAAACAAGGTCTTCATTCCCCGCTCACACAACACGATATCCAGATTGCCTTGATTCGCTATGTACTCGGCCGCGAAGAACCACTCTTGCGCCTCGTTTGCAAAACCTCGTTTGAGAATCACGGGACGCCCGGCCCGGCCCGCAACCTCCAAGAGGTCGAAGTTCTGAGCGTTTCGAGTGCCGATTTGGAGCATGTCCGCGTGCGTAGAGATTTCATCAACGAGGTTGATGTCCATGATCTCTGTCACATAGGGGAGCCCCGTCTCTTCTCGTGCAGCATCCAGCATCGCAATGCCTCGCATGCCCAAACCACGCCAGTCCGTCGGAGACGTCCTTGGCTTGAAAGCTCCGCCGCGCAGCATCACCCGATCAACGATGCCGAGTTTTTCGGCCATCGCCTTGGCCATTCTCGCAATCGACAGGGTCTGCTCCAACGACTGTGGAGAGTCGGGACCGACTACAAAAATATGCTTCCCGCCACCGAAGCGACGCGTGTATCCGTCGAGACCATCGACACTGACGACCCTGCGCGCCCGAGTGGGTCCCGATGCCGGGCTACGAGCGATGTTCGAGTAGTCGCGTGGCATGGACCGAACTATGTCACGCCTCGCCAAAAGCTGCTTGGAGACGAGCGATCCCCTCGCGGATCATTTGGTCGTCAGTGGCGAAACTCAGTCGTATATGTCCAGGTGCGCCAAATGCCGAACCAGGCACGCAGGCAACAAGGTGTTCATCGAGCAACCAAGAACACAACTCGATGTCGTCAGCATGTTCATCGCCCAGATGCTCCGTCACGTCTGGAAACACATAAAATGCGCCATCGGGTGGAATGAAATCGAAGCCCCGAACAGAGCTTAGTCCGTCGATCATAATGCGTCGCCGACGCGCGAAGGCGACTCGCATCGCGGCAACGTCTTCGCCACATCGACTCTCGTCAAGCGCGACCTCGGCAGCCCACTGCGCCGGCGTCGAGGCCCCGGAGGTGACCTGCCCCTGAAAGGCTTTGGCGGCATCGATGAGCGGTGAGGGCGCGATCAAAAACCCGATGCGATAGCCGGTCATCGCATGGCTCTTGGAGACCCCGTCAATTACGATAATCCTCTCACTCAGCCCCTCGAGCGCACGAAAAGCGGAGGTCGCCTCAAACCCATCGTAGACGAGGGTTCGATAGATATCATCGACAACCAACCACGCCTCTGGAGCCCGCCGTACAACCACCTCGCCCAAAGCCCGTAGCTCCTCCCGGGTATAGCCGACCCCGGTTGGATTGCTCGGGCTGTTGAGCAAGACATAACGGGTACGTGGGCCCAGCGTCGCCTCTAGCTGTGCAGGCGTGAGCTTGAAGCCCCCGGCGTGGGTCGTCGTAACAATACGCGGGGTACCTCCGGCAAGACGGACCATCTCGGGATACGACACCCAGTACGGCGCGGCAAACACAACCTCGTCCCCGGCCTGAAGGGTCACCAAAAATAGGGTCGCCAAGCTGTGCTTTGCTCCGCATGAGACCAAAACGTTGCCCGACGAGAACTTCCTGCCATGATGCTCGCCTTGAAGTCGCGCCACAAGCGCGCGCAGAGCCGGCGTTCCGGGAACCGGAGCGTAACCGACCGACCGCTCGGCCAGCCGCATGCTGAGTTCCTCAGCGACGGCCTTGGGGGGGAGGAAGTCGGGCTGACCTGCCGAGAAATCCAACACTCGCTCGCCCTGCGCGGCGAGAGCCGTCGCCTTCGCCGAAATGCTCAACGTCACCGACGGGTGAACGCCAGCGGCGCGGGGGTTGATCGCGGGACTCGGGAGCTCGGACGGGGCAATGCTTTCAAGCGGTTGGTCGGTGTTCATGCGTCGCCCCCAGGTGGCTTGTGCTCGTCCGTCCCTTCTGTGTAGCGAAGGAACTTGAGAACAGTCTGGCCGTATTCCTTGCGGGACTCCGAGACCAGAGCCCTAGGCATTACCATCGGCGGCTCGCGCCGTCCACGCTCGAATTCGCAGACAATCGATGCACGGGCGGCCAGCCAGCCGTGCTCGACGAGCCCGCACAACGCTTCGGCGAGGAGGGCCGTTTCACCATAGGGAGGATCGAGCAGCACCAGGTCAAAGCGGACACTCCTGTCATTCACGCGTAAGAACGAGCGCGAATCGGTAGCCAGAATCACAATTCTAGACTGAAGATCAAGAGCATTGATCTGCTCGCGCAAGAATCGAAACACCGCGGGCTGGGACTCGACACACACGGCGGACATCGCGCCCCTGCTCAGAGCTTCGATGCTCAGGGCTCCGGAACCCGCGAACAGGTCCAGCACCCTTGCCCCCGCAATTTCGCATTGTAGGCGATCGAAGATCGCACCACGCACCCTCGCCCCTGTCGGCCGAACTCCCGAGATTGTCCGAGGAAGATCCGCAAGGCGACGTCCGCGAAATTGCCCCGAAATTATCCGTTGCATGAACGCGGGTGTAACCGATCATGCAGCGAATCGGTACGCCCAGCGCCCGTTCACGAGAGCATGCGCATGCGCTGCGCATCTCTGGCCCGCCGAACAAGCATCTCTGACCGCTCTTCCGCGGCAAGCCGAGCCAGACCGCGATGATATTCTCGGCGACGACGAATCCACGCGACCACCAAAAGTGGTCCCCCCAATGCCATCGGCAATGCCCCTGAGCCCACGATCGGATACCACACGAAGCGAGAAGTAAGCCCCTCTCTCCACTGCCGATCCAATTCTCCCAGTGGACGTCCATAGGCATCTGCGATGGCCTGTTCAAAATCCATCCCACCTTGCATCGCCTCAAGGAGGTCCCGAAAAGCGATGCCTTCATCTTTGAACCTCAAGAAGGTCGCAAAGTCGCGCGCCGCGGCGTAGGCAACCATCGCCTCCCGATCGTCCCCACGAAAGTTCTTCTCCAGCCGCTCCAAAGTTGGCACCCCGGCCCCATAGACGGTCCCCGCCAAGGTCTCGAAGCGACCCAGGTCAACCTCGGCACCGATGCTGTCCGCGATCCCCTCGTGAAACCAACGTGGCGCGTTTTGCCCTCGAATCGCGCGATGCAGCGCAATATGCACAAGTTCGTGACGCAGCAACGAATCCAATTCGGTGCGCGATCCGTCCGGCGAATGGCGGGCGATGACAATCTCGCCCCGGCGCGGGCTGGCGACCCCAGCAACCCACTGCGGCATTGATGTGGCACGGGCGACCAATCCGGAATGCCGGACAAAATTGATCACTAGCGGTTTCCGAATCTCCATACCGAGTTCGCTCTCAATATGTTCCCATGTCGCCGCGACGCCCCCTGCGAGGCGACGGGCATCACCATCCAAACCCGGTTCATAGTTGAAGGTCAGCGAATCGATCAGGATTGTCTCGGATGCGGCCTCAAGCGTCCATCCCACGGGTTTCCCTTTGTGGGCAAACGCGGCGCCCGATGTCGCCCAGACCAGGACCAGAGCGATCGCAAACGCCCGGATCGTGCCCCAAAGCAACTGGAGACCCCCTCCTGGCCCCATACGACTCGCCCGCTTCATCATGGCTGAACTGTGAGCACGACCGTGTCCTTGCGCAAGGCGCTGCCGACCAATATTCCCACGGCCACCCCCAGAACCGTCGCCGCGGCTCCCACAATAAGCGCCGTACGAACACGAACGGGAAGACGCACTCGACGACTTGGCTTGATGCCTTCGCTAAGCAGCGTTTGATGCTCCTCCCACAAGACCCCAAGAAAACCAACCTGATTCGCGGCCCTGGCGCCTCTTATGCCGAGGGCACGGTCAAGCACGCAGTCGTGGGCAAGAAATACGGGGCTCTCTCGGTCCGGAAGGTATCCCAAGAGCACCACAAGGTCGTCACGACCTTCTCGGCAAATCGACCGGGCGCCTGAAGATCCTGCCCGAAGTCGGCGAAGATCGGCGGGCCTCGAAGCGCGTCCCATGCTCAACTCCAGCCGGTCGACAATCTCCACCTCGGCCTTCGAACCGGCTGTCTCGGGCGAAAGACCGACAGCCACTCGGATTGGAGCGGCGCTCGGTGATGGCCTCTTCCCGAAAGGCGCCTGTTCATCCACCGCGGGCCGAATCATTCTCGTCGACGTGACCCGCGGCCCGTCGGCCACGGGCCCGTCGGCTACGGGCCCGACAGCGGCGACAGCGGCGACAGCGGGCCGTACCGTGGCAACGAGGCTCACGACCACCCAAGCCACAATACGAAGTGCTCCTCGAATGCTCACGTCGATTCGCGCTTGAGGCGATTGATCGCCCAAACTTCACGCGCCCGCAGCCCCGGACTGAACTGCACACCACATATCTCTCCGCGTACCCGATCAACCCAACAAACACTCGCCTGTGCCTCGACCTTCTCATCGAGTTCAGGCAAGGAAAACACGAGCATCACACGATCGCCCGGGCCCAGCATCGCGCCCGAGATCTCGAGACGCATGCCACTCGTGCTGATGTCCAGTGCCACCGCCGAATGGGTATGTTCACCAACTTTGACTTCGACGCGATCTCCTCGCTCCATTCGCTCGGACCGTCTCCGGTTGGCGGCGGGCATGTGGGGGGATTCAGACACCGCCACACCGTAGCACCGGACCGTGCACGAGGTCGTCCTTCGAGCGCCAGTTATTTTGTACCGGGATTCGCGCTCTGTCCAACCACCGACTCGACAAGAGGGCCTGGGTCCCCTCGCGCCGGTCGACGTCGGCGCGCAAACCAAATTCGGTAAGCCCGCATTTTTGCGCCTTGACCGGCGTCGCGCCGATACGAACAAGTCGATATCTCGTCGCTATCTTCGGGCGCCGCCCATCTGCGTTCAGGACAATCGTTCGGATTGTAGGCCATCTCGAGCGCTTCACCGCGCTGAATGAGCTCCCCTAGGCTGACCCTCCAGGGACTTCCGTCACTGCGAGTGTAGGTAATGCTCGCACGTGTACTCCGCAGCAGACGATCCCTATCGCGTTCCAAGATCGCCACCCCCGCGTCGACGTCGTGTGCGCTGCCAAGCCCGTAGGCCGCCGGTCGACGACGAACTTTTTTGCCGAAGTTCATCACGACGTCCATCGCCAACAGCAGCCGAAGATCGCGTGCTGGGGTCGAAAATTTTTCCCAAGGTCCTTCCGTCTCGAAGATCGCGTGACCCGAGGGCATCTCGATCCGGCGCCCCGAGTTCTCATTCATCCAGGCCACGGCATGGTCCACCGCGGTAGCCCGTACCCGCGAGGCCTCGGCCAAGGCCATCACCGCCTCCGCCATCGCCATCGCCGGATCGACCACCTCGGGCGAGATGATCGACTCCACCGCATCGTAAAAATCGTGGGCGCTCATCTTTGCCTGGTCCATCGACCACTCCGGGTAGTGCTTGGATCGTCTCAGGCCCGCGTCATCCATCGCCACGGACGCGGTCCCAGCATCTGACAGTTGCTCAGGAGCGAACCGAGACGTCGGGTCGACCAGAGGTCGAAAGGCCTTGAAGCCGCTCCCCCCAAGACCGGGGTCTTGGTTCCAAAGAAAATTTCCCTCCCAAAATCGTTTGCGCGTAATGCTCCCATCGGGCTGCCCATCCACCGCGTAGAGAATCCCGGGGCGCCCATTTCCGCCGGCCACAAACTCCGTGACGACAAGGATGTGACCGTAGGGGTCCGCGAAGATAGTCCCCGGTCGCAAACCTCGAGCTCCGAGCCGCACCGGATAGAAATCGCTCCGCTCGTCCTCCAGGGCCACACGTCCGTTGCCCGTGTGCACCCCCCACGCCACGGTGCGCGCAAAAAAACGCTGGATCACCCCCAATTTATCATAGGTCTCGGGCAGCTCTTCACGCATCCACGCGAGGTGAAGGTCGGGCGGTTTTTCATTGGTCACCAACGCAAAACACCGAGGCGCCTTGCCGGAAGATCCGCGCGAACACTTTCGAAATCCGAAGGGTAAACCCTGCTTCCAAGAAAAGTAGGCACGCAAGAAATAGGGCGCATCCGCACAATCCGGCACCAACTCCAATGCATGCTCGCCGAAGTCCTCGTTCCATCCCAGAGAGTTGTGCAGAAAGTTTCGATGCGGATCCGAGGTCACGTCGCTCAGTCTCCTCCACGCCAAGTCCTCGCCATCGATGCCGCCAAACAACTCGCGAACCCAGGCGCTGAACAACGCCTCTTGAGCCGCCCCCCATGATCGCCGTGTCGTCCACGTGTGCTCAGGCCGCAATTCCACAACCGCCGACTCTCGATCTCCTGGAGACCGACGTACGCCTCGCGCCTGGCATGCCAGACCAACTCGATCGCGCCCAACGATGACCTCAAACCGCCCCGAACTCCGGGCGACAAAGGTCGCCGCTGTTGAATGCGGGGCGCCGATTCGCACCCTGGAATGCACGGAGATCTCTCGCCCCTCGCTATCTTGAACCCTCAGTGCCAGCGGTGTATCCCCCTCGAAACTCGCCGCCAAGATATGCACACGATCGCCAACAGCCGGCCGCCGCGGAGAGATAATAATTCCCACCGATCGATCACGTCTTGAGCGACGCTTAGGACAATCCCCAGCCATTGTGCCTTCCGGAACCGGCAACGGACCGGGTCGCCCCACGAGGTTCGCGGGATCGCTCCGCACATCTGTCGGTGGACCACCATCCTCCTTTTCGTCGGACACCGCCGATACTACGGCCCCAGTAGACGCCAACGCACCGGCAGTCCTGATGCCCGCAACGCTATCTTCCTTGCAAGCCACGAGCACGACAACCAAGGTGAACCCACAAAGACTCCCGCGAAGTCCGTCCCATCCGAAAGGTCGTTTTGGACTCTCGACCATCTTCTTTCCATAGCGAGTTTCTACAGACGACGCCACTTCCCGAGCCTGCCGACATGCACAATGCCGAGAAAGGGCGCGATCGGTAGCCTCCTTGGCCGCCTGGATTCCCTGTGCGACAGTCCCCTGCAGTCGACCCTGGGCCAACTCCGGCCCACGAAGCTCTCATTCCAATGCGTATACTGATCGCTGACAAGTTGCCTCTCTCCGGATGTGAAGACCTACGCTCGCAGGGGCACGAGGTCACGCTTTCGCCCGACCTTGGCCCCAACGACCTCCCCGATGCACTCCGGAAGGGACGCACAGAGATTCTAGTGGTTCGCTCGACTCGGGTAACCACACAAGCCATCGAGGCCAATCGCTCGCTATCCCTTATCATTCGTGCAGGAGCCGGGGTGAACACCATCGATCTCGAGAGCGCGAGTCAACGCGGCATTTTTGTGGCCAATTGCCCCGGGAAAAATGCAATCGCGGTGGCCGAGCTGGCCTTCGGTCTGCTGTTGGCGATCGATCGCCAAATCCCCGACGCCGTGGACGCGCTTCGCCACGGTCGCTGGGACAAAAAGAAATACGGAAAGGGCGGCGGTCTCCATGGTCGGAACCTCGGTATCGTCGGACTTGGCAATATCGGCCGAGAGCTAGCCGTTCGCGCCCATTCCTTCGGGATGAACGTGCGAGCCTGGTCCCCAAATATCGATAACGACGCTGCCGAACGAATCGGAGTTGCCGTGGCGGACGACCTTGAGAGCCTCCTGCGCACAAGCGACGTTCTGAGCGTGCATGCACCTCATAGCAAGAGTTCCCATCATCTGATCGGTGCCCAGGAGCTCGCGCTCCTCCCTGACAATGCGATTCTCTTACACACATCTCGGGGTGGTGTGGTTGACGATAAATCCGTCGAGGATGCCCTGCGCTCAGGAAAAATCCGAGCAGGTTTCGACGTGTTTGAACACGAGCCGGACGCGGCCGCGACATCCTTCGACCACCCCTTGGCAAAACTTCCTGGTTTTTACGGGACCCCGCATATCGGCGCATCGACGGCCCAGGCCTCGGCCGCCACAGTCAGCGAGGTTCTACGGATCATCACAGATTTCGCATCGGGTGGCATCGTCCACAACTGTGTGAATGTGATCGCGGAACGACCGGCACAGTTCTCGCTGGTCGTCCGTCACATCGATCAGGTCGGCGTCCTCGCCCACGTCCTCGAAGAGCTCCGCCGTGAGCGCCTAAATGTCAAAGAGATGCAAAACATCGTATTTGAAGGCACGGACGCGGCCGCATCCGCGACCATCGCGCTTGAGCGGTCCCCGAGCGAGGCCTTGCTCAATGCACTTCGTAGTCACGACGCGATCTTTGCGGCTGACCTGCGCGCCAAACCACTCTGATCGAGCCGACCGGGTTTCCCCTACATCCGACCCGCCAGGGCAATTCTAAAATAGTTTAGCCCTTGCTTGGGATCCCAACCGTGAGCGAATTGAAACTGGAGACCCAGCCGATCCTCGGCGGGGTCCCGATCATATCCAGTCTTGAAGTCGAAAACGAGGGATGCGCCCGAACTACCTTTAAGACTGGAGCTGTCGATGGGATTGCTCCACGCCAACCCCCAATCCGAAAAGGGAACAAAAGTAAGCCGTCTCAAGAACAGTCGATAGCTTCCAGCACCTCGGTCGAACCACCGCACTGGAATCGGATAGTCGACGTTCATGAGCAGATAGTGGCGACCTGAAAATGCTCCATTGGCATAGCCACGAATCACCCGAGAGCTGCCGAATGGCGTCCGATAGAAGATCGCCATCAGCACATCTTGTTGATCCGGATAGCCACCAATCCGGTAGACGCTGGAACTCGATGTGCCGGCCGAGAGCTTGTAGGCCAGGACCTGATGGCCTCGCCAAGGCATCGCCAGTCGCTCTCGGTAGCTCACATCCGCGGAGATTCGCTTCGATTCGCTCAAGAACACCTCGTCTTGCACGCTCACCGACGCCGACAACGAGCGACCGCGCTCACTGCCATAGGAGAAGGTACTCCCCCGAAGATTCGAGTAACGAACCCCTAGTCGCACTCGACCGTCGGTCTCTGGGACAGGCCGCGCCCCTCCCGGAGCGTTGGGGTCAATCGGGCTATCGCCGGCATTCAGATTTTCGAAATGATGGAAATAGTATCCACCGTCCACATCCACCCGATGGCTTTGCACCCGCAGCGCAGGAATCGACACCGAGGCCGAAACGGCGGTGCTACGGCGCAGATACGAATCCAACCGATAACGCGCCCCCGAGAATCCCGTTCCGGCCTTCGGCTCGTACACATACCGCCCAAAGCCATCGATCGTCTGAAGGTCACGCACAAAATCGACACGAAAATTGGGTACCAACCGTCTGAACGAATATTCCACGCCGCCAACCGACTCCTTAAAGTCTGGAAGGTATCCATAATGTGCACGAAGATGGTGAAACTCCATGATGTCCGAGAACTCCACCGAGACCCCCAAGGCCGTCCTACCGGGGGTGGATTCAACCTCAAGAACGGACGGCAATAGGCTTCGGGGGAAAAATGTCCGATGCGCCCGGTAGGCGGTCGAGGCTGCGCTTGGGGCTGGAAAATCTCGACTTCGCTCTTCGTGCTCTACAGCACCAGCCACCGGAAAGGCCGTCTCCCCGGTCATCGCTGGCAAAAAACGATCGGGGTCAAAATCCATCTTCCACAGATCGTAACCCTGGCTCGTAAACCCCGAGTAGACGAGCTTCGTGCCCGTGTGATCGAGAATCGGATGAAAGGCACCGCCCAGAACGTTGCTTACTTGATAGAGGGATTTGGTCTCTCGCTCAAACGCATAAATATTAAACACCCCGGTCCGATCGCTGATGAACAGCAAGAAGCGCCCGTCCGGCGACCATGCCGGCGCGGTCTCGATGCTGCGTGACGATGTGATCCGCTCCTGCACCCCCGAAGCCCGATCATAAACATAGATGTCGCGAAATCCCCCCTCACGCCAACCCGAGTAGGCCACTTTGCTTCCGTCCGGAGACCAACGGGGCATCGTCACCTGGGAGATACGCTCCATAGGTGCCAGCTCTCGAACCCTGAGCGAGTCAAGCTCCAGAAAAGCCAGACGGCTCTGAGCGACATCCGTCCGCGAGAACACCACCGTTCGACCATCCGGCGACACGTCGGGGTAGTTTGCACGCATTGCGAAGGTGATTTGCTCCATCGCATCGGCACCTCCGCCTCGCCAACGATAGAGGTCCCCCCAGCGGTACCTCATGTCGTGGCGCATGATTTGGTGAAGAACGATGTCGTCTTCGTTGGGGCCGACAAAAGCGAAGTGAGCGCTTCCTCCCAGTTCGAGAATCGATTGGCCATCGGAGGATTTTCGCTGCGCTCCCCGACCGACCCCCTCACGTGCTCGGACCCCCTGCGCCGGTACCTTGCGGATGCCGCCCTGGCCATTTCGGTTCTCGTCGTAAAAATAGAGAGATCGATCGTCAGGGGACCATCGGGCGCGTTTTGAGCCCGAATTTGTGAAGGTCAGTCGACGCCCCTGTCGAATCCCGCGAGCTCGTATTTGCCGTTCTTGGGCCTCGAATCGTCGCGAGATGTCGCTCAGGAACTCACGCCACAGTTGATCGAAGTCCACTCCGAGGACGTCCCGGACCGCGCGGCTCTCTCGGCTGTAAATCAGTCGCCCTCCACGCACATGACTTAACTCCGCGAGCTTGTCGCGCCCGTAGTGCACACCTATCCAATGCATCATGTGCAGACCGTAGAGGTAGGCCGAGTTCCCGAAGGGAAAGATTGCGGCCGTCGACGACACCTGGCCACGAGTCTGAAGTTTTCGCTCAAGAACTGCGGTGCGCAGGTACATATCGAATATTGCCGACCGATGACGCCCCCGGCCCCCCTGGTCCGACTCAAGCATGGTCGCCAGCCCCTCGATCGTCCATCTCGGAAGGTCTCCCTGGGGGACCATCACCCTGCCCAACACACCAAAGCCGAGCGCCGCGTTGACGAGCCGCGGGATTCCATGAATCGTATCGAGATGAAGTACGTGGACGAGCTCATGCGTAAGCAAGATTTCGATCCAATCGTCGTAGCTTCCGAGCGCGCCCAACTCACCTGGGGCGACGGTGTGCAACACCACCCTGGGCGTCGGACCCACAGTCGCGCTACCGTTTGCGCGATCCGTGCTGTCGATAATCACAACGTGAATCTTCACCTGCGGCACATGACCGAGCACCCGTCCTAGCTCGAGGTAGGCGCGTTCAGCCCGTTCAGCGCAGCGATCGACGACGGACTCAAGCTGTGCATTGTAGTGAAAAGCGAAGTGCTCGGTTTCCAACGTTCGTTGGCGCCGATCGCTCCGAGCGCGCGCAGAACTCATCAAAAAAAACAACGCACCACACAGCACAATCGCCAGAGCAACAACAATGCGTGAGGTCCGGCGGCGATGCACTGGCCACACTGTACCCCGAGCGCCCGTCAAATTCCGCGACGATAGTGAGCGTCATCCCAACAACTCCCGTCAGGCAACCACGGTCATCTCCCAATTTTTCTCCACACCCCCATAATCGGTGGCCTGGCCCACAAGCCTATTCGTCGGTCACGCAACCCCACGCTGCTGAACGAACGTTCTTAATATATTTACGTAGGGTTCCACGGGTCGCCTTCTCGGGCGGCGCTCGCCACTGCCGCTTACGCACCATCATTTCATCCACGTCCACCTCGATATCGACGGTGTGCTTCTCAACGTCAATAGCGACGATGTCGCCGTCTCGCACGAGCGCAATCGGGCCGCCTTCTTGGGCCTCAGGCACCACGTGGCCGATTATAAAACCGTGGGACCCCCCTGAAAACCGTCCATCGGTGATCAACGCGACATGATCGCCCAAGCCAGCGCCAACGATCGCCGAGGTGGGGGTCAGCATTTCGGGCATCCCGGGGCCGCCCTTTGGGCCTTCGTAGCGAATGATGACGACATTGCCCTTGTCGATCTCGCCCCGTTCTAGAGCTGCGAGCATCACTTCCTCACCGTCATACACCCGTGCCGGACCTCGAAAACAAAGACCCTCCTTCCCTGTAATTTTGGCGACCGCTCCACCCGGTGCAAGCGATCCGCGTAGGATCTGAAGATGCCCAGTCTCCTTGATCGGCTCCTCGAAGGAACGGATTACCTTCTGACCTCGCGCAAGCCCCGGCAGCCCTTCGATGTTCTCCGACAAACTTTTTCCCGTCACGGTCATGCAGCTGCCATCGAGCAGCCCGTGCCCGAGAAGAGCCTTCATCACCGCGGGCGTGCCTCCTACGTGGTGGAGGTCTTCCATCACATACTTTCCGCTCGGCTTGAGGTCCGCCAACAGGGGCACACGATCGCTCACCGCCTGAAAATCATCGAGTGCGAGTGGGATATCGACCGCGCGCGCCATGGCGATCAGATGCAAGACCGCATTTGTTGAGCCGCCGAGCGCCGTAACGACCACCATTGCGTTCTCGAATGCAGCGCGCGTCATGATGTCTCGCGGCTTGAGGTCAAGTTCGAGAAGATTTCGTACCGCAGCCCCGGCTCCAGTACATTCATGCCGTTTTGCATCATCTTCGGCCGGCGTCGACGCACTGTAGGGCAACGACATGCCCAGCACCTCGATCGCTGCAGCCATCGTGTTCGCGGTGTACATTCCTCCGCACGCCCCAGCCCCGGGACATGCGGAGCGTACGATCTCCCTGCGTTCCTCTTCGCTGACCTTGCCCGCGATGTATTCGCCATAACACTGGAACGCCGAGACCACATCGAGTGGTTTGCCGCGCCGGTCCGCACCGGGCCGAATCGTTCCGCCATACACCATGAGTCCAGGACGATTCAGGCGCGCCATGGCGATCAAACATCCCGGCATGTTCTTGTCACAGCCGGGGATTGCGACGATCGCATCGTACCATTGGGCCGCCATAACGGTTTCGATCGAGTCTGCGATAATTTCTCGAGACTGCAGCGAATAACTCATGCCCTCGGTGCCCATCGCTATCCCGTCGCTGACGCCGATCGTATTAAACCGCATTCCCACGAGTCCCGCCGGCTCCATCCCCCCCTTTACCTTGGCCGCCAGGTCCAGCAGGTGCATATTGCAGGGATTCCCCTCGTACCAGACGCTGGCGATGCCGACCTGCGGACGACTCATATCGGCCTCGCTCAGCCCCGCCGCAAAGAGCATGGCCTGCGAGGCCCCCTGGCGCTTGTGTTGGGTGAGACGTGCGCTGTAACGATTGAGATTTCGATCATCTCGAGTCATGAAAACACCTCGTCTTGCCATACTTCTGCCGGGCTACCGAAATGAAGATCAGATCCACAGGAATCGATGTCACTTTTCTCGGATGCACTAAACTCATATTGATTTTTTCTATCATTCGTTCATTTTTGCCTCACGATCTTGCCAAGGTTTCCCAATAATGTCCCTCTAAAGGTCAGCTTCGGAACACCGACCGGCGTTCCACCCGTTCTTTCATGGCCGAAAGCGCTGAGTTGTACCGACATGCAAGCCAAGACAAACGTACCCACCGGGGCCGAAAAGCTGATCGAGTGCCTCGAAGCCGAAGGGGTCGAGCATATCTTCGGCCTCTCGGGCGGCGCCGCCATTCCGATCTTCGATGCACTCGTCGATTCGCAGATCAAGCTCGTCATGGTCCGCCACGAGCAAGGTGGCACACATATGGCCGACGGCTATGCCCGCGCGACGGGTAAAGTGGGTGTTGTCCTGGTGACCTCGGGCCCGGGTGCCACCAACACAGTTACGGGACTGCTCACCGCGAGTATGGACTCTGTGCCGATTGTGGTCCTAACCGGGCAAACCGTGACCTCTGGGCTCGGAATGGATGCCTTCCAAGAGGCCGACACAACGGGGATCACCTATCCTGTTGTCAAGTACTCCTACCTCGTCAAGCGGGTGCAAGACATCCCCAGAATTGTTCGCGAAGCTTTTCACATCGCAAACACGGGCCGTCCGGGACCTGTACTCATCGACCTCCCGAAGGACATCACCTCGGCCCCCTGCGACACATCACGTATTGAGGCCATCCCAGATCTTCCGGGATATCTCATCCCGAAAACCGCCGACGACACATCGATACGTCTCGCTGCCAAAGCACTCGCGCAGACAACACGTCCACTTCTTTTGGTCGGCCACGGCGCCGTCATCTCCGGTGCCGGTGCTGCGGTCACCAAACTCGCAGAAAAGCTCAACGCACCCATCGTCTCCACTCTACTTGGCAAGGGAGCCGTTGACGAACACCACCCCCTTCATCTCGGCATGCTGGGCATGCACGGGACCGCGTATGCCAACAAGGCGGTGATACATTGCGATCTAATTTTTTCGATTGGGTCGCGCTGGGATGACCGAATCACCGGAAAAATCGACGAGTTCTGCCCCGACGCAACCAAGCTGCATATCGACATCGACCCCATAGAGTTTCACAAAGGGATTCGGCCCGACGTCGCCATGCTCGGCGATGCAAAGCCCACCGTCGAAGCCCTCTTGCCACGGGTACACCGCCGCGAAAACAATCCGTGGATTCGTCGGTGCGAGAGCTGGCGAAAACAATACCCCCTCAAATACGACACCGAGGGCGGCCTCAAGGCGCAGCATGTAATCGACGCGCTCAACTCCGCAATTCAATCTCGACTCGGCGGCGACGCGATCGTCACGACCGACGTGGGCCAGCATCAGATGTGGGCCGCTCAGTTCATCCAGAGCCGCAACAACCGCCAGTGGCTGACTTCCGGCGGGGCCGGGACCATGGGCTTCGGATTCCCAGCAGCGATCGGCGCCCAACTCGCTCTTCCCAAACAGCAGGTCTGGGCCATCGTCGGGGATGGTGGCTTTCAGATGACCCTGTGCGAGCTCTCCACAGCTGCCGCACAAAAGCTCCCGATCAAAATATTGGTCATCAACAACCGCTCGCTCGGCATGGTTCGCCAGTGGCAAGAACTTTTCTTCGACAACCGCTTGTCCGGCGTCGAATTGGAGTGCAACCCAGATTTCGTACAATTGGCGGCCGCCTATAACATCGCGGCCTGGCGAATCGACCTCCCGAACCAGGTCGACACGATCATCGCCAAAGCCATGGCTCACACCGATGGCCCCTGCCTTATCGAGGCCTCGGTCCGTCAACAGGACAATGTTTTTCCGATGATTCCTGCCGGTGCTCCCCTCTCGAAAATGCTCATTGAACGACCCTCAACACCGCTCGAACGGCCAGAAGGGAGCACCTAGTGGACGATCAGATTTCAGGACTTCGCGCGCCCGTGCCGACCGTCGTCCCTCTGGGCCCTGTTCACACCATTTCCGTCTATGTCAGCAATAAACCCGGGGTCCTGGCCCGGCTCGGTCTAGTGTTCTCGAGGCGGGGCTACAACATTGAGAGCATTGTTGTCAGCCCGGCAACCCGGGGCGAGTTCTCGCGCATGACAATCACCTGCACCGGCGACAGCGCGGTGCTTCAGCAGATCATTCAGCAAATCCGCAAAATGGTCGATGTGGTCCATGCCACAGACCATACCGATCCTCCGACCTACGAGACAGAGATCGCGTTGATCAAGCTTGCGAAGCCATTGGCACGATCCGCTGATCTTCTCCAGCTTTCAGAGCGATTCAACGCAAAGATTATTGACGACCGCCAAGAGTCAATCGTCTTGCGTGTCTATGGGTCCAGCGACAGAATCGATCATTGCCTCCGCCTTCTCACCGACTTCGACCTGGTCGAGCTTGTTCGCTCTGGAAAAATCGTCATGACGCAGGGTCTCAAGGTCCGCTAAATCTCCGCACGTCCCACCGCTTGCCAAAATGCGGCGACAACCGGGTTCTCAAGTGTCTTTTTACGGACGCAGGCCGCGACCGTAAAAATTCCAAGTTCACTGGGGCCGACCTCAACCTCGTTGAGCACGCGGACTTTCTCATGCATCGCGCTGCGCTCAATCACCATCTGCGGCACCGCTCCGACACCGCAGCCCATCGCAACAAGAGCCAGCGTAGCCTCGCTTCCCGCGACCTCCGAGTAAATTTCCGGGTAGATCCCTTGGCGATCAAACCAAGCATCAACCGCGACTCGGGCGAGGCCAAATTCCGGCATCACGATCGGAACGCGGGACCAAACGAGCGGTCGCCTCTCAACCTCACGGCTGACCGCACAATCGGTCGACGGGGCAACGAAGCGCAGCGCGGTGTGTGTCAACACCCGGCGAAGCACCCCACGAGGCAGCTTTTGAGGCACGGCCGCGATCGTGAGATCGACTTCGTCCAGCATGCCCAAAGCCGCGGCTGCGTAGCCGGTCGCCAAACGAATCTTCACCCCGGGATGGGCCTCACGAAAATCACGCATCACTGTTGGCAAGAGGCTGTGTGTTGCGGTCACCGTACAAAAAATTGTCAGCGGTCCCGAGAGCTGTCGATCCGATTTTTTTGTCGTACGCCGAAATTCTGCCCAGCGTTCAAGACTCTCGGCGGCATATTCCCGAAATCGCGCCCCTGCTTCCGTGAGGGTCACGCTGCGGGGACCGCGATCGAAAAGCGTAACTTCCGCTTCTTGCTCGAGCCGCTGAATTGCTCGACTGAGAGTTGAAGGACTTACATGGCATTCACGGCTCGTCCGCCCGTAATGCAGAGTGCGGGCCAGGTGAAGAAATAGTTGCAACGAGTGACCGTTCATCCCAATTTCTGCACCACTATATTTCATTAACTTCATTTTTCGCAACGATAACCTTCAGCTAGAACCAAACAATGACGACCGATCTCGACTTCGACACCAAGGTTTTCAACAAGGAAACGATCAAGATTGGAGGTCGCCGCGAGTCCATTGTGCGTGGCGGACGTGACCTCTTTCCCCTGCTCGCCACCGCTCTCGACGGCATTACACAGATCGGCGTGATCGGCTGGGGTTCCCAGGGCCCAGCTCAGGCACAAAACCTTCGAGATTCCCTGTCCGACAGCGACGTCCGCGTAAAAATTGGACTCCGCAAAGGTTCACCATCAATCGCGCTCGCCGAACACGCCGGCTTCAGCGAAAAGGCAGGAACACTGGGCGAAATGTTTGCCGTAATCAAGGAATCGGATCTCGTGATTCTATTGATCTCTGACGCCGCCCAAGCCGAACACCACCAAGCCATTTTCTCGGCGATGCGGCCAGGGACTACCTTGGGGCTCTCCCACGGATTCTTGCTGGGTCATCTCGACAACATCGGCGCCCAGTTTCCGGATACCATCTCGGTCGTCGCGGTGTGCCCAAAGGGAATGGGACCCTCGGTACGTCGCCTTTACGAACAAGGAAAAGAGGTCAACGGTGCCGGCATCAACGCCAGCTTTGCAGTGCACCAGGACGTTGACGGCCACGCGACCGACTATGCGCTGGCCTGGTCGATAGCGATTGGATCCCCCTATACCTTTCAGACCACCCTGAGGTCCGAATTTACGTCAGATATCTATGGTGAGCGAGGCATTTTGCTCGGTGCGGTGCATGGGATCGTCGAGAGCCTTTTTCGCCGCTATGAAGGTGAGGGCCAAATGGGTGAACAGGCCTTCATCAACGCCTGCGAATCTCTCACTGGACCCATCTCCAAGATCATTTCAAGACACGGAATTCGAGCGGTCTACGAGCACCTTGACGAGGCTGCTAAGGCCATCTTTTCTCGATCCTACTGTGCGACATACCCGGCCGCGAAGGAGGTTCTCGCAGAGATTTACGACGAGGTCGCATCGGGAAACGAGATTCGTAGCGTCATCCTGCACGGCCGTCGCCTTGCTCAGTACCCGATGGGAAAAATCGATGGAACCCGCACATGGAAGGTCGGAGAAAGGGTTCGCTCCAAACGCGTTGAGGCTGAAATCCCTGTGGACCCGTTCACCGCCGGTGTCTACTGCGCGACCATGGTCGCACAGATTGATATCCTCATGGATCACGGACACCCCGAGTCTGAAGTTGCCAACGAATCGGTGATCGAAGCCGTCGACTCCCTTAACCCCTTCATGCATGCCCGCGGAATCGCCTATATGGTCGACAACTGTTCGACGACGGCTCGGCTTGGAGCACGCAAGTGGGCGCCACGCTTTGACTACCAACTAAGCCAACAGGCTTATATGGCGATCGACGAGAATCGTCCGCTCGATGATGGTCCTATCGAAGCCTTCCTCTCTCATCGAGTTCACAAGGTGCTGGAAACCTGCGCAAAGATGCGACCGGCCGTGGACATCTTCGTCGAATAGGCTTGGCACCGCCTGTCGTGCCTAAAAAGAACGCATCACGGCCGCACGAAAATAGTCGAGTCCGTCCCTGGCATCCAAGCCATGTGCGTACTGAAAAAACAGACTCACACGGTCGCCGTAGCCCATGAGGATGTCAAATACGAGAGAGGCCCCGACGCTCCCCTTGATGTCGGTGGCCTCGATTGGATCCGTCCACGCGAGGCCCCAATCCGTAAACGCGATCAAGACAATCCGACTCAAGAACGTCGGCAGTGACCCCATACCTCGATCGATGATCGGAACTCGGAACTCGGAGTTAAGGACCGTAAAATAGCGGCCGCGATACCGCCCTGGGGCATAACCACGAAGGCTTCCCGCCTCCGACTGAGCCACGCGGTTCAGGACGCTTCGAACTACATCTTGACCGGCCGCGAGTCCGCCCACCGCATAGCTCCGTCGCCGCCGCATCCCGCCGCTCGAAATACCCGCAGAGAGCCGACTCGCCCACACCTGATGCCCGCGCCATGGCATGCGCAGGCGTTCGCTGTACGCGCCCCGTAACCTCAAACTTCCAAAATCGCTGCCAAAGAGTGGATCGTAGACCGTAAGAGATGCAGAAAGACTCCGTCCACGATCTTTTCCGTACGCGAAACGATTTCCCGAAGCGTTGGAATAGCGAACATCGACGGTCACTCCAGACAGCAGTCCAACGTCGGGCAATCGACTTCCTGGTGCATTGGGGTCAACAACATCGTCCAGAGCGTCGATGTTTGAGTAGTAGCGAAAACGATAGCGGAGTCCCGCCGAGACAGCGTGGATGGGGTGTCGCAGCACCGGGAGGCTCATCGTCAAACCCGCAGAATCCACACGCTCCCGGTAACCATCAACCTGATACCCGCTGTCCGAAGCGATTAGGCTGCTCTCCGGAGGATCGTAGACAAAGCGTCGGAAGTCACCGCCGTAGACCTGAAGATCACGCGCATAGTCGAGCCGAAAATTCGGAATCAGACGGGTGAAGGCGTAACTCGCAGATCCCGTCGATTCCCTAAAGTCGGCGAGGTAGCCATAACTCCCCACCAGCGAATGATAGCCAATCACGTCCTTCATTTGCAGCGTAAGTGAGATTCCCGTCAAAAATGAAGAACTCTCCACTTCAAATGCAGAGGGAAACACAGTCCGTGGAAAGAAGGTCCTGTACGCCCGATAGGGTCGAGACGCGTCGGTCGGCCTTCGATCTCCCGCGGACGCGATCGAAGGCGTCGGGTCCTTTGCCACGCGCAGGCTGCGTTCATCGGGTAGCGCCGGGAGAAACAAGTCTGGATCAAGATCCATCCCCCACAGGTCGTAGCCCTGACTGCCGTAGCCAACGTAGACGATTCGACGACCGCCATGGCTTACGGAACTCTCAAAAGCCCCACCGACCACATTGGTAACCTGGAAGAGTTCTCGGCCCTCAAGCTCAAGTGCATGGACATTGAACACGCCCGTCCGATCGCTCGAAAATAGCAAGTAGCGACCATCGGGAGTCCACTCTGGCGAGACATCGACCGAGCGAGATGCGGTTATCCGTTCCACTTGATCTGTAAAACGATCGTAGATGTAGATGTCTCGAAATCCGCCCTCACGCCACCCGCTGAATGCCACCTTGCGACCAGACGGCGACCAGACGGGCTCATAGACCTGAGCGATTCTCTCTAGAGGTGGCGTCTCGGTGATCAGAAGCGTGCCCAGGTCGAGAAAGGCCAGGCGCGACTGTCCGACATCCATACGTACAAATGCAACACTACGACCATCGGGGGAAACGTCGGGCTCACGAGCTCGAGAACCGAAGGTTAGCTGTTCAAGCGGTCGATCCGGACCTCGAAAGCGAAATAGATCGTACCAGCTGTAGCGAAGATCGTGACGGCCGAGAACGTCCACGATGATGTCGTCGTCATTGGCGCCGACAAAACTCCCCCGGGCAGCGTTGTCGATGCGAACGACCTCTTCGATGTCAAGGCTCCGACCTTGCGCACCACCACCATTTCCCTCACGGATTCGACTTCCGGTCGCCGGCACCGTCCTTAGTCCTCCTGTGCCATTTCCATCGTCATCATAGAAATAAATATGACGGTCGTCAGCGGACCAAAAAGGATGTCGGGTATGCTGCCCCGATGCCCCGCTCGACGCTGTGAAAGTTAGTTTCCGACCTTGTCGCAGACCCCGAGCGCGTATCTGGCGAATTTCCGCACCGAAACGCCGTCTCAGGTCCACCGTCATCTCGGCCCAAAGCTGGTAGAAGTCCACTCCGAGCACATCTTTGACCGCGCGGTTCACTGCGAAGGGCATCACCCTCCCACCATAGATGTGGCTCAGCTCCGCGATCTTGTCGCGACCGTAGTGAATGCCGATCCAATGCATCAAATGCAGCCCGTAGAGGTAGGCACTCGATCCGTGTGGAAACACCCGCGCACCCGAAGTTACCTGATCGATGGACTGCAAGCGGTCTTCCAAGACCGCGACACGCAGGAACATGTCGAACATCGCGGACCGATGGCGGCCTTGGCTCCCAAGATCGGACTCGACCATCGTCGCCAGCCCTTCGACGACCCACCGAGGCTGCACAAGGTTCGGTGCCCCGGTCTTCCCGAGGACACCGAGGCCAAAAATCGTATTCATCAGGCGCTGAATACCGTGAACGGTATCGATATGGACGACGTGGGCCATCTCATGGGTGATGAGAATGTCGATCCAGTCGTCGTAGGAACCGAGCACACTCATTGATGCTGGCGCCACCGCGAACAGATGAATCCTCGGAAACGGAACGGCATTGGCCATTCCGTTGGCCAAGTCCGTGCTGTCTGTCAGAATCACATGGGTCTTCAACGTCGGCTCATGAGCGAGAGCAATTGCCAAATTTCGGTGAGCACGCTCGGCGTTCATGGCGATTCGGTCGACAAGCTCCTCCTCTCCGGCAAGGTAGTGAAAGTGAAAATTCTCGGTCTCTAGCGTACGCAACCTCAGATCTGGATTGGCAGCAACTGAAGCTGGAACCATCAACAACATCATCGCAAGGACAAGCACCTTCAGAGGCATTCGGCATCGCGCCATTCGTCGCTGCGATCTGCGAAACACGGAATCGCAGCCTAGCAAGGATGACTAGGGTCGATCGGCCGATTTTCGCGCAATCGGCGACTCATCCAGGACTCCAAGATCTCGTACAACGCCTGTGGCCGCTCTCGCTGAGGTGCGTGGCCGCTTCCCGCGACGGTGACCACGTCCACGTCTCCGCCCGTGCCTCCACGAATGGTGTCCACCAATTGGTCGGGAAACCACGTGGGGTTGATCTCATCGCGGTCCCCCCACACGACCAAACACGGCGACTCCGTGCCACCGTAGCTGTCGCCCCGCCGCGCGGGGTTTCGGGTGTCGCCGAGCTGGACCAAAAAACAACGCAGGGTCTCGAGCCCTCCCTCTCGCCGCAAGTGATCCCAATAAATAGCGACATCATCATCGTCGAGCAACTCAGGTGTACACAAGGAGCGGCGCAAGTAGCTTCGTAAGTCGGCCCGCCGAAAGAGCATTCGAAACACCCTCGGTCCCAAGCCCGCACGTGGCATGAACTTACTCCAACGCGGCAGAGCCATGGATTCATACACCGTCGCCGAAATACACAACGGAGAAATTAACACCAGTCCCGCGACCCGATCGATGCAGGATCCGACCACTTTCGTAGCCACCGCCGCCCCCCAGTTGTGTGAAATCAACACGACCGAGGTCAGCGCTAGCGTATCGAGCAAATCCGCGACTGTCCTTGCCAACCAAGTGATCGAGTAGCCACCGCTACGATGCGAACCCGGTCGATCGCTGTTCCCACAGCCCAAAAGATCGATAGCGATACAGCGATGCCCCCCTTCGGATGCCATCCGTTCGGATAGCCGCCACCACTCGCGGCCCGAGGTCAGCAAGCCATGGATAAACACAATCGGAGGCTTTTCGGAAGCAAGCGGACCGATGTCCGATATCCAAAGACGGCCGCCCTCGACTCCAACAAGACGGGACCGGTCCGCGATTTTCACCGCCCTGTTTTCACGCATGTGTCTTCGCTCTCCTCATCGCCGCCATGCTGGCCCACGGCTCCGTGCTGGAGATGCTCAGGAAATCGTCCTCGCATCGAGTTCATGACGATTCGTCTACCTTCTGCGCCAGAGTTGCTGGCCAACACCTGCTTTGCAAGCGCCTTCATCTCCTCCTGTGAGGACGCGCGGATAATACTCTTCACGACCGGAATTGCGGCGGGATGCATGGACATTTCGCTAAGCCCCAGTCCTACCAACAACCACGTATAGCGCGGATCCGAGGCCATCTCGCCGCAGATCGAGACCGGAATGTTCGCCGATTTCCCTGCGTCGCATACCATGCGGATCATCCGAAGGATCGCGGGATGCAGAGGTTCGTAGAGATAGTTCACCTCGTCATTCTCGCGGTCGATCGCCAATGTATATTGGATAAGATCGTTGGTCCCTATACTCATGAAATCGACTCTTTGCGCCAATACGTCGGCAGTGAGAGCCGCCGATGGCACCTCGATCATGATACCGACCGGGACATCCGGTTCATGAGCCATCCCCTCGTCTTCGAGCTGCTGACGAGCCTCGGCGACGGCCGCGAGACCGGCGTCAAGTTCTGCCACACTCGATACCAGGGGCAACATGATTCGCAACGGACCGTGCAAAGCGGCGCGAAGCAACCCGCGGAGCTGGGTCAAGAACAGATGACGCTCACGTAGCGCGAGCCTCAAGGAGCGCATCCCCATCGCTGGATTCGCCTCAGGCTCGTCTCGTTCAAGAAATCGACAGCGCTTGTCCGAACCTAAATCGAAGGTACGCATGACCACGGGATGGGGCGCACATCGCTGCAACACCCCTTTCGCCGTCCTGTAGTGCTCTTCTTCGCTAGGAAGACCATCGCGATTGAGAAACAAAAACTCTGTCCTGTACAGTCCGACGCCCTCAGCACCGTGGACCCTTGCACCCTCGATATCTTCATCGACCGCCAAATTCGCCCGCAGTTGAACATGCAGACCATCGCAGGATGTCGCGGGCAACGCCCTTTGTTTGTTGATCTTGGTCTCAAAGGCCTGATACTGGTCGGCCTCTTCGCGATAGACCTCCAACTCGTCGGCCCGCGGGCGAATCAGTACAAGACCGCGAATTCCATCGACGATTACCGTGTCGCCGGTCTCGACCTGGCTGATTATCCCGTCAACTCCGACCACAGCAGGAATCTCGTACGCGCGGGCAACGATCGCGCTGTGGGAGGTCTGGCCGCCCTCCTCGGTCGCTATTCCGGCGACCCGCTGGCGACGCAACTGGGCCGTATCGGCCGGACTCAAGTCATGCGCAACGACGATCGATCCTTCGGGAGGATTAATTTCACCGGGGTTCTTTCCACCGAGGTTCCGGAGGATTCGCTCCCCCATGAACCAAAAATCAGACCTTCGTTCGTAAAAAACCTCGCTTGACGCCTTTTCGAGCATCTCGCAAAATTCATCGATGGCGTTGCTGATCGCCCATTCGGCGTTGATCAGCTCCTCACGCAAAAAATGCACGGTACGTAAAATCAAATGGGGGTCTCGCAGCATCATCTGCTGCGCCTTCATGATCTGACGATGCTCACCGTGCGGAAGTTTGGATTTGACCGCCTCTAGCTGCTCCTGTGCCTGCCTCAGGGCCGCACGAAACCGACGCTCTTCGGCCTCCACTTCATTCTTGTCAACGTGACGATGAGGGACGTGTAAGTTACGGCGATCAAGGACGTATGCCTTGCCGATCCCCACCCCTGGTGAGACCGCATCACCCTCTCGCTGCAGTGGGGCATCCCGGTTGATGCATTGGCTCTCGGCCCCGGGAATTTGACCCGAAGAGGCACCCACCTCAGAGTTCTCCGAAGCCGTTTGAAATCAACGTCGACACCGCCTCGAACGCCTTGGCTGCATCCTGGCCCTCGCATCGAATCGTCACCGACGACCCTTTTGCACAGGCAAGCATCAACACGCCGAGCATGCTCTTGCCATTGACCTCCTGGCCCTCCCGACCCACAAAAACTTCGGCCTCGAATTTGTTGGCGATCGCCACGAGTTTACTGGCAGCCCTGGCGTGTAGGCCCAAATCATTAACAATTGAGAGCTCTCCCTTGGTTTTTCGCGTCATGTGCAGTCTGCTTTCGTAGGTATCCTGATAACGACGGCACGGCGTCCCGTGTCCGCACATGCCTCGGAAATCTCCTGAAGCGTTGCGGTCTGACGATCACAACCGCCGAGCTTGAGAAGCATCGCCAAGTTCAATCCAGCGACAATCACCACATCGTGAGTGGATGCCTGGTCCATGCCGCATGTGCAGGGGCTCGACCCGAACATGTCGGCGATAATTAGAACTCCTTTGTCCTGATCGACATCATCGACGGCCGCACACAGGCGGCGCGTAAACTGTTCATTTCTACCCGCACCCGCATCGATCGCGCGCAGGTCCTCCAAGGTCGATGACGGGGCGATCAGCCGTGCGGCCGCAAGCAGGGCGGACGCCGTCTGTCCATGCCCGATCAACACCACGCCGACGGAAGACCCGCCCCCAGCCCCGCGTACACGCCCCTTGTCCCTCGTCCCGCTAGCCATTCTTCAAGCCCCTATCGACGTCTCGATGACGCACGGACAAGATCGTATTTGGCAACGCGGTCTCCGTGGCCCCCACGCCCCCACGAATCCTCAGACTCAAGGCTTCGATCATGGCCACCGAACGATGCTGCCCGCCGGTACACCCGATCGCCACAGTCATGCAGGAGCGACCTTCCGCCATCGAACGCGGAACTTGAAATCTGAGCAACCCCTCAAGAGTGTCCAGAAGCGACCCCGCGTCCCGCTGCTCAAGGACGTATTCGGCAACAATCGGGTCAAAACCGCTAAGAGGCCGTAGTTCTGGCACATCGTGAGGGTTCTGAAGAAAACGAACGTCGAAAACGATGTCTGCCGCGCTTGGCAGTCCATTTTTAAATCCGAACGACACGAGCACCAAGCTCAAGGCGCCATGGTCCGCGTAGCGATCTCTCAAGAGCTGCCGAAGGTCTCGTCCTTTCAGTCGATCAGTGTCGATCGTAGATGTCGCAAGAAGCCGGAGCCCGGCAAGATGTGAAACCTCTTTCTCGATCGCTTCGGGCAAGTCTCCAAGGGGGTGGCGACGACGAGTCTCCGAGAATCGACGCAAAATAGTCGTCTCTGGGGCCTCGAGAAATAGAACTTCGAGCTTGTGTCCCTTCGCCTCCAATGCCGCGCGCGCCTCAGCAAAAGGCTCGAGGTGCTCTTTCGAACGCGCGTCAATCCCCACCGCGACCTCCGTGACATCCGGAAGGTCATCCAGCAGCTCGATAAGATTCTTCAGCAAGGGAACGGGGAGGTTGTCCACACAATACATTCCAAGGTCGGCAAGCGCGTCAATCGCCGTCGATTTTCCTGCCCCACTCATGCCGGTGATGATGATAATTTTCATTCAACCTCGCCAAGAGGAAGTGATTGACTCGTCGACGCTGCAACTGGAGCGGGTGCCGGATCACTTGTCTGTGCAATATGTCTGGCAATTTTATCTTGAAATTCCAACGCGGAGTCGTGCCCACGATATTTGAGCAGTTGGTTGCGAGCTACCACTTCGATGAGGCACGAAATATTCCTCCCTGCACGCAACGGGATACGTACGAGCGGGATATCCACGCCCAAGATCGGCCAAACGTTGTTTTCGGTACCCAATCGATCGTAGTCCTCGCCATGGACATCGCTCAACTCGACGACAACTTCGATTTTTTTGGCGTCACGGACAGCCGCCACGCCAAAGAGATGCGTGATGTTTAAGATCCCCATGCCGCGAATCTCCATGTGGTGTTTGTGAAGCTGGGTCGCGGTCCCCCACACCGTCGCGGGAGGTCGCATCGTGACCTCAACGACATCGTCTGCGACCAGGCGTTGGCCCTTCAACACCAGGTCCAGGGCAGCCTCGCTCTTGCCGACGCCGCTGCGCCCGATGAGCAGCAGTCCGACGCCAAGCACGTCGACCAACACTCCATGCACACAGGCTCGAGGAGACAGCAGGTCCTCAAGATAGCGGGTCATTCTAGCGATAAAGGTCGCACTCATCAGAGGGCTCTGCATAAGTGGAACCCCGTGCTCTCGCGCAACCTCTACCAACACGTCGGGTGCTTCAAGTCCCCGCGTAACGACAATGACAGCGATATCACGGGCACAATAGGCCTGAAGACCCTCCCGGGCCTGCTGGTCGCCGATACTTAGCAGATAGTCAATTTCCGTCAGTCCAAAGATCTGTACTCGATCTCCATAGACGTGTTTTACGAACCCTGACAACGCCAAGCCCGGTTTTTGGACACGGGGCCGCGCAACCTTGCGCTCCAGCCCTCCCCAAGAGGACACCAACTCAAGCTGAAGGATGCTCGCATTTTCTTCCAGGAGACAGCCCACCTCTACTGCGTGTTCACGGCGCATCGCGCCCATACCATGGCACAAACAGCCGCCCTCGTCCTCTCGTCCCGCTGCGAGGATGAGGCTTCATCGCTAACGTGTTTCGCGCCACCCCATGTCGCCAAAAAATGGCAGTGCAGGGCAGGGCAGCGCCCTATCGCCCGCTGATGAACCGCGGGAGCCACATCAAGTCCATCGCCCTCCAAGGGGATGGGTCGCTACGCTCCGCCGCGAAATACGGTGGAGCGTACGAAACGGGCTGTCGTCCTCGCTAACGCCGCCGCTCAGACGTCTTCAACGTGCCCGTGGGTCTCGAGCAAGACATAGTCCTCATCGTCGTTTCGATAGACGATGTTGATATCGTGGGTGGCGATATTCGTGAACACCAAGAACTCTTTGTGCATGAGGTTCATTTGCATCACAGCCTGTTGTGCGGTGAGGCGCTCAGCACGAAATTCTTTACTTCGAATGATCTCTGTCTTGGTCGCCTCCCGATCGGGCTGGCTATCCTTGCCCTCCACATCGTCCATGGTGAGATCGAAGCTGGTCGCAGCCATCACCTGCTGCCGAACGCGGGCGGCCTTTCCCTTGTGAGGCTTATGGTTCTTGATGCGATCCTTGTAGCGCCGCACCTGTCGTTCCATCTTTGCCAGGGCCATGTCTATCGACGAATACATGTTCTCCGTCGTCTCCGAGGAGTGCAGCTGCAAGCCGTTTCTCAAGGTCACTTCGAACTGAGCCACGTGATGAATTTTCTCCACAGAGAAGGTACAGCTCACCTTTAGCGGGTCCGCGAAGTATCGGTTGATCTTGGCGAGGCGTTCAGTGGCGTAGTCCCGGAGGGCATCCGAAGACTCCATTTGACGAAAGACGAAGTGTGTCTGCATTGGCTTTGGTCCTCTTTTCTTACTTGACGATCACTATTAATGAAACGCGCCCCATGCACGATTCTTGACGATTCGGTGCCGATGTTGCAGCGAATCTCGTGATCCGCGCGTCTGTAAACACCTCAAAAAAGCTTCCGCCGTTTCGAGCTCGAGAGCACATGAAGCTGCTCTCGATACTTCGCAACGGTTCGTCGTGCGATGTTGATCCCCTCGTCGCATAGGAGTTCAACGAGTTTTTGATCGCTGTACGGTCGACGTTCGTCCTCACCATCGATCAACTTTCTGATCTTCTGTTTGACGGCCTCTGAGGCCAGCTCGCCCCCGCTCTGACGGCTGATTCCAGCGTTGAAAAAGTACTTCAACTCGAAAATCCCCTGGGGCGTGTGCACATATTTGTTGGTCGTGACCCGACTGACGGTCGACTCGTGCATGTCGATATCCTCGGCAACATCTTTAAGGATCAGCGGCCGAAGATGCTGCGTTCCATTTTCAAAAAATTCGAACTGAAATTTCAAGATACTCTTGGTAACCTTGAGAATTGTCCGTTGACGTTGCTGAATTGATCGGATCAACCACTGTGCGGAGCGCAGGCGCTCCGTGATGTACTCTTTTGCATCGCGCCCGCCCGATTTAGAAGTTTGCTCAGCCTGCCCCGCGATTTTCTCACGCGCCCCAGCCTTCAACAACGTGGTTCGGTAGTACGCAGAAATTTTCAGACGTGGCAGACCGTCGTCATTCAACGTGACAACGTATTCATCGCTGATCTTGTGCACATAGACGTCGGGCGTGACAAACTGGGGCTCCTCGGAAACAAAGGACCGCGCAGGACGCGGTTCAAGTCCCATCACCACTTTTGTGGCTTCATACACCTCCTCGAGCGCCTCTCCCGTCTCACGCGCGATCACTTGATACGAGCGCCGTTCCAGGTTGGGCAGGTGCTTTGAGATGATCGCCAGAACGAGGGGATCTTGAATAGGATGTTCTGGATGCGAGGCTTGAATCCAAAGGGCTTCCGCAAGGTTCCGCGACGCGATTGCCACGGGATCGAGATTTTGAATTCTTCGAAGAATTTGCTCGACTCTAAAAGTCGAGTGCCCGCTCGCCTTCGCTATCTCGATCACGGAGACAGTCCGTAGATATCCAGAAGCCGAGAGGTTCCGCACGACATATTCCGCCAGCTCTTCATCCTGTCTAGAAAAATTTGAGAGCCGAATCTGCCACATCAGGTGTTCGACAAGGGTCTCGGGGCGCGTGACGGTTTGGTCGAGACCAGGAAGGTCGTCGTCCCCTCGAATTCCGCTCCCTGGCAATGAGCCCGACAGACTCTGCTGCTGCAGGTAGCTCTGCCAATCGAAATCGTCCTTGTTCGCCTCAGCCTTCACCTCGGCCATCGCCGGTTCGCGTTCCGCATCTTGCGCCTCGGCCCGCTCGACCACGGCCGAAGTCTCCCCCTGGTTCTCGATGCTGTCTTGCATCTCAACGGATGAAACCGGCTCCTCAGCGGCTCCTCCCAACTCACGAGCCTCCTCAAGCAGGGGATTTTCGAGCAGCTCGTCCCGTACCAGGTCGGTCAGCTCGACACGCGAAAGCTGCAGCAGCTTGATGGCCTGCTGCAGTTGCGGCGTCATCACCAGCTGCTGACTCATCCGCAGCTCTTGGCGCATATGAAGAACCATTAATCTCGAAGAGAGTAGCAGATTCCCCGCCGACCGGCCAAAGTCAGCCCTCCGGCAACCGAGGCCCCATGCGGGACATCTCGACAGACCCCATCTCGACAGACCCCGTCCCCATTGCACGGCAATCTTTGCGCGGAGCGAGTGGCCTAGGTGACACTGGGCGATTTCGTCGGCGATCGAGACTTTTTCCGCTCAAGCGCCGCCGCAACAAAGGCTCGAAAAAGCGGATGTGGATCGGTCGGCCGACTCTTAAACTCCGGATGAAACTGACACGCCACAAAGAACGGATGCATGCCCGCCTTAAGCTCGACGACCTCGACCAAAGTCCCATCTGGCGAGAGACCTGAGAACACAAGTCCCGCACCGGCCAAGACGTCGCGGTAGGCGTTGTTGAACTCGTAGCGATGTCGATGTCGCTCAGCGATTTTCGCGGTAGAGTAAATTCGCCGACACAGAGTCTCTGGCATGAGCTCACAGTCGTAGGATCCGAGCCGCATGGTTCCCCCCTTGTCGGTGACCCCCTCTTGTTCCGCCATCAGATGAATCACGGGATCGGCCCCCGACTTGCTGAACTCCCCGCTGCACGCCCCCTCGAGACCGGCAAGATGACGCGCGACCTCGACGACCGCCATTTGCATGCCGAGGCAAATCCCGAAAAATGGAATATTATTCTCCCTAGCGAAGCGAATTGCACCAATCTTGCCCTCGCTCCCGCGCTTGCCAAACCCGCCCGGCACCAAGACGGCATCGACCCCCGCGAGGAGTGCTTCGGGCCCGCGGGTCGAAATTTCTTCAGCGTCGACATACTCGATGTCGACGGCGGCATCACTACTAAGCCCGCCGTGGGTAAGCGCCTCTGAGAGGCTCTTATAGGACTCGGCGAGGTCCACGTATTTACCCACGACCGCAACCCTCACCCGATCGCGCGGATTCTCGATCGTCGCTACGATCTGTCGCCAGACCTCAAGTTGAGGGTCACGGCTCCAAATATTAAGCAGTTCACACACCTGGCTGTCCAAGCCGGCCTCATGGAGCATGAGCGGTACTTTGTAGATGGTGTTGGCGTCTACCAGCGGAATAACTGCATTCACGGGAACATTCGTAAACAAGCTAATTTTTTGAAGTGACTCGCGGTCGATCGTGTCTTCTGCTCGGCAGACGAGAATATCAGGTTGAATCCCGATCTCACGCATCTTCATAACGGAGTGTTGAGTCGGCTTGGTCTTCAACTCACCCGCTGTCCGCAGGTAGGGCAAGAGGGTCAAATGCACAAAGAGAGCATTTTCCGCCCCGACTTCAAGACGCATCTGGCGAATCGCCTCCAAGAACGGCAGGCTCTCGATGTCCCCGGCCGTTCCACCGATCTCGACCAAGAGGAGATCGACCCCCTCGGCCGCGGTTCGCATGCACTTGCGAATCTCATTGGTGACATGTGGGATGACCTGAACGGTTTGTCCGAGGTACTCCCCGCGCCGCTCCTGTCGCAACACTCGCTCATAAATCTGGCCAGCGGTATAGTTGCTGTGCTTCGACATCCGATGCGAGACAAAGCGCTCATAATGCCCCAGATCGAGATCGGTCTCCGCACCGTCATCCGTAACAAATACCTCCCCATGCTGGGTCGGGTTCATCGTCCCAGGATCGACGTTCAAATAGGGGTCGAGCTTCTGCAGCCCGATCTTCAGCCCGCGATTTTCGAGCAGTGCGCCTATCGAGGCTGCGCAGAGGCCCTTGCCTAGCGAGGACACAACCCCACCCGTGACAAAAATAAACTTGGTCCGCTTCGGAACGTTGCGTCTCACGGGTGCTCGTCCTGGCACGAGCGTGGACTGAGATCAACCGAGCTTCAAGAATCCGATTCCTAAGCCAAGCTGCGACGATCTAAAGGCCCAAGCGGGGGGGCGCCGCTGTGGTTGTGCCGGGGACGGGGAGCTTCGGCCGTCCTCGCCCCTTGTTTCGTCGCTCCTTTCGCGCGTCGGATCAGCCTCTGCTTCCCCCGCCGTCGACGGCTAAGCCCGCCAGCGAACGGCCCCCTGCCACCGCGACAGTCCGCCGACGTCCGATGCATGTCCCCCGGAACTTCGGTGCCCAGCCAAGGCCGCCGCCGCCGCCGCCGCCGCGACCGCGCGCGACTTTGTTTCCGAGATCTCGCGTTCTTCGGTGAGCGCTGGATGCTCGGCAATATAGTTCGTCGTAAAATTGCCGCTCAAAAAATCGGGCTCAGACAGCGCCGCCAAATGAAACTCAAGGTTGGTGTGAACACCCAGGATCACGGTGTCTTCAAGCGCCCGGCGCATCTTCTCAATCGCCTTGCTCCGGCACCCGGCATGAACCGTGATTTTGGCGATCATAGGGTCGTAGTGGCTGGAGACTTCGCTCCCTTCACACACTGCGGTGTCGATTCGTATCCCGGAGCCGAGAGGCCAACGCAAGCGCGAAATCAGGCCTGGGCTGGGCAAGAATCGACGAGGGTCCTCCGCATAAATACGGCACTCGATCGCGTGACCGCGAAGAGCGATATCACTCTGGCCATATCCAAGTGCTTCCCCCGCAGCGACTCGTAGTTGCTCCCAGACGAGGTCATGTCCAGTCGTCTCTTCCGTCACCGGATGCTCGACCTGCAGCCGGGTGTTCATCTCCAAGAAATAGAACCGGGGGCCGTCGTCGTGCTCCTCAAAGAGAAACTCTACGGTCCCCGCTCCGCAGTAGTCCACGGACGCCGCGACCCGACAGGCGACCTCACCCATTTTTTGGCGAACCTCGGGGCTCATCTGCGGGCTCGGCGATGGAGCCTCCTCGATCACCTTTTGGTGTCGTCGCTGCACCGAACAATCACGTTCGTTGAGTGCCACCACCGCGCCGTGACGATCGGCCATGATCTGGACCTCGACGTGACGCGCCTGAACAACTGCACGCTCGACAAACAGACGGCCGTCCCCGAACGCCGCTCGTGCCTCTCGAGAAGAGGCCGCATAGCCCCGCCGAAGTTCGTCATCATCGTGAACGATTCGCATGCCTTTCCCCCCACCGCCGGCTGAGGCCTTGAGCATCACGGGATAGCCAATCTCGCTAGCAGCTTCTAAAGCGTCCTCTACGCTATTGATCTCCTCACACCCGGGAACCAGTGGTATTCCGGCAGATTTCATGGCGAGTCGGGCCCGGACCTTGTCGCCCATGACCTCCATCGCCCGAACGCCAGGACCGATGAAGACGATCCCTGCGGCATCGCAAGCCTCCACAAAGGGGGCACGCTCGCTTAAAAAACCGTAGCCAGGGTGAATTGCATCCGCGCCGACACGCTTCGCGGCGGCAATGATCGATTCGATCACGAGATAGCTCTCGCTCGATGGTGTCGGCCCGATAAATACGGCCTCATCGGCCTCGGTGACATGCAGAGCGTCGGCGTCGCCCTCGCTAAAAACAGCGACCGTCGAGATTCCGTGCTGACGACAGGTCCGAAACACCCGTATGGCAATCTCGCCGCGATTGGCCACCAGGATTTTCTTAAACGGGAGATCCATTGGCATCGTTGATTTCCTTGTCCGTGTCAGGGTGGGAAGAACAGCCCCCCCCATGCATGGTTTCGCTAAGCGGGACCGAGCCTCATCACTCGTCCCCAATTCGCGCTCGCTATCATCTGGGCGCAGGGCAGGAATATGCCCCTCGGCCGACGCATCTATTCTATTTTGATTGGCTTGGCCGTGGCTGTACACGACCGGCACAGACCCCGCATCGAAACGCTTCTCCGGCGGTGAACCGACAGGTTTAGCCATGACAGGCGGCTGCGGTACCAGCCACAGCGCGTCGGGGGACCTATCGACACACGAAGCTCCGCCCGTAAATACACATGCGCTCAAGAAAATCGATCCTGAGTTCAACGGCCAGAGCACTTTCCAGAACGCGCCGCCGCAACAGAACCGAGCCCTCATTGAGCGGGCGGATGGTCGTCGTCGTCGTCGTCGTCGGAGATATCTTCCTCCGTACCCACCCCGGCTGGCGGCTCCGCGGAGTCGTCATCATCCGATGCACCGTCGGTCCCCACAGGGACTTCGGTGTCCGAAGCTCCGGCCTCACTGCCATCGTCGTCTTTGCCGTTGTCTTCGCCACCGGTCCCCAAAGAAGCGAGATCGGAGGTCAATTCTTTGACATCGTCCTCCGTTTCTTCTTCGTCGTCGTCGTTTTCGACGCCGATCGGGCCAAAGGAGACTGCATCGATAAAGGTGTGATCAACACCGCCCGACAAGCCCCGAAGAAGCGCCCGCTGCTCTTCAATATAGGCGCGCATGGTCTCTTCCACGTCTTCGTTGTAGCGGACGCCACCGGCGGCGATCTCTCGGAGAGCTGTCACTGCCGGCTTGTTGTCGCACGGCACCAACGGGGTGCCGCGAACTTCGCTAAGTGCCCGCGCCCGGCGTGACGCCAGAACAGTAAGAGCGAAACGATTGGGAACCTTCTCGAGACAGTCTTCGACGGTAACGCGTGCCATAAGCCGAGCGAGTATGGATGGTGGGGCACCGCTTGTCCATGCCCGGCCGCTCCACAGATGCAGTCTCCTCTAAAAAATATCGCCCGAAACGACATTTTCGCAGTTCGCGCCACCTGAACGTAGAAACAGCCTTTACAACCTCGCGCAAAGCCCGCTAGAACTCCATCAATAGCTCTTGTCCACGATCGCGCAACTCGATGCTGTCTTGAACCCAACGCACAAATTTCATCGCGGTATCCGCGTCGAACTCAAAGACCTTCGCCAATGAGAGCAATGCCTCTCGCTCCCCCTCGACCAGCACATTGTCGGCCATCGCGGCGGAGACCGCCTGATAATAGAGGAAAATACGGGACTCACGATGCTTAACCTCGCGTGCAACCTCGACGATCGCGGTCGGGGTCTCAAACTCCCGGCGGACCTGGTCGCGCTCCTCGGGGAGCAACATCATTTGCCCCATTAGGTCCTCGACAAAATGGCGTTCGCTGTCGGAAACGGTATCATCACGAGTCGCCATAATCGCCACGCAACGGGCAACGGCAACCTGCTCTTCTGGCGAGATCAACTCTGCGATGGGAAAGTCGAACATGGCGACGCAAGGCTACCGAAAAGCCCGCCGTCTGACCAGCTTCCGCGCAGATCGGCCCCCAAAGGCCACTGCGACCGCCTCGTCATCAAGGTCAGATTGCCATACCGGTATTCGGCGTCTGCCATCTCGCTCTTCTGGTGCTCCTCTACGGGACAGTGGCGCACGAGGAGGCTCCCTGAGCGACACCATGGTACGGCGTCGCCATCGCCATCGAGCTTGGGAAATCGTCGATTTCCTAGCAGGCTCACGTCGATCGAAATATCCACAGTTCGCACCGACGATCGATCTCGAATCATCCGTAGGTACCCGCCCCCCCCCCCCCCCCCCCGAAAGCGAGCGCGTGGGCCCCGCAATAGCCACTGGCCGGCTTCACCGGATATCGCTTGCCGAGGGGCAGTCTCTCGGGCAGCGTGAGGCTCGACCTCAACGACTCACGATGATCCCACCAAGTTCTCATCGCGTGGCCATTCTCTTGATGGGGATCCTCGCCGGTTGCGGCAACTCTCCACGTGAGCATGATGCCTCCAACACGAAGGTCGAGGCCGACGAGCCCACCCGCCCCCGCCGGCAGCAAGCTCCCCACGCCCTCCCGCAGAGAATCGTCTCGCAGACCTTGCTCAGCGATGAAATTCTCTGGGATCTTGGCCCGCAGGTTCGTGCACACGTCATCGCCGTCAGCAAGCTCGCGGATGATCCTCGCTACTCGTCGGTCGTCGGTCGTCGGTCGTCGGACGCTGGCCCGTAAACGTCCCCCGGGTCGGCGGCGATGCGGAACACACCCTATCTCAAGACCCAGATCTCGTTATTGTTGCGTCCTTCAACTCCGCCGAGACCACGGCAATGTTGCGCCACGCGGAGGTCAACCTTTTAACTCTTGGGAAGTTCTCCGGGTTTGACGACTACCGCGACAATGTCCGAAGCATTGCAAAACGTGTCGGCTTCCCCGATGAGTCCGAAGCCATCCTCGCCGACTTCGACGCCCAACTCCGGCGCTACCGTCGGTTAGACGGCTCACCGGACCCCCGCGCAGCTCCCTCGCAGATATTGAGCTGGACCGACCGGGGGCGTCGCCGGCGCAGATACGACTTTCGACGATGTCTGCGCGACGCTTGGAGCAACTAATGTGGCGGCGGCCCACGGCATCCACGGACATGAAAAGATCGACCTTGAGCAGCTTCTCGAGTGGGACCCGGAGTTCCTGGTTGTCCCATGTTACGTCGGTGACTGCGGTAAATTCTCCACCGAGTTCGCTAGCCGTCCCGGAATCGCGGGGACCCATGCCGCGCGGGAAGGCCGACTCTTGGCCATTCCCGCGTCGATGCTTTTTGCCACCGGCAGAGCCATGCTTGCGCTCACCGAGGCGATCCATCAAGGCATCACAGATGCCGGCTCCCCGCGCAATCCGACCCGCTAGGTCTGTCGATGGCCCAGGTACGATCCCAATTGTTCCTAGCGATCGTGTGGTTGGCCGCGGGCGCGGTTGTGTGCGCAGCGGTCGTCACCGGAAAAGGGAGCACAAGCGCCGAGGAGGCCCTTGTGCTGCTCATCCTCGGCTTGCGTGGCTTGCTATTCGACCTGCGCCCAGACTCGACCTCGTTTGTGATCGTTTGGGACTTGCGCCTCCCGCGAGCGCTCTTGGCCGCCCTGCTCGGCGCCGCGCTCGGCGTCGCAGGAGCGATCACTCAGGGTCTGTTCCGAAACCCAATGGCGGAGCCCGGGGTTCTCGGGGTGAGTTCGGGTGCCGCAGCCATGGCCGTGCTTGGATTCTACCTCGGTTTCGACCAGCTCTCCCTTTGGGCCATACCCGCCATGGCGGTCCTCGGGTCGGTCTCGGTCTTGCTCCTGCTCCTCTTGTTGGCGGCCCGCTCCAGCGTCACCGGCTTGTTGCTCTCAGGGATCGCGCTGGGGACCTTTTGCTCCGCGATGATTACGATGGTCTTGGCCGGCCAAAGTTCGCGATGGGATCTCGGGATCAAGGTCATGACTTGGCTCATGGGGAGTTTTGAGGGCCGCACGTGGTCCCATCTTGGGGCCGCGCTGCCACCTTGTGCCGTGGCCTTCGTCCTTGCGCGATGGCTACGAAATGACCTCGACGCCTTGCATCTCGGTGACGAGACGGCCGCATCTCTGGGCGTCAACCTGCGTAGGACTCGAACCTTGTGCATCGCCACCGTGGGGATTTTGGTTGGGACCGCGACCGCCATCCCAGGGGTCATCGCCTTCATCGGACTCCTTGTTCCACACGTAGCGCGCATGGTGTTGGGACCTGGCCACAAGGGCCTCATGCACGGGTCTGCGGCGCTCGGGGCTCTCACATTGGTGACTGTTGACACGCTTTCACGCACAATCCTGCCCTCCGCACCGCCGCCGGGGGTCATCACCAGCTTGTTGGGGGCCCCACTCTTTCTCTGGCTCCTCCAGCGCAAGAGACCTGTCCAGCGATGACCGCCTCTCAAGATTTAGCCAACACGCCTTCGAGCCGACCCAGACTCCGCGCGCAGGATCTCGAGCACCGCTTCGGCGACAATGTTCTGTTTCGAGATCTAAGCATCGAGTTCGTTCCGGGAACGATCTACGCAATCATCGGCCGAAATGGCTCAGGAAAGAGCACCCTCCTTCGGCGACTCGCGGCGATCGAAGCCCCGCAGCGAGGCACCGTACATCTCGATGGATTCGATCTCGCCAAGCTTTCAGCGCGCAAGCGAGCCCGGTCCATCGCCTTCCTTCCCCAGCAAACGCCCCTCTACCACGACCTCACGGTCCGAGAATTGGTCCAGTTAGGAAGGCTTCCTCATCTCGGACCCTTCGCCGTGCCGGCCGCCGCCGACCTCGACACCATCGATCTTGCGCTCGAACAGGTTGGGCTGGGGAGCTTTGCGAACAGGCGAATCTCGACCCTCTCCGGTGGAGAACAAAAACGGACAATGCTGGCTAGAATGCTCGCCACAGCCGCGCCCGTGTTCATCCTCGATGAACCTTGTGCCGCACTCGATGTCGCCCACGCGATCGATTTTTTGCAACTGTGCCGTCAGCTCGCCAAGTCTGGAGCTACAATTATTTTGGCCCTTCACGAGCTTCAGCTCGTGCGCAGCTTCGCCGACCGTGTCCTGTGTTTAGGCGTCAACGACGGCGGGGTCTGTTCAGGACCCACGACCACGGTACTCGACCCTAAGCTCCTACGCGATGGTTTTGGAGTCGAGGTGGACATGCACGGAGGCATGGCTTTTTCGTCGCCGACAACTTTATTAGACCCGAACTTTCGCTAAAAATTTTCCCTTCCGATGCGAGTGACGCTCAAGCGAAGGCGCGATGTGGGCCAAGAAGTCATCCACCTGCTCCGGTGAACGACCGACGTAGTTTGAGGCGTCGAGTTCCTCTGTACCGACGTGGGGTCCGAGCATGGCGTCATCCCTCATACGGGCCATGAGGTCGTTGCCAACCCCTTCTGCCTTCATCCGAAGTCCAGCTTCGAGACTCAGCTGGCGGACCCTCTCATGCAACTTTTGACGGTTCCCGCCCCCTTGAACCCCGCGCATGATGATGTTCTCCGTGGCCATGAACGGCAGCTCATCCGCCATATTTTTGCGAAGAATCGCCGGATTCACAACCAAGCCTGAGGTCACATCCACAGTGAGGTTCAAGATGGCATCGGTGGCCAAAAACGCTTCTGTCAGCACAAGGCGGCGATTGGCACTGTCGTCCAAAGTCCTCTCAAGCCATTGGTTCGCGTGGGTCTCCCGTGGGCTGGTCGCCAACGAGTGCACAAACCGCGAGAGCGCCACAATTCGCTCGCTGCGCATTGGATTGCGTTTGTAGGCCATGGCGCTGGACCCGATCTGTTTGGCACCGAAGGGCTCTTCCAGCTCTCGTTCATGGGCGAGCAACCGCAGATCATTGGCAAATTTTGCCGCGGACCCCGCAATGTCCGCCAATGCCGACACGACCCACGTGTCGATTTTTCGCGTGTAGGTTTGCCCGCTGACGCAGATCGACCGCTCAAAACCCATGCTCTTGCAAACCGCGGCATCGAGCTGCTTAATCGCCGCATGATCCCCAGAAAATAGATTCAGAAAGGAGGCCTGGGTCCCCGTCGTGCCCTTAACCCCACGAAAAGGGATCCGCGAACGCAGCTGCTCGAGCGTCTCTAGGTCGAACACAAAATCTTGAGCCCAAAGACAAGCTCGTTTTCCGACCGTAGTGAGCTGCGCCGGCTGAAAATGGGTGTACGCCTGAATCGGTTCGTTTCGATACTCCTTGGCGAAGCCAGAGAGCTGATCGACGACCGTGTACAGCCGATCCATCAACAGATCGAGGCCGTCGCGCAACATCACGAGTTCAGCATTGTCCGTGACAAAACAACTGGTCGCACCGAGATGAATAACTTTCTCAGCCTCATCACCGGCCACTTCCCCGTAGTGGTGAACATGGGCCATGACGTCATGGCGAAGCTCGGCCTCGATCTCGCGTACACGATCAAAGTCAATTACGTCTCGGTGGGTCACCAAGGACGCGACCTGCTCCTCGGTGACCGACAGACCTAGGTGCTGCTGTGCCCGGGCAAGTGCAATCCAGAGATCACGCCAAAGTAAGATCCGGCGCCGATCCGAGAAATTCTCCAACATCTGCGCGGTCGCGTATCGAGTGGCTAGCGGACTGTCGTACCTTGCCCTGTCGTGGCTCATCGCGGCGAAGCATACCGATCCCCCCTCGGAACAACACCCCAGAGGCCTCGACAATTCGCGCAAGGATCCGGATGTGCGCAAAACGCTCACATCTCGAGAAAACTTCACTCGCCATGAAATAAGCGGGGTGCGAGTCTAGTTGTCCCCATCAACATGGATCCCGCCGCCCGCCAACAGTTTGAGCAGACAGCGCTCCCGCTGCTCGACAACATGTACGGCTTCGCCTTGCGACTTACGCGAGACCCCGCGCAGGCCGAGGATCTCGTCCAAGACACCATGGTCCGTGCTTACCGCCACTGGCACACTTTTAACGCCGATTCGAACGTCAAGGCATGGTTGTTTAGAATCGCGCGCAACAGCTTTATCGACGGCTACCACAAGCGCCGTAAGGCCAGAGACATGGCGGACACGATTCACACACAGGTCCAATCGCTGGGGCAAGCCACAGCGATCGCACACTCAAACAGCACTCCCCCGGGACCCGAAGATGCTGTTGAGATGCGCATGACGCGCCGCCGTATTCTTGATGCCTTGGAGTCACTGCCCGACGACTATCGAATCGCGGTCACGCTGGCCGACCTCGAGGGCCTCGCCTACAAGGAGATCGCGGAAGTGATGAATTGCCCCACCGGCACGGTCATGAGTCGACTCTACCGGGGCCGAAAGCTCCTGCACAAGCTGCTCCACGACCATGCCATCGAAGTCGGTTTCGTGACGGAGTCGCCCTCCCCCCCTGTCTCCCTCGATCGCTTTCGCGCCTCGCAAAATAAGGCCTAGAGCCCGCGACACGCCGCCAGGAACTCAATCATGACTGTGGATCCACGAGACTGCGCAGCAACCTCAAACTTGCTGCAAGCCTACGTCGACGGCGAACTGAGCGGCAGCGAGCACCAAGGAGTTGCGCATCACATCGAAGACTGCGCAAAATGCACGGCCGGCGTTCAACAGCAACTTCAGGTACGGGCCTCTCTTCGAGCAATCCGACCCGAGACGGCTCCGCTGAGGTTGCGCTCGCACCTGCTATCCACACTCGATCGCGTCGATAGCCAAACCGTCCAGGAAACTAATGTACCGCTGCCGTCAGATCCAGCGCGGATGGCGGGCGCGCGAGCGATCGCCTTTGTACGCGCATTTGGACGCGGAGTAACCTTTATGGTCCCAGCTTCTGCAGCGGCGATCGGACTCTTTTTCTTGGCACGCGGCGCAGGGCCTATCCAAACTGCGTCAAACGCGGACGCCGTCACACAAACAGAGCTCAACGATGCTCCGCTTCCGGCCATCGACGGACCCCATGGCGGCTTTCCGACACAGCGACACCACAGCCCAGGCATCGATCTCGTCAGCAATGCAGAGAACGCGAATCACGCGAGGCTCGAGTATCAAAATGCCCTCGGAGAGCGCCTTATTGACCATCAACGGCTCGCTTCGATACATCACCCGCCGCGCGGCCGCTCGCAGCGGTACAAAAAGCGTCTGTACTACGTTGGTACCGACGATCAAGGCAGCACCCAGATCGAGTTTGTGATCGCTGGAGTCCACCACCGAGTGGTCATGCACCGATCACAGCGCCTCCATAGCTCGAAACAACAGGTTCTTCTCGAGATGGCACACTCCCTACGAAGCTCACATCGAGCACCGTAGACCGCCGCAACCCGACCATCGACTTCGACTCTTTCGTCTGGAGACGCAAGGAAGGACTAGTCACCATGAAGATGAACCGATACTCTCGGGTGCCGTGTTTTCTGCGCTGATCATCGACGCTGACGAGTCCGCCCGCTCCTCCATCGAATCTGCTCTGGCCCCCTACGCCGTTGAGTTTTCGACTACCCAGGATGCACCCGAAGCCATGAACTTGGCCGGGGCGGCCCCCCCCGACATCATCTTCCTGCGCGTCGAGCTTCCAGGCGCTTCTGGATTCTCGGTGTGTAACAAGCTACGTCGAAATAGCGAGACAAAGTACATCCCACTTGTGATGTACGCGTCCGACGTTACCGATGACGTCTTCGCCCAGCACAGCCATCTCAAGACGCATGCCGACGACTACATTCGAATGCCTCTCGAAACCGAGAGCCTGGTCGAGGCCGTACGAAACTTGATCCCGCTGAGCGACGAACTCATCGTGCCAGCGCCCGTGCACAACGACCAAGCCGAGCTCGATGACCACGACGACTTTTCAGATATGGATCTTGAGGTCGAACTAGAGCCGATCGGCGCGGGCGCAGAGGCGGGACCTGAAGTCAGTGGATTCGACGACGATTTCGGCGAAATCGAATCGAGCGATGATGATGCCCCTGGCATCCCGGTCACGCTCGATGATGACCTTCTCGACGACAGCGAAGACGATGACGCAATCGACGATCCGCTCGACACTGCGACGATCGATGGCGTCACGGGTATCGATGACGACATCGGTGACATCGGTGACGCCAGAGACTCCAGCGAAGACCTTCAAGCTGCGAGCCATGAGCTGAGCGACGAAACCGACGCGGCCTTCGATGCCTTGACCTTCGACGACGACGACAACGCACCACCACTCGACGCTCTCCCCGCGCCTCTCCCCGCCCCCCTCCCCG